>Ga0209386_1000802_pt1 | contig 14197 bp, 17 predicted proteins | sample NGEPertwo_FD_184510 | JGI IMG/M metagenome (GOLD analysis project Ga0209386, IMG submission 184510) | Arctic peat soil microbial communities from the Barrow Environmental Observatory site, Barrow, Alaska, USA - NGEE Permafrost154B-two... | ecosystem: Environmental > Terrestrial > Soil > Wetlands... | reverse complement strand
CCCCATAGCATCTCTCTCCTAACTGGATGTATTAAGTATAACAAAAAAGACCCTATAAAATAGAGTCAGTTAATTTTTGGCCGAGTAGGCCTCTTTTTTAACTGTCTACTTTATAGGGTCCATTTTAGAAGGCGGGAGCTTCTTTATATAACTTCTGTGAACTTGCTGCTCATTTGATCCCAAGCATCACTTAACTGTCAACAGGTTAATCCCTACTGAACAAGTCTCTCGTATACACCTTATCCACGACATCTTTAATCTCATCAGATAATCTATTGGAAACGATCACGTCTGATATTTCCTTAAACTCATTAATGTCTTTGATAACTCTAGAATGATAGAATTCATCCTCATGAAGCGCAGGCTCAAACACGACCACCTCAATACCCTTAGCCTTGATGCGCTTCATAACGCCTTGAATGGCCGATTGTCTAAAGTTATCAGAATCTGTCTTCATGGTCAGTCTATAGATTCCGACAATCTTAGGATTTCTCTTGAGAATCATTTCTGCAATATGGTCTTTCCTAGTTCTGTTGGCGTCAACGATTGCTGACATAATATTTTGAGGGACGTCCGCATAGTTGGCCAGAAGTTGCTTTGTATCTTTAGGTAGGCAGTATCCACCATAACCAAACGAAGGATTGTTATAATGGCTTCCGATCCGTGGGTCCAGGCCAACGCCTTCTATAATCTGTTGTGTGTTAAGTTCTCTAACTTCAGAATAGGAATCTAGCTCGTTAAAGAATGCGACCCTCAAAGCGAGGTAAGTATTTGCGAAGAGTTTCACAGCTTCAGCTTCAGTAGGATTGGTAAACAACACCTCAATATCATCTTTCAGTGCGCCCTGGACCAGAAGATCTGCAAATACCTTCGCTCTTTCAGATTGCTCTCCTACGACAATTCTTGAAGGGTAGAGATTATCATAAAGTGCCTTCCCTTCTCTTAAGAACTCAGGTGAGAAGATAATGTTCTCTGTCTCAAACTTTTCTTTGATCGCTTCGGTATAACCTACAGGGACAGTAGACTTTATAATCATCACTGCATTGGGATTAATTGATAAGACATTCGCAATCACGGCCTCAACAGTTCTCGTATTGAAGTGGTTTTTCACCGCATCGTAGTTCGTGGGTGTAGAAATGATGACATATTCAGCCTCTTTGAAAGCAATATAATGATCAGTGGTTGCTTTAAGGTTCAAATCTTTAGTCGCCAGATAGTCTTCAATCTCCGCATCAACGATCGGTGATTTCTTATGGTTGATCATATCCACTTTTTCCTGGATGATATCCATCGCGATGACTTCGTTATGTTGCGCCAGTAGAACAGCGTTAGATAAGCCTACATAGCCTATTCCTGCGATTGTTATTTTCATCTCATGTACCCTCCACTAGTTTATAAATGACCACTATTTTAACTGCATTATACCATTTCCATATAGATAGATGAACATAACCTCGGCCTTTGCTTGATGATGGACTCGAATGCGTCCAATTAAAGACCGCCTGAAACGCCAAAATTGACTGGCTCTCAGGCGGTCTTTATATCTCATTAGTATTTATTCACACCCTGCGATTATCTTCCCAAATAAGAAAAATGCATATAATCATGTGACGATTTCCAAGCGTTTCCTCCCCATGCAAAACCGTATTTATTGAACGTTGTCACCACCTTGCCCTCTTCAGGTATGGAATAGGGGTTGTTTCCTGGATTCCATAACGAGCCTGCTACAATGACTCCGCCGCTGGTTATCATATAATTTTCTTTCGGGTTTATGTCGATTGCCAGACCCCAATTGTGCTCCGAAATACCGTCCCCACGCCAAGAGTATCCTGAGACACTATAGATTGGGAATTTATCTTGACCCTCAAATATTTCCTTGAATACTGTCCGAACCCTACCCGCAACGGCCTTATGTACCGTTAATGTACGCTGTGCTGCGCACTTCACGCCACTTGCGTTTATTTGCCATACATTAATTGAGATATTAACCATATTTGCTTGCGCTTCAGAGGCGCTTTGATACACATCGTTATCCACAGATCCAAAGACTAATGCATACTTTTCGTTGGTGTACCCCAACTTCAGAAGAGTATTTTCATTAAACATTGAGCTACTAACCGCTGCTTCGCCTCCCAGAATATTCACAGTTTTACCCGATACATTTGAAGTTAAATAATTTCTTGTTGAACTGCTCAAGCTGTTACCCACTAATACTATTGGAGAATTTGTCTTTGCAGCATAACCTGATCCTGCTAAAGCATCAGCAAACCCTGATCCGGCTGCTATGCAAATTTGCTTTGAACCAAAGTTTGAGTCGAACTTATCAAGTACAGCGATGTTTGTAGCATAGCGATCATCACCACTAAGTCTTTGGGCGTTTGGTAATTGACGCATAACGGAATCACTGACGACCGATGTGCCACCGATGACGTAGGAATTTTTTATGTTTTGAGTGGCTAGGTACGCTGAAACATTGGCGGGTATTGTACCTCCAGGCATTAGTATCACTGGCATGTTTAGTTTGGCCGCTATAGCGCCTATTGAGAGGCCATCAGCAAAACCATCTCCGCTAACCACTGCCACTGATGTTACCGGACCTAGTTGTTGCGCAATTTTGATGGACGTTTCGTATCGGTCATTACCAGCGATTCTAGTAGGGTTTATCCCCATACTTACGAGTGTGGTATCTATATTTTGAGAAATGACACCCGTTCCACCTATAATGATCACGTGTTTTACCTTTAGGTCGATTAATGCTTGTTTTGTTTGTGGTGTGAGGGTTGCACGTTCACTTAGAAGAATTGGAGCATCGTACTTCTTTGAAAGCGGTGCAGCGGATAATGCATCAGGGAAATTTCTTCCGAAGGCGAGGATTGCATAATTTGATTGAGTCCAACCGCCTCTTGCTATTGCGGCTGCAGTTTCATATCGATCTTGACCCGCTAAACGATGTGCATTTGCCATTGTCTCTGCCATTGTATTTGCAAAGACAGGAATAGATAGGGAGAATGTGAAAATTAGAATTAATAGCGAGCAAATCAACGACTTTTTAAAAAGATGCATAGACAATCCCCCTCATATTCTAGCTTAAATTAGAAAGTTCGTTTTATCACAATCGATGACCCGATCGCCTCCCCTAAACTGCAAATTAATTATGCCCTGTATTATAATTAGACATAATAAAACAAGCATCTTTTGAAGCATAGATGCTTGTTTATAGATCATCTAATGTTTCGGCAGTCTGGCAATCCTAGCAAATTTGCTTTAGACCCAGAACTTTGCGGCCCAACCTTTCGGTTGGTGTGCTATTATCGTCATAGTATATTATAAATTTAATTTTATAATATAGAAAAATATACCTATTGTCAATCCTATTTGGGACTAATAAATCTCCTAGTGTAGAGAGCGCAAAAAAGCAATGAATGAACTTTATTTCACCCTATTACATTCAGGCGTATTATTGCCAAAACTATCAGCCGTCAATTGTATATAGCCCCATGTACCAGCCCCGAGGGGTGCGTCACCCGATATGATCCCAGTATCGCCTAGAGTCTTCGACCAAAATACATTATTATATAAACTAATTGTGGTATCTCTAGCATCCCCCAACCCACCACCCTTTCTATTATTGGCATCTTGAATCACACAAGCATAACCGTGATCCGCTTCAATACGGCTGTTTTTAACGATTAATTTTTGATTTATAGCGCCATTCGCTTGTTTGTTATGGATATATAAAGCGCCCATATCATACGTATCCCCTGTATCTTGCTTATATAATTCACAATCATTGATGATTAGGGTCTGTTGATCTTGTAAACCTATGCCTATGGCAGAATTTTGTTCAGATATGAGAATGCAATTATTAATTTCAGAGGTACCAGTTCCAGGGAAGTCGTGATGTATCGCGTAACTTTTAAGTGCCGGAGTCCCTAAGTCATGTGTCGCCATAACCGTTAGATTTGATACCTTAACATTACCAGCAATGTTTAAAGGTGCTTTATAATAATCACCGCTATCATCTCTAATAATGCACGTCCTTTTATCGACACCAACAAGCGAAATATACCTTCCATTACATATGTTTAAACTTTCACGGTATGTTCCTGGCGTAATCATTATAGTAACAGGGTTTAATGCCGTATCCGATGCATTATCTAAGGCTCCCTGTATTGTCGTATAATCACCGCCATATTTAGCGACTATAATAGTACTACCGTAACCATACACTTGTTCAGGATAAGCTAGTAATAAGAACAATATAAAACTAATACCTAAGAAATTCCTTCTATACCTCTGTCTCAAGCTATTACCCTCTTTTTTTTAGTTATAAATTATTGTTCGATAGACGCTTCATAATTATTCATTGATGGATACCCTATTTTGAGTGCCCTTGTCCTATTGGGCATACTGCCCTGCATACTTGAGCATAAGAAAGACCGGTCACCATGTGATCGGTCTTTCTTGGTCAATGTTATCATTTGTTACTTTTGTTTAAATCATTGGTTAGATTTATCTATATAGTGCGCATCTATGCTCAATGCAAATAGCATGACTGCTGGACTGATTTAATTGTTTACACGGATTTTCGCCGTTACCGACATCCCTGGGAAGACCGGCCCCGTGGAGTAATCGAAGTCTATTTTAAGGGGAACACGTTGACTTACTTTTGTATAATTTCCGGAGGTATTATCTGTATTAAAGAGACTAAAGGTCGAGGCAGTTGCCAATCCTACTTCTACAACGGTTCCGTTGAACTTTTGGCCCGGCAGTGCATCAATACTCAACTCAACTGGCTCGTCAAGTTTGATCCTTTGGTAATCCTTTTCCATGACGTAAGCCGTGATTTCAAGTTTCGTCATATCAACGATGGATACGGCTGTCTGACCTGGGCTTAGAGTGTCTCCAACATGGGCATTCTCCTGAATGACCGTTCCTGCCTGGGTAGACTTAGTGGGTTGCTGGTTTTCGATGGTAAACAAGTCATCCCCTATTTTGACGATGCTTCCATTCTTTACATCCACACTAACGACCGTACCAGGAACCTTCGGCGAAACATTCAGTATATCCCCGCTCACTTTAGCATTATCCGTACTGACATAGTCTCTTTTTTGAATATAATAGCTCGTTCCGAGCCAGCCTAAGGCCACTACCACAACAAGTGCCCCTATTATTAACTTACCTTTGCCCTTTTTAGGCTTTTTTACTAGAACAGTCTTACCTTCAGCACTATTTTCCATCATTCTATCTCCTTTGTTAATGTTCTACTGCCACTGTTTTAGGCACAGGCTTTGGTCTAATTGCTTGTCCATTTTTAACGAGCATGCCTAAGGGAATACCGAGACAAGTGATGATGGCTAAGATTAGGAACGTATCATCCATCGCTGTAACCATGGCTTGTTTCATAACTTGCCCATATAATTGCATGACCGCGGTATAGTTGGCTTGCAAGGGTGATAAGCCTTTGCTTACAGGCATGCCCGTCAAACCCTTGACTGTTTGCATCACTTGAGGATTGGTCGTGCTAAAATTTTCTGCATACCTTACTTCGTGAAACGTCATTCTACTTTGGACTATGGTGGATATGATGGCTATTCCCATAGCTCCTACCGCCTGGCGGATTGTACTGCTTAAGGCAGACGCTCGACCTGTTAAATGTATGGGTATCGCATTCATTCCGGACGTTTGGGTTGGCATCATGCATAAACCTATCCCGATACCTCGGATGATTAATACATATTTTATATAGTCAGTCGAAGTATCCACCCCTAGTCTCGAAAGGGCGTAGGTGCTGACGATTATAATTGAAAGTCCCGAAATGGTTAACCATTTGGCCCCATACCTGTCAAACAGCCGACCACTAATCGGCATCATGATCCCCGTGGCGATCGCAGAGGGAAACATAATCAACCCGGTTTGCATAGCCGTTAAGCCTCTAAGGTTTTGCATATATAAAGGGACTAAGAAAACGCCTCCAAACATAGCAAAGGTGGTGATGACTGAAATCAGCAGGCTTAACGTAAAAGGGAAATACTTCAAGATCCGTAAGTCCATTAAGGGATCAGAGTGGTTTAATTCAATGATGACAAAGGTCGTTAAAAATATTACGGCCATGATTAATAACCCTATAACGGTGGCTGAATTCCAACCATCCGCGGAAACTTTACTTAACCCGTAAAGCAGTGAGAATAAGCCGATGGCCACTGTTAAGGCCCCACCTAGATCGAATCTCTTGTTGGGAATAAGGGTTGTTTCTCGGAGAATGAAGAAAGCAAGCGTGACGCCGAGGATGCCTACAGGGATGTTTAAAGTGAAAATCAATCGCCAATCGAGATACTCAACGATAAAGCCACTGAGGGTTGGACCAATGGCCGGTGCAGCCATGGCTGCAATTCCCCATATTCCCAAAGCCATTCCTCGTTTCGCAACGGGAACTATCTGAAATATCATTGCCATACCCACGGGTATGATCATTCCACCACCAATCCCTTGGATCACCCTAGCAACTACCAGGGAATTCGTGCTCCACGAAAATCCGCAAAGCGCCGAGCCAAAGGTAAACACTGTCAAGGCGAAAATATAGATTTTCTTATAACCAAACGTGTCCCCTAAATATCCAGTCAGCGGAATCACAATTCCCATGGTCAGCATATAGCCAGTGAGAACCCAGGAGATCTGCTGAGTGGAGGCGCTAAATACTGACATCATCTTGGGAAGCGCAACATTCACAATACTGGAATCGAGAATTGACATAAACGTTCCTACCACCACCACTAATAAGGAAAGCCACATATATCGTTCATCGTGTTCAGACAATACCCTCACCAACCTTATTCTTTTCAACGAACGAAAGCAGTAGCTCCAATCCGGACACCATTGTCTCGATGTCCTCCTCACTGGCACCCTTAATGGTGTCAGTCAGGTATTGGTTCATCAAATCTTTAAAATTATTATTCTCTAAAAATTCTGACGATATCGACAGTCGTACAGTTCTACGATTATTTTCAGGAATCTCCCTAATGACGACTCCCTGCGCCACCAAACGGTCCACCATCCCCGAAACAGTGCTTTTGGTCAAACCCAAACATTCACTCATTTCATTCAGGTTTTTGTACGGGTCCTTGTACAAGCCTATAATGAGTGAGAATTGAGGGCCGGTGAAACCATATTGCTTCGATATTTCGAATACATGTTCCCTGTATATCTTCTGAATAGATTTAAATAGGAAGGCAATTTTTTCAGCAGAATTACTCCATAACTCCTGCAAATCAGGTGTTTGATCCATGCATACCCTCTCCCTCATTGAACTTTAGCAAACAATTTCTTATTACAATTCTTCTTATGTACGTATTCGTACTATACATTATCAAACTGTTCGTGTTAGAACTTTTTTATTCTATACCAAATTGCGAACCATTGTCAATGACAAAAATTTGTTATCTTTTCAATCATCAAAGGAGGCGTAACGAAACCAAAGTTTCGTTACGCCTCCACTTTATATGAAATTCTTTACTTAGAAGATCAAGCCTAAGCTGGCAGTTCTATTTGCCGAACTAAATTTCTCAAGTAAGCCATCAGATCCTCAGAAAGATCTCCCCGACGCAAAGCGTATTCGATCGTTGCTTCTACAAAACCCAACTTGTCTCCGACATCATACCTCCGGCCTTCAAATTCATAAGCAAGGATTTCCTGATACCGCCCAAGTTCCTTAATCCCATCCGTGAGCTGAATCTCCCCGCCCTTACCCGCTGGAAGGACACTTAAAATATCAAAAATCTCCGGATTCAAGATATACCGTCCCATAATACCTAAGTGAGTTTCTGGGGCCTCTTCAGAACGAGGTTTCTCCACTAAATTCTTGGCGCGATAAAGCCGATCCGCAAACTTTTCGCCATCCACGATCCCGTATTTGGACGTATCCTGAAGTGGAACTTCTTGAACTCCTACCATACTAGCACCATAGCGCTCATATTGATTGATCATTTGGCGTAAAGCAGGTACTTCAGAATAAATAACATCATCACCTAAAAGAACAGCAAAGGGTTCATTACCAATGAATTCACGCGCACTATAGATGGCATGCCCCAAACCTAACGCTTCTTTTTGCCGAACGTAGTAAATATCGGCCATCCGAGCGACATCCTTCACCAAATCTAACAGTTCGTCTTTTTCTTTTTTCTCCAGAAACGACTCAAGTTCCATGGAACGATCAAAGTGATCTTCGATGGACCGCTCATTTCGCCCCGTAACAATAACAATCGCTTCAATTCCGGCAGCAACAGCCTCTTCCACAATATATTGAATCGTTGGTTTATCCACGATAGGCAACATTTCTTTGGGTTGAGACTTTGTTGCTGGCAAAAATCGGGTTCCCATTCCTGCCGCCGGAATAATTGCTTTACGAATTTTACGCATTATTTGTCCCCTTTTACTAATATTTTATCTCTTAAATTTAAGAGATTAATCTCTACTAAACAAGTCTCTCGTATACATCCCCAACATGTACCATCGACTCCCCCCTACAAGGGTTATGCCTACTCTAAGGTTAGCATACAGACCCCGCGGGATGCAAGACAAGAATAGATAAAATTTCCATCTTCTTTCCAACGTACCACAAGAAAACAACCCTTCCTGCAAATAAACAGCATTTGCCAGAAAGGTTGTTTTCTTAACCGATTAATGTTGCACTAGTTGGGCTAATATAAAGCCTCGGCATCATGCCTCAATAATAGCAACAGCCTTGGCAAGTTGCGTGATACTGATCGTTAGCTCGCTTAATTTCCCTTCGATTCGCACTAGCAAATAAGCACTCACTACGATGGGGAAGCCAAAATTCCCAACCAACTTCAAAAACTCATCCATTGTATCTCTCTCCTTTCCTTCTTGTCTCTATTCGTGACGATCACCCCTAATTCACACCCCTGACTCTCATGATAAGTGGAGGGACGATCTCGCCTCTCCACTTATATAATGCACTCTCCCTGGAAGAATCAGTTCGATCCCCTGCCCAGACGATCGAACTTGCTTCTAGACTACAGGTGCATCAAACAGATCTTGGGTCGTGGTATCAACGATTGAGATATCCTTGATCGCCACCAGATCACCACCGGTGGATGTGAAAAGGTTCTTCGCAATCACAATATCCATATAGCCCTGGACCGTCGCTGCCGTCAAATCTGGCAAAGGATTGTTTAAGTTAAAGCTTACCGATGCCCCTAAGGTGTTTGCAAAGGTCATGCGAAGAACTTTTCTAGATAGTGTCCCAACAGCCATAGTTATTCCCTCCTTTCCTTTCAGCTTAATTACTTAATACTGGGCTAAACACGTTTCCTGATTATTCCCCGTCGTCGATCAGGTCAATGCGATTGTCTCGACGTACAGAGATTAACGGGTCTTCGGAGAGGGCTTGCATAGCAGTTGCTACATCAAGGATGTCTTGGTCGAGGATCGCAAATTTAACATTCGGATAACTGCGAGTGGATAAGATAGGGCCTCCTTCCGGAGTTAAGCCAGTTTGAACTTCGAGGACCATTACGGTCTCACTCGGTGTCGCAAGTACAGCCATTCATTTCACCTCCTCTCAAGCTAGGCTTAAAATAAAACTGTTCTTAAATTGTTCTGTTATTAAGAACTAACGTTCTATTTATGTTCTTAGTATACATGACCTTTATCATAATTACAACATAAATATTTCCAACAAATATTTTTTTTAAATACCTGTCCACATCCTTCCTAGAGATAGAAGGCGTCGTATTTATTGGAAGATGCCAACGGCAGCTTACCCACTGGATCCTTATTCCTTTTATGATTTTTTCGGCTGATATGTTGAGCCTCGCGTGCTTTGACCTTCTCGACTGACAGGATGCCAGAGTCTCTCCAGTCAGTGAGAACAGCACGGAGGTACTTCACATTTCGGACATCTGCCTCAAGACAATATTTCAGACCTTCGATGACGACCGCATCAGGTTCCACACTTCCCTTTGCTAAGAATTCATCACACCAGGCAACAATGGAGTCAGCATCACCCTTGGGTATGATTCGTCCCCAGTTCGTTTCGGCCCATTCAACAGCCTTTGTACCAAGAGTTCTTAACGAATCAGGAGGGCTTACGACAATTTCAGCCTCGCGCGGGATGATGTTGATGATATTAAACTTTGGTACGGTAGGGTTATGTACGGTTAGGTCAGGTACGGTTAGGTTAGGTACGGTAGGAGCGTTACAGAGCGTTACATCAGCGTTACAGGTTTTTGCGGACTTATTTCTAAAGCGTTTCACCCTTTCGTTGGTTTTTTCTCGTTTAATTTCCTTCTGGGTAATCAACCTGCCAGCATATTCAAACCAGTCGTGAATCAACAAGCCTGATTCTGTTTGGTCGACAAATCCAGACTGAAGCAGTGCCTCAACAAACGCTTGATGATCCCCTACCCACAGGCACGCTTCGGCAATATCGAATTCATCATATTTACCGATGTAGCCATCCTGAGCAAAGTCCAGTGCCCACCACCAGAGATAATGAAGATGCCCAACCACTGTGACGACTGACACCTCTAACAATCTAGCGAGCTTCTTGGTTTTGGGATGTCTACCGACTTCTTGATGACTCTCGATCCATGACATTATAAAACCTCCCCTCTTTAAGACAGTATTAGGGTTAATGGGCATGACCCCTATAGCTCTAAATAGTTAATGGCGGCACTCAGCACCTTGGTTGCACGGCAGTAGTCGCAGCCTTCACAACGTATCGGTGCCTCTAGGCCTGACTTGAGGGCAATAATTCTGGGCATATTGAGTTCAACTTTCGCCAGCTCCGCAGCGGATCGATTGGGATCCGTCATGGCGATCACGGCTTTATCTGGATACTTCTCCTTACTAACGGCTACGAGCAAAAACTCGGACCAGTCCCCAGAGGCTCTTCCCAGAGCGATCCGCTCAACCTCCGTATAAATCGCCGCTTTTAGGGGGGATTTATAAAGCTCAAGGAAAGAGACATGTAACCTAGCCCCTTCGTCCCACACCTTCTTGGTGATACTTCTCGTGGTGGCTAAGTCAATGATTTGGCGACGCTCCGTGCTATGAACGTTGGCCATCACCTTCCAGGTTACGCCAAACATCTCTGCCGTCATGATCTTTTCCTTGACACCTTCCAGGTGAGACAACACAAACAGATCTTCTTGGAGACAGTCAATCATCGTGTTAGCGACGAGATATTCTGCTCTCAACGTCAACGCTTTGGTAAACATGGTTCGGTGATTCATCATAAATTCCTCTTGGGTACCGGCACTCCAGCTATGCACATATTGACCGACCTCCTGGGCAGTGGTGAGCACTTCCACCCAGATATCGGATAACTTGGCTATTTGTTTGGCCTCGCACTCGTAAACAAACCCAACGTATTGGCTGCGCGACATATAGTCTAGATTGGCTTCGATACTATGGTAATTATCATGTGTCAGTTGGAGCATTACACCACCCCCTTGGTTTTATCAAACTTGAGTGTGGATTTTCTCATGCACAATCCCCCTTATATTTTAAAGACGATTTATGGTACACTATAGATGGTTCATTTTCTCGAGGCTCTCCGTGGCGCGGAGAGCTTTTCATGTCTTCATTCGTGGTTAAGTAGCCATCGTTGGTTAACGCACTTTTTTCATAATTGTTACGATTATGTAACTCTTTTTGCAACGCAACACTTCGGTTGAAACGTTTAATTTATCACAGATATTCTCAACTTCAGTGTAAGTAAACTCTAGGGACCCATTAATCTTCTGGTTGATTGTAGCTGGGCTGAGGCCTAGCAACTCCGCTAGACATTTTTGTGTTAGATCCATCTCAGCAAGCAATCCCTTTAGTTTTAGATAGGGAAGGTGTTTAAGCCTTTTTCCCTGATTTTTCGACATGTTCATCTCCTTTTTATGCTAAAATTTGTTGCATATACGCAACTTATGGATTTAGTATAAGCTCACAATGTTACTGTGTCAACAACTTTTTTACTATAAATAATACAATATTGTTGCGCTAACGTAATAATTGGTTATATAATCAATTAAGGTGTATTTTAAAACTAAAGGGGTTTAATATGTTAGAGAAATTTGGAGACAGGCTATTTAGATTAAGGAAAGAAAACGACCTAACCATTGATGAGTTTACCCACGAAATGAGCAAGAGATTTCCGGATTCGAAATTAAGTAAACCTATGGTGTCTAGATATGAAAACAATGTTCACAAACCTCAAAGATTCTCTCTTGTCCAAGAGATTGCAGAGTTCTATGGAGTTACCACTGATTTTCTCATGGGCAGAACTGACAATAAGTATGAAACGCTTGACAACCTGGGTCCCTATAAGAAAATTCCACTTCTTGGCAAGATTGCTGCAGGTATCCCTATTTTAGCCCAAGATAATATTGAGGGTTATGAATACGTTCCAGTGAGCATGAACGTTGACTTCTGTCTCCATGTCCAAGGCGATTCTATGATTGATGCGCGTATCATGGATGGGGATCTCGTGTTCATTCGTCAGCAGTCTGATGTTGAGAATGGTGAGATCGCTGTTGTTTTAGTGGATGGTGAAGACGCTACCTTAAAGCGAGTCCACAAAGGGACCGGCACCGTTACCTTGCATGCAGAAAGTCCCAATTACCCGGATCAAGTATTCACCAAGAGAGACATGAAACAAGTTAACATTATCGGGAAGGCCGTAAGATTTAGCAGTGAGGTGAGGTAATGTGTGAGCCATGGGGTTATATTGCCCGAGGTATCAATTTAATCTATGATAAAAATCGAAGAGCGGATACTCAACTACATGAGTATCCGCTTCTAGCTCTCTATTGCTGGTTTAATTTTCCATTCTTGATCATTGACCACGACGTGTAATGGTTCCAGCCCAACATCGACTAGAATAGTTTCAATGATATATCTTTCTTGTGCAGTCATACTTATCCTTTCTACCTGGATTATATCCAGGTTTTTGGAATTCTCACTTATTACTTCATAAATAGTGATCTACTTTATTGTAACCTAAGACAGCCTTACGAATAAAGCAAAAGGTTTGTCATAATGTGCAAAGTAATTGTAGGTTGTATCACTGGTTTAAAATTCACAACAAGAAAACAACCCTTCCTGCAAATAAACAGTATTTGCAGGAAGGGTTGTTTTCTTAACTTTTTATTTCTAAGTCCGAACAACCTTGTCTGGACAAACATGCACCAAAGAAACGTAGGCAACGTATTAATACAGTATCTGGAATAATCATCCAGGATAAATACAAGTGACAATTTATGATCGTTAAGCCTCAATAAGTAAAAAATCATAAGAAAGGAGGATGAAATAGTTGTATATTACTGCATTTATCATTATTCTAGCCGGAATCTCATTATATTTTCTTCTGAGGGAACCCACATCTTCTGAATATAAACAGGGTTTAAGCTACGAACCGATTGATGAATTTGAAAGAAGAAGTGACCAAAAAATTAAGAAAACCACTATGAAGAATATTTTTATTAATTGAGAGGTGAAAACATGTTCGGGTCACCCATGGTTTGCATCACTGTCATTGCCTTTATTCTAACATTAATTCTTCTTCTCTGGCGCCCAAACGACTTAAATGAAGCGATACCAGCCACTGGTGGTGCCTTTTTGGTATTTTTAAGCGGCAGTGTCTCTATAGCAGACCTAGGAAAAATCGGTTCTACTATTAGCGGTGCAGCCATCACCATCATGGCAACCATTGTGATGGCAAATGTTTTGGAGAGCTTTGGTTTCTTTACCTGGGCCGCAGAAGGATTAGTCGCAAGAGCAAAAGGCTCTGGCATCCGACTTTTTTGGTATGTAAATTTACTTTGCTTTTTAATGACTCTATTATTTAACAACGACGGAAGTATATTAATTACGACACCCATTCTACTCATCTTACTCGAACATTTCGGACTAAAAGATCACGAAAAAATTCCTTATCTTCTCTCCGGTGCTTTAATTGCTACTGCCTCGAGCGCCCCAATCGGTGTAAGCAATATCGTGAATTTGATTGCCTTAAAAATTGTTGGAATGACACTTTATATGCATACCCTCATGATGTTTGTTCCTGCTACACTAGGCTTGTTGTTGCTAGTGGGACTATTGTTTTTACGTTTCTATCGCCAGTTGCCACGTAAACTATCTTCAACAAATTTTAATTTCGACACTTCTTCGGTTCGTGTCCATC
>Ga0209386_1000801_pt1 | contig 14223 bp, 17 predicted proteins | sample NGEPertwo_FD_184510 | JGI IMG/M metagenome (GOLD analysis project Ga0209386, IMG submission 184510) | Arctic peat soil microbial communities from the Barrow Environmental Observatory site, Barrow, Alaska, USA - NGEE Permafrost154B-two... | ecosystem: Environmental > Terrestrial > Soil > Wetlands... | reverse complement strand
GTTGGGCAGCGCGCGGTTCGGGCCATGCAGCAAGCGGCCTGGGCCGCTATGCTGTTCGTCCGGTCCCTGTTTCTCCTCGCCATCGCCACGACCGTCGCCGGCATCAAATATGTTGCGACGCTGATTGCGCGCGGCGTCGCCTATACGGGCGCGGGGTTGGGCGCTCTGGCGCGCTCCATTGGGCGGCTCATCGCTGGCGGCGCGGGTTGGACAGGCGCCAAGCTCAAGGCGTTCGTGCTCTGGCTTGGCCGGATGCTCTCAGCAAGTGCTGTGTGGTGCGGCGCCAGGGCGCGCGCCTCCGCGACGGCCGGTGGCAGGGCGCTCGCGACCAGCTCGGCATTTGTTGCCGCCAAGGCGCAGTCTTCCGCCCGCGTGGGCGGCTCGGCGCTCGCGGCAGGAAGCTCGGCCGTGGGGTCGAAGGCCGGCATGCTCGGGCGGTCAATGGGCCGGTCGCTCGGCAGCGGGTTGTCGCTTGCCTCCGCCCAAGGCTCGGCGCTGGCCGGCGCCACGGGGAGATCCGCCGCGCGCGGCTTTGCCGTCGTCGCTAACAAAGCATCCGCACTCGCGGCCGCGAGCAAGCGGGGTCTTGCCGCCGGATTTTCCTGGAGCAGAGTGCGCATGGCGGCGCTTGCGCCGGCGCTCTACGTGGGTATCGCCAAGCTTGGGCGGCAGGCGGAACGCTCTGCCAGGGCGGGCGCGGTGCGCGCCGACGGCATGTTCGCCAGCGCGAGGGCCGCGGCCGCGGCCGCGCGCGGCGCGGCGCCCATTGCCGAAGCCGAAATTTACGGACCGCATGGCGATGGCGTTGACCTTACGGGCCACCCGGCGAACGATCCGGGGACTCATGGTGACACGCCCGAGGCGCTAGGCACGGAGGTCTATGGGCCGTTCTATGAAGGGTTTTGGGTCGACGGCGTTTCGCCCAACGAACCTCAAATGCCGCCCGCGACCCTTGCGCCTCGGGTCCGAACGGAAAACGCGTTATCACTATGGGCTCGGAACGCAGGGGCGCGTAGCTACTCATGGGCGCAGAGTTCCTGGGCGCAGAGTTCCTGGGTGCAGAGTTCATGGGCGCGAACGAGGGATGCCGAGCCAAGCCAGATGATGATTATCGCAGGGGCAGTGTTATTGGTCTGTGGCGGACTCTTGCTCGGCGGGGGCTTGTTCTTGCGGGCCGGCGCCGGGACCACGCCGCAGGTCGTCGAGGACGCGCACCAGGGCATCGCCTGGACGTTCGAGGCGTCCGACCGGCCGTTGCCGGAGCGCGCGGTGTTCACGTTGTCGGGCACGCCCGAATCGTTCCGTATCAACGGGCTGTCGCTCAGCGGCACGAACCAATCCGATCAGCCGTTGACCGCGGTTCGCGCCATCCTCAAGCCGGATGTGCAGCGGCCCGACCTGAAGCTCACGCTTCAAGTCGACCGGCCGGCGGTTCCGGCCGGCGCGGGCGATACGGCGGCCCAAGCGCTCGACATCGTGCCGGAGAACACCGTGCCGCCGCACGCGGCGTTCCGGCTGGTCTTTCCGTTCCCGCCGGAGGCGATGGACGGCGCGGACGGGATCGCGGTGGAGGAGTTCTTCGAATCGTATGGCGGCTTGCTGCTCAAGCTCCATTACGAGAGCGGCGACAAGCAGAGATCCGTCATCCAGTACCTGCCGCCGGAGCTGCTCAAGGCGCAGCTGGACGAAGTGACGGCCGGCGGCGGGTCGTAGCGGCTGCTTGGAGCCAGGAAGCGGTTTTTCGCGCTCAATTGCAATTGATGATGCGCGCGCCGCAGCCACGCAGCCTGAGGCAGACGTTGAACTGGTTGCAGCAGCGGGTGCCGCAGCCGGCGGTGTCCGGGGTCGAATCGAGAGCCCGGGCCTCGCACACGCTGTTGCAAGACTGCAGGTCGTTCTCGCATACCCGAATGCTTTGACTGCCGAGACCGCAGGCCGATGGGCGTTGTTTCAGCGACTGTAGCGGTGGGGCGGTCTGAGCATCGAGCATCGTGGGCACAAACAAAAGCCCGAGCCCGAGAGCCAGCAGCACGATCTTGGTCAGTCTTGTCATGACACCCCCGCCGCTGTCACTTTGTGACCGCCAATCGAACTTAGGGTCCATAGCATGGTGCGCCTCGATGGAACACGTCCACCAAAATTCTCACGGCCTTAGAGAAATTAGAGGTCACATTTTCCGATCGTAACTCGGCCCTGCAAGTCTGGTCTCTCTCGACTATCATACTTGCATGCTACAAATATTTTTGTATCATAGCAGGATGCAAGATCATGCCGCTGTCGAAATGCTCGGTGCGCTGGCGCACGAGCACCGCGTCAAAATAGTTCGTCTTCTGGTCAAGGCTGGCCCCTCGGGGGTGCCTTCGTCGGAAATAGCTGACGCCGTTGGGATCAGCCCAACGGGGGCATCGTTTCATCTCAAGGAGCTGGATCGGGCCGGGCTCATCGCGTCGACGCGGCAAGGGCGATTTATCCGTTACGCGATCCATGACGTTGGCATCCGCCAGTTGCTCGCCTACCTCACCGAAGATTGCTGTGGGGGGCGGCCCGAGCTTTGCGGCGATGCGTTCAAAAAATGAGAAACGATGTGCAGTTAAGGGTGGGCGCACTCGGCGGCCGGCATTGTTCGGATGCCCAAAAGGGCCCCCATCAAACAGTGCGAGACGCGTTGGTGAACCAGACGGAGTAAACCCATGTCGATTACTATTTTTCACAACCCCGCCTGTGGCACCTCCCGAAACACGCTGGCCATGATCCGTCAGAGTGGCGAAGAACTCCATATCATCGAGTATCTCAAGACGCCGCCAAGCCGGGACGAGTTGATCGGTTTGATCCGCGACATGGGGATTACTCCGCGTGCGGTATTGCGCCAGAAGGGCACGCCGTACGACGAGCTCGATCTCGGCAATCCGAAATGGAGCGACGATGAGCTTATCGATGCGATGCTCAAAGACCCGATCCTCATCAATCGCCCGATCGTGGTCAGTCCTCTTGGCTCGCGGCTTTGCAGACCGTCTGAAGCCGTGCTCGATCTCTTACCGAATCCTGACATCGGAGCATTCACGAAGGAAGACGGCGAAGTCGTCATAGACCAGAAGGGCGCACGCGTTGTCTGAACTTGATCTCAGCCTACCCAATATTCGCACCGATGCGTTTCCGGGACCCGGCATAGACCTGCTTCGGACGCCGTTACGGTCGACCCAGAAACCCCGAATTCTCATGCTCTACGGCTCCGTTCGGCCGCGATCCTACAGCCGCTTTTTGACTCAAGAGGCCGCACGGCTCCTCCATCATTTAGGTGCGGAACCGCGCATTTTTGACCCGAGCGGGCTGCCGCTGCCAGACGACGCCCCCGAGGATCATCCGAAGGTAAGCGAACTCCGAGATCTCGCCGCTTGGTCGGAGGGGCAGGTCTGGACATCGCCGGAGCGCCACGGTTCCATGAGCGGTATCCTGAAAACCCAGGTTGACTGGATACCCCTTAGGTCCGGCGCGATACGGCCTACCCAGGGAAAGACGCTCGCCGTCATGCAAGTCAGTGGCGGCTCGCAGTCCTTCAATGCCGTCAATCAGATGCGCGTCCTGGGCCGCTGGATGCGTATGCTGACGATCCCCAATCAGTCGTCTGTGGCAAAGGCCTTTCAGGAATTTGACGAGGCCGGACGCATGAAGCCCTCTGCGTTCTACGACCGCGTCGTCGACGTGATGGAGGAACTCGTCAAGTTCACCTTGTTGACGCGCGATGTTTCCGATCACCTGACCGATCGCTACAGCGAGCGCGTCGAAACGGCAGAGGAGCTTTCTGCCCGCGTAAACCTCAATCGGGCTGCCGCTGCGAAGGAGTGAGAAGCGATATCTTGCTGCGGCCGCACGTTAGGTAGCAAAACGCCAGCGGAACAAGACGACATCGCCCCGCCTCCCGAAGTCGCGAATAACTGATTTTGGTGCCGGCTGGAGGATTCGAACCCCCGACCTACTGATTACAAATCAGCCGCTCTACCAACTGAGCTAAGCCGGCTTATCTTATATTTCAGCACCTTACGCCGACAAATGCCTGGTCGGAAATCCCTTAAAAAGTCGGACCCGGAAATACCGAGAAGTCAGTCGGACGACGGAATGTAATGCGATTTGGTCATCACGTCAGGTCGTTGTGGCCATGGGACCACAGGGTTTTCGGGCCCTTAGCGACTGATCGACAATCAGTCGGTTTCGCCGCTAAGTCTCTGACGAATAGGTATCGACAAGTCGGACGGCCGATTTTGCATAGTCCAGAATTTGATCGGCCAACTCCTCGGTGACGTGTGCTGGCTCGCAGTGCACGCTCCCGTCGTTTCGAAGATCGACGTACATTCCAAGGCACTTGATGTTTGATAGCTGGCCTGCAAGTGCCTTCGCTGTGAAAGGCTCGGTGGAAGCGGATCGAATGGCCTCAGCAAGCTCATTCCTAAGGCTGGGAGACTCGAAAATTGATTCACTGAATTGCCTGCCTGCTGGCGTCGTCGCGAATGCAGCCTGATTGGGGGACATGTCATCCGGATGTTTAAGCTCCAGGCCTTGTGACGCTAGTACACTGGTCAGGCGCTGGTAGACGGCTTCCGCGACAAGCATCCGACCTGTCGCAGACTGTTTGTTAGAATGGTCCCTCGGTAAGAATGGCCTGTCTTGGGATCGATGCCTCTGCTGAAAGTACTTGCCGACTTCCTCTACGGCTAAGACAGCCAACGATGCCGCACGCGCCCAACGGCCGTTGCTGTAAAGTAGCTCAGCGTCAGAAAGTAACGACTTCGCGTTTTCCGCAACTGCGATCAGAGCAGCGTCTGCGGGCTCGTCGTGCGTGTTTCTCATGGCTCCGGTTATTACTCCGAAAGCATCCGACTAAAGCCGGAAATTTCCGGGTAAAATTGTGTTTCCGACTGGTAAGCGATTGAAAAGTCAGGTGCCGGGTCCGATTACAAATCAGCCGCTCTACCAACTGAGCTAAGCCGGCGCTTTAGGCATTCCGAGGCCGTCCTTCTCGAGATGGGATTTGGGGCCTCCGGGTCAAGCCATTTATCGCGGTTTGGTGCCCGCACTCAAGCGGCGGGTCAGGCGCGCCCTAGTAGGTCGAAAAGCTATAGGTGACGTTGCCGAAGATGCCGAAGCGCTCGCTGGTGAAATCCTGACGCCCTTCGGTCGTGTCGAGATTGACGAAATCGCTCTTGCCGTAAGTCTCGGCATACCAATAGCGCACGCCGGCGCCCAGCGCCCAATTGTGGGTAACATCCAGCCGCACTTCACCTTCGAGCTGATAGCCCCAGCCGGTGCCGCTATCCTCGATGTTCTGCGTGCCGCCGAGGCCGGCGCGGAGGCTGCCTTCGTTCCACAGATAGGCGCCCGGCACGATGGCCGCATCGCCACGCAGGGTGAGCCGGTCCCACAGCTTCGCCGTGATCTCGGTGCCGAGCCGGATGGAGGTCCAGCTGGCTTTGTTGGTGATCACGTTCGTGGAGAAGGGGACGGCGATGGAGCCGGGGGCCCCGCAGTTGACACCGCCGACATCGTCGGGGTTGCAGCGTGCGCCGTACCCGTCCACCGTTTCCTGCCAATAGTTGAGTCCGACGAATGGGCTCAGTACGACCCTGGCCTTGTTGTTGATCAGGGTGAAATCCTGGCCGACGTCGATGGTGCCGTAGACGAGCCCGTCGCCGTCGAGCTTGCTGGAGGTATCTAAGACCTTGAGCTGGCCGGCGAAGTCCTCCTCATCGAGACTGCCGCCATCGAGCCAGCCGCCGCCCACGAAGCCCTTGGTGAATGTTCGGGTCTCGTTGCGCGCGCTGAATACGAACTCAAGCGAGTTGGCATTGATCCCATCATACGTGAACGTCGAGGTGGGGTCGCTGTAGATGGCACTTAGCCGGCTCGAATTGGTGTCGAAGCGCGTCGAGCCCTCGCTGTACCAGTAGCGGATGCCGAGCTCCCATTGGGGCTCGGGGTTCGCGATTGGGGGGAGGGGAATGGCGTAAGGCCGCGGCACCTCCACGACTTGGGCGTGGGCGGCGCCTGCGAAGCCGGCCATCGCCAGCAACACCAGACATAAGCCTCGAAGCATCAGCGTCCGCCTTGCCCTTGGTTGAAATGAGCCGTTTGCTCTCGGACAAGGGTGCAAGGCGGGTGGTTAAGACGGGATTAAGATGCGTTCCGGAATGAGACAAGAAGGGCCGGACAGCATCCGGCGGCCTTGGCCGAGGGCTACCGGCGGCGGCTGGCGAGAAGCCCTGCGGCGAAGGCGATGACCAGAAGCGTGAGCGGGCCGACCTGCTTCATGGCCTTGCCGACACCTTGGTCGATCATGGCCATGCCTTCGGCGGGCGCGTTCACGAAGTTCTGCGTCTGGCTCTTCTTCGGCCGGTCGAGGAGCGGCAAGAAGGCGAGGACGATAACGCCCAGCACCACGAGCGCCCCGGCAACGATCCCGGCGGCCACCAGCGACGTAAATCCATTGACGATGAGCGCCTGATAGGCGGCGACCAGGCCGAAGGCGATTGCGAACAGAAACACCACGGCGGCGACGGCAATGACGACTGCCTTCTTCACCGAGCGCTCGATCGCATCCTTGATGCGCGCTCCGATCTGAAGCGACGAGACAAGCGACAGCACGATGCGGAGCATGGATGCTGCTCCTAGCGGCGGGTGAAGACGCCGAACAGAAAGCCGAGACCGGCGGCGATGGCGACGGCTTGGAGCGGATTGCGCTTGATGGCGTCCTCTGCGTCTTGCGCGGCGTCCATCGCCTTGCCTTGCGCGCGATTGATCTGCGTGTTGGCAATGCGGCTGACCGTCGAGGTCAGGTTCTGCATGTCGGCGCGGATCGCATCGATCTGGTCAGCCAAAGCTTCGGCGTCGCGGCTGGTGCCGCGCTTGGCACCGCCTGTGGTATCGGCCATCTGGTGTCTCCTTTTTCTGAAAACGTCGCGTTGGGTGAGATAGAAGCAACCCAGTTCTAAGAACTTCGTTCCGCACTCCGGTTGTGACACACGCGATTCTGCCCCGTTTCCGAGTTGATGGACCAGGGCGCGGCGCTGTCAAGAGATGTCGCGCGTCGCGGCACCCTGCAGGGTCATTGGTTGCTGGAGCCTTGCGTTGCTTGGGGTGCTCTTTTTGTTTAGAGTCCGATTGCTTAATAGGGGTGCCCGAGGGGGATTCGGCATGTGCGACTTGAGGCTTAGGCTCGCCGCGTTTGCGGTGTGCCTGTTTGCAGCCGTCCCGCACGGGCCGGCTCAGGCTGCGATGGCGGCACCGCCGTTGTCGCTGGTGACGCCGCAGCTCGTGGTCGATGCCGCCAATGAGGCCCCCCGCTTCCACGGCAAGCGGGCGCAGGCCATGTACTGCTTGAAGCAGAATCATTGGTGGTTCTACCGGCCGTACACCACGGCGCAGGAGGACTTTCCCCGCTGCGAGCCTTATTTCCACTATCTCGACCCCGCCAACGGCCGGCGCGGCGCGCGGGCGGATCCGTACTTCAAGTAGGCGCGGTCAAGTCCTCTTGCAGTTTATCTCCACACAATACTGCTAGTTCGGTGTTTTGTCTCATTTTGTGACAGTCGTTAATGTCTCTGTAAAGCCTTGTTGGGCTGAAACAGCGGCTCGTTAACCTTGTCGATACTTGGGGTGCGTAGTCTTGCGCGAACCTTCCGTTGGCCGGACAAGCGCCAGGAGGGGTGTCCTAGCCCGAGTGGAGTCCAAGATGAAAGTCCTGATGAGTATTGCGGCCGTCCTGGCGCTGGCGGTTGGCTTGAGCTTTACGATCGCCGCCGACGCCGAGGCGGGAGGGTGCGGCGTCGGCTGGCGCTGCCGCGGCGCCGTTCTCGTGCCCGCTCCCCAGCCCATTCCGTTGCGCCGGGTGCGGCCCGTCTACGTGGCGCCCGCGCCGTGCGTTGCGCCCTGCGGTGTCGTCGCGGTGGCACCGCCGCCTTGCGTCTCGCCGTGCGGCTTGCCGCCGGGGCCGACCGCATATCGTTATCGGTCGCCGAATTATTATGCCTATTACAAGCAGCCCGCCTATGCGGGTGAGTGCGGTCTGAGTACTTGCAATACCTATTGGCGCCGGAACTGCTGGTACGATTCGTTCGGCCGCCGCTTCTGCGGATAGTTCACGAGCTTCCAGCGCGAGCTGGTTGATTCCCGGGATCGAGAGGGAAGGGCTTCGGCCTTTTCCTCTCGATTTCGTTTTGACGCTCTCTTAGGTCAATGGCGCCTTTAGGCTCGCCCAATGCATGGCGATGGCCGCCGCGTTGGAGACGTTGAGGCTTGCCAGCGCGTTCGCCGTCGAGATGCGGCAGAGACGATCGCACTTCTCCCGGGTCAGGTGCCTCAGGCCTCTGCCTTCGGCGCCGAGCACGAGCGCGAGCGGACGGGTGAGGGGTGTGGCCTCGAGCGCCTCGTCGGCTTCCTCCGCCAGGCCGATGCGCAAGACGCCGCGGTCGCCGAGCTCGCTCAGCGCTTGCGAGAGATTCTTGACGAGCACGATGGGCACGAGGTCGAGCGCCCCGCTGGCGGCCTTGGCGAGCGCGCCCGTCAGCGGCGGGCTATGCCGCTCGGTGAGCACGAGACCGCACGCACCGAAGGCGGCGGCCGAGCGCAGGGCCGCGCCGACATTATGCGGGTCGGTCACCTGATCGAGCACCAGGAGGACGCCGTTCTGGTCGATGTCGTCGAGGCCGACTTGTGGCAACGGCCCGGCTTCGAGCATCACGCCCTGATGGACCGTATCGGGGCCGAGCAGGCGGTCGAGATCCTTCGGTATGACGGGCTCGGGGTTGAGCTTGCGTTTGGCGATGAGGGCGGCCAACCGGTGGGCGGCATTGTCCGTGGCGAGCAGGCGCAGGACGGGCCGGGCCGGATTGGTGAGCGCCGCCTCCACCGCGTGGAGGCCGAAGATGACGACGCGATCGGCGTCGGCGGCCCGCCCCGAATGCCGCGGCTTGCCCCGGGGCGCATGGGTGAAGGACTTGGAATGGCTCGGTTTTTGGCGCCGCATGAGGGTGTGGGCTTTCTCGCAGGAGGTGGTGGTAAAGGCGCGGTCCTTACGATAAAACCAAGGAAATCCAGCCCGCTCGTCCTGATTTACAGTTGACAGAGACCAAATGGCTACCCATAAACGCGCTCATTGCGGACCCTGCCGGCCGACGGCGGGGTGTTTTTGCTTGGTTACAATCACCAGTCAATCCATCTGAACTCCAAGGAGGGGTGCCCGAGTGGCTAAAGGGGACGGGCTGTAAACCCGTTGGCTATGCCTACGTTGGTTCGAATCCAACCCCCTCCACCACCTACTCTTGTGAGCCGGATGGATGCGGGTGTAGCTCAATGGTAGAGCAGCAGCCTTCCAAGCTGAGGACGAGGGTTCGATTCCCTTCACCCGCTCCAGCAAGTTAGGCCGTTAGGTGATTGATTTGGAAGTGAAATTTTATAGTGAAGGTGAACTAGGGCAGGCCTTAGGAGTGTAGCTCAACTGGCTAGAGCACCGGTCTCCAAAACCGGGGGTTGGGGGTTCGAGTCCCTCCACTCCTGCCACGGTTAGGGGCTCAAGAGTGCCACGGTTTGGGGCTCAAGAATAAAGAGCGGGGCCAAAAGTGCCCGCGGCAAGGACAGAGATGGCGAGAACGAATCCCTTTGTGTTTATCCAGCAGGTGCGCACCGAGGTGTCCAAGGTCACCTGGCCGACGCGCCGGGAGACGGTGATCACCACGTTCATGGTGCTCGTCATGTCGATCGCCGCAGCGCTGTTCTTTCTCGGCGTCGATTGGGTGTTGGCCGCGGTCGTCAAGCTCATCTTGGGCATGGGCCGGTAGGAGGTCGAAGCATTAATCCGATGGCTATGCGCTGGTACATTGTTCACGCCTACTCGAACTTCGAGCGGAAGGTCGCTGAATCCATCAAGGAGCGCGCCGCCGCCGCCGGTCTCGGTGACAAGTTCGAGGATGTGCTCGTGCCGATGGAGGAGGTCGTGGAGATGCGGCGCGGCCGGAAGGTCGCCTCCGAGCGGAAGTTCTTTCCGGGATATGTGCTCGCCAAGATGGAGCTCAACGACGAGACCTACCATCTGATCAAGAACACGCCGAAGGTCACGGGCTTTCTCGGCACCGACAACAAGCCGATCCCGATCACCGAGGAGGAGGCGGGTCGCATCCTCCTGCAGGTGCAGGAGGGCGTCGAGCGGCCGAAGCCGTCGGTTACCTTCGAGATCGGCGAGCAGGTTCGGGTTGCCGACGGTCCGTTCGCTTCGTTCAACGGTCTCGTGGAAGAGGTCGACGAGGAGCGGGCGCGGCTCAAGGTAGCGGTTTCGATTTTTGGCCGGGCAACGCCGGTCGAGCTTGAATATGCACAGGTGGAGAAGCTCTAAGATTTGAGCTTCGCGTGAAGTCAGCGAGAACGCAGGACGAGTACGAATGGCGAAGAAAATTGACGGTTACATCAAGCTGCAGGTGCCGGCGGGGCAGGCGAATCCCTCGCCGCCGATCGGGCCTGCGCTCGGCCAGCGCGGGGTGAACATCCCGGAGTTCTGCAAGCAGTTCAACGCGGCCACGCAAAAGCTCGAGCCGGGCTCGCCTATTCCGACGGTGATCACGGTCTATGGCGACCGCTCGTTCACCTTCGAGATGAAGACGCCGCCGGCGTCCTTCCTCCTGAAGAAGGCGGCGGGCATCGGCAAGGGCTCCAAGGAGCCGGGCCGCGGTGTCGCGGGGCGCGTGTCGCAAGATCAGCTGCGCGAGATCGCCGAGGTCAAGATGCAGGATTTGAATGCCAATTCCATCGAGCAAGCGATGAAGATCATCGCCGGGTCCGCCCGCTCGATGGGTCTTGAGGTGCAGGAGTAGACGATGACCAAACCCGGCAAAAGGTTCCGTGCCGCAAGCGAGACGGTGGAGCAGGACAAGCTCTACGGCATCGAGGAGGCGGTGAAACTGGTCAAGGGCGCGGCGAAAGCCAAGTTCGACGAGACCATCGAGGTCGCCATGAATCTCGGGGTCGATCCGCGCCACGCCGATCAGATGGTGCGCGGCGTCTGTGCGCTACCGCACGGCTCCGGGCGCAAGCTGCGCGTTGCCGTGTTCGCCAAAGGCGAGAAGGCCGAAGAGGCGAAAAAGGCCGGCGCCGACGTGATTGGCGCCGAGGACCTCGTCGAGCAGGTGCAGAAGGGCGTGATTGAGTTCGACCGCTGCATCGCCACCCCCGATATGATGCCGCTCGTTGGGCGCCTCGGTAAGGTGCTCGGGCCGCGCGGCCTGATGCCGAACCCGAAGGTCGGCACCGTGACCAACGATATCGGCCCCGCGGTTGCCGCGGCCAAGGGCGGCGCTGTCGAGTTCCGCGTTGAGAAGGCCGGCGTCATCCATGCCGGCGTCGGCAAGGCGAGCTTCACCGAGGATGCGCTGGTGGCGAACATCCGCGCGTTCACCGATGCGGTGATGAAGGCCAAGCCGTCGGGCGCCAAAGGTACGTATGTAAAGCGCATTGCCGTGACCTCGACCATGGGGCCCGGCGTCAAGATTGAGCCCGCGAGCCTCGGCAGCGGGTAGTCTAAGAGTTTCGGGACCGAAGCTCGGTCCCGGCGGATCGCTTGGCAGTCCAAGCGATCCAAACCTGTCCGAGATTGCAGGTGCGGGAAACCGCTTAAGCCCTTTGGGCCTGCATGAGACGGGAGACGAAACGGTTCGATGGTCGCGGGAATACCGCCGCAACCTGGAGATCGGTTTGAACCTCGTATGTGGCTCTAGCGCAAATTCGCGTGCGAGCGGGACAGGCAACAGAGCGTCGCGCGCAAGCGCGGGGTGGCTTCTTGCCTTGCCCCGCACTTCTCGCGGCACAGTGTGGCCGAAGGCCGTGAGCATCGCTCGCGGCTTATAAGAGACGGAGTGAGCATGGAAAGAGCTGAGAAGCGCGAAGTCGTGACAGCGCTTCACGATGCCTTCGCCAAGACCGGCGTGGTTGTCGTGGCTCACTATGCGGGCCTCTCGGTTGCCGACATGACCAAACTGCGCAGCGACATGAGAGACGCTGGCGGCCAGGTCAAAGTGGCGAAGAACAGGCTCGTAAAGCTCGCGCTCGAAGGTACCGACGCCAAGGGAATTACGGAATTTTTGACGGGGCCGACGTGCCTCGCTTATTCCGACGATCCCGTGGCGGCACCGAAGGTGGCTGTCAAGTTCGCCAAGGGGAACGAAAAGTTCGTGATCCTCGGCGGCGCGATGGGCGCCCTGGTGCTCGATGCCAAGGCGGTGAGCTCGCTTGCCGAACTGCCATCGCTCGATGAACTCCGCAGCACGTTGATCGGTCTCGTTCAGGCGCCGGCGACCAAGATCGCCCGCACGTTGATTGAGCCCGCAAGTCAGCTTGCGCGTGTGTTCGCAGCTTACGGCAGCAAGGAAGCGGCGTGACGCTGGATAACCCAATACGAGAGTTGAACGTACGAGGATAACACAATGGCAGATCTTCAGAAAATCGTAGACGACCTTTCGGGCCTGACGGTGCTCGAGGCGGCCGAGCTCGCCAAAATGCTCGAAGAGAAGTGGGGCGTTTCCGCCGCCGCGCCGGTGGCCATGATGGCCGCTGCGGCTGGCGGCGGCGAAGCCGCTGCCGAGGAGCAGACGGAATTCACCGTCGTTCTCACGGCGTTCGGTGCCCAAAAGATCAACGTCATCAAAGAGGTGAGGGCGATCACCGGTCTTGGCCTGAAAGAGGCCAAGGACCTTGTCGAGGGTGCGCCGAAGCCGGTGAAGGAAGGCGTTGCGAAAGACGAGGCCGACAAGATTAAGAAGCAGCTCGAGGACGCGGGAGCGACCGTCGAGCTGAAGTAAGCTTGGGTTGAAGTAAGCTCGGGCGGCTCCCATATATCGGAGTTCGCCCGGGCTTCCGACCCACCTAAATCGAGTGACGTGACTGTTCACCAGAGCCTCCGCCGCCAAAGCGGGGTTTCCGGCGAGCCGTCGCGACGAGCTTTGAGAGGACCACATGGCGCAGCAGACTAACGGTCACAAGCGATATCGTAAGTTTTTCGGCCACATCCACGAAGTGGCTGAGATGCCGAACCTCATCGAGGTTCAGAAGCAGTCCTACGATCAATTTTTGATGGTCTATGAGCCCGAAGGCGGCCGCGCCGATGAGGGGCTTCAGTCCGTGTTCCGCTCGGTGTTCCCGATCAGGGATTTCGGCGAGCGCGCTCAGCTCGAGTTCGTGCGCTACGCCTTCGAGCCGCCGAAATACGACGTGGAGGAGTGCCAGCAGCGGGGCATGACCTTCGCCGCGCCGCTCAAGGTGACGCTTCGCCTCATCGTGTTCGATGTCAACGAAGAGACCGGCGCTCGCTCGGTCAAGGACATCAAGGAGCAGGACGTCTACATGGGCGACATGCCGCTGATGACGATGAACGGCACGTTCGTCATCAACGGCACCGAGCGCGTCATCGTCTCGCAGATGCACCGCTCACCGGGCGTGTTCTTCGACCATGATCGCGGCAAGACGCATTCGTCGGGCAAGCTCCTGTTCGCCGCGCGCATCATTCCCTATCGCGGCTCGTGGCTCGACTTCGAGTTCGACGCCAAGGACGTCGTCTATGTGCGTATCGACCGCCGGCGCAAGCTGCCGGTGACGACGCTGCTCTATGCGCTCGGCCTCGACGACGAAGAGATTCTGTCGACGTTCTACGATCGCATCATTCTCAAGGCGACCAAGGAGGGATGGCGCATGCCGTTCCGCCCCGATCGCATGCGCGGCATCAAGCCGACCACCGACCTGGTCGACGCCAAGACCGGCAAGGTGGCGATCGAGGCCGGCCGCAAGGTGACGGCACGGCTCGCCAACAAGCTCGCCGAAGAGGGGCTGAAAGAGCTGCTCATCCGCGATGAGGATCTGTACGGCCGCTACCTGGCCCAGGACATTCTCAATCTGGAGACGGGCGAGATCTACGGCGAAGCCGGCGAGGAGATCGAAGAGAAGCTGCTCGAAACGCTGAAGGAGCTCGGGCTCAAGGAGATACCGATTCTCGATATCGACCACGTCAATGTCGGCGCCTTCATCCGCAACACGCTCGCCGTCGACAAGAGCTCGAACACCGACGAGGCGCTGCTCGACATCTACCGGGTGATGCGCCCAGGCGAGCCGCCGACGCCGGAGGCCTCGCAGACTCTGTTCAACGGCATCTTCTTCGATCCGGAGCGTTACGACCTGTCCGCCGTGGGCCGAGTCAAGATG
>Ga0209386_1000800_pt1 | contig 14241 bp, 14 predicted proteins | sample NGEPertwo_FD_184510 | JGI IMG/M metagenome (GOLD analysis project Ga0209386, IMG submission 184510) | Arctic peat soil microbial communities from the Barrow Environmental Observatory site, Barrow, Alaska, USA - NGEE Permafrost154B-two... | ecosystem: Environmental > Terrestrial > Soil > Wetlands... | reverse complement strand
CAAAAAATGAAAACGAATATTGACGTTGATACAAGTGGAGTAATTACAGCTGAAAAAACAATTGCTGAAATGGGAGAGGAAATATTTAATTTAGTCTTGGAGGTGGCTTCAGGGGAAAAAGTTAAAGCTGAGATTCTTGGACATGATGAGCTATTTATAATACCTCGAATATTACATTACTGATTTTGGAAAAAAATTAAAGAAAATAACTAATAATAAAAAGTATATCAATTTTTTAATTGACAAAACTACCTCAAAGCGCCCGTTTCCTTACATAAAAATATAAAGGAAATATATAAAGGAAAGTGTTGACACAGAAGATATAATATATTACACTGAGAAGTAAGTTTAACAATTAAACTGTTAGACAATAAAATTATTAATAATATACGGAAGATTTCAGATGACTTTAAAAAGATTAGAAAGTAATCCAAAAATTCCTCAAAAAGTTATTGAATCCCTATCTAAAGAAATAATTAATGGAAATATAAAAATTGGCCAAGAACTTTCTTCTGAAATGGAAATGGCTAAAATGCTTGGAGTAAGCAGAGGTTCACTACGAGAAGGATTGGCTATTTTAGAATTTTTAGGAGTTATTATATCTAAAGGTCGAAAGAAAGTGCTAGCAAGAGATGTCAACAAAATAAATAAGATACTTAATTTAATTAAATTATCAATTAATAAAGATATTATATATGATTTTATAGAGTTTAGACGAATTATGGATACATTTATTGTTGAACTAGCATGCAAAAGAGCGGATGAAAAAGATTTAAGAGAACTTGAAAAGACAGTAAATGAACTTAAAAAAAATCCTAATAATAGAAAAGCTGATTTTCAATTTCATATTAATTTATCAAGAGCCAGTCACAATACTTTTTTTGCAGCTATGGAAGAATTGTTAATATATATGTTTGGTACTATTAGAAACAAAGCTTCCATGGTTCCTGGAAGAAAAGATCAGATTGTAAAAGAACATGAAGATATCTATACTGCGATAAAAAAAAGAGATGGTTCACTAGCACGTAGAAAAGTAGAAACACATTTAAAAAACATTGAAGAAATATTGAAGACAATAAGCATTAAATCTACGAACGATAATAAGTAGATATCTTATTTATTGTAGTTAAACTAGTAGTTATTTTAAGAATATTTATCTAGTATTTTCTATAATGTAAAGGAGTGAATATAATGAAAGTATCTTTTCATGGAGGAAGCGAAATTGAAATATTTAAAATTAAAGAAAAAATTGATAAAGAAAAATATAGTAGAGATGATTTAGTTAGTAAGATATCTCCTGAAAAGCTTCTATGTATGTATAAAAATATGGTCAGAACAAGAGCTTTTGACGATAAAATAAAAGCAATGCTTAACAGAGGTTTTTCTATTTCTGAACATTCTACTCTAGGTCAAGAAGCAGGACCAATTGGAGCTTGTAGTGCATTAGAACCAAATGATTATATAATGCCATATCATAGAGGCTGGGCATGGGCAATAGGAAAAGGAATGGACCCTAAATATCTTTTAGCGGAATTATTAGGGAAAAGAACCGGCTACAGTAAAGGGAAAGCAGCGGCACATTTAGGGAGTTATGAATTAGGTATTCTAGGGAGATCAGGAGTTCAATCTGCTCATATTCCAATTGGTACTGGTGTGGGGTTAGGGATTAAGAAATTGGGAAAAAATAATGTTTGTATCGTTTTTTTTGGAGATGGTGCTTCAAATAATGGAAATTTTCACGAAGGCTTAAATTTGGCCAGTATATGGAAAGTCCCAGTTATTTTTTTCTGTGAAAATAATTCTTATGCTCTTTTTTCATCAGCAAAAGACACAACCTCGGTGGCAAATATAGGAAGTAGGGCAGTAGGTTATGATATGGAAGGTTATATTATAGATGGGAATGATATTATTTCAATTTATCATGCTACATCAAAAGCAATTGCTAGAGCTCGTGCCGGAGAAGGACCTACTTTAATTGAGACAAAAACATATAGATGGGATGGACATAATGCAATTGATAAAATACATTATGGTGGTTATCGGCCTAAAGAAGAAGTTGATTCTTGGAAAGAAAAATGTCCTATTAGACTCCTAGAAAAAGATTTGATAAATATTAATTTACTGGATAAAGTGAAAATTGAAGAGATTAAACTAAAAGCTGGAAAAGAAATGGATATAGCAGAAAAATTTGCAGTTGAAAGCGAGTATCCCGCCAAAGAGGAATATTTAACAGATGTGTTTGCTTGTTAAAACCAAATAGAAAGGACGAGAAAAATGGATAGAGAAATAACCTTTGCAGTCGCTTTACGGGAAGCAATTTCTGAAGAAATGAGAAGAGACAAAAATGTTTTTTTATTGGGTGAAGATATAAGATATAGTGTTTGGGGAGTTACGGGTGGATTAAATAAGGAATTTGGCGATGATAGAGTTTTGCATACCCCTATTTCTGAAAATGGATTTATTAGCGCTGCCATAGGAGCAGCCCTTATTGGAACGAAGCCAATTGTAGAACTAATGTACAGTGACTTTTTAATATTGGCTGCTGATTCAGTTGTTAATGAAGCAGCAAAGTATCGTTATATGTGTGGTGGAGGAAAATTTAAAGTACCCCTTACTATTAGAGCTGCTGGAGCCGGGACAGGTACAGGTTCTGGATTACATCACTCTCAGAGTGTAGAAGCTACTTTTATACATTATCCTGGTTTAAAAATCGTTATTCCTTCTACTCCATATGATGCAAAAGGTCTTCTAAAAACAGCTATCCGCGATAACAATCCGGTTATATTTTTTGAACATAAACTTTTATATGGTCAAAGAGGTATGGTCCCTGAAGAAGAATATACTATTCCTTTTGGTAAAGCAGCTATTCGCCGTAAAGGAAAAGATATTACTGTTGTATCTTGGAGTTATGCATGTCACAAAGTTCTTGAGGCGGCTGAAAAATTGAGCCAGGAAAATATTGAGATAGAGGTTATAGATCCACGAACATTATTCCCCTTTGATAAAGAAACTTTATTTCAGTCAATAGAAAAAACAAATAGATTAGTGATTGTAGAAGATGGAGTAAAAAGAGGAGGGGTGGGAAGTGAAATTGCCGGGATTGTAGCTGAAGAAAGGATTACCGAATTAGATGCTCCAATAAAACGAGTTGGTGCTAAAGATGTTCCCATTCCGGGAAGCCGTTATGGTGAAAAATTTGTTGTTCCTTCTGTCGAAGATATTATCGAAGCATGTAAAGAACTGGTTTATTAGGAGGCATATGATGATCAAGGTAAATTTACCTAGTTTAGGCGTTGCTATTTTGGATGCAAAGATAGTAAATTGGCTAAAAGAAGAAGGAGAAAAAGTAAATAAAGAAGAACCTATTGCTGAGGTAGAAACTGATAAAGTAACATTTGAAGTCGTTTCCCCAATAAACGGTTTTATAATTAAAAAGTTATTCAAAGTTGGAGATTTAGTAAAAGTTGATGAACCGCTTGCATTGATTAGCGAAAAGAAAGAAGAATTAATTGAGCAAGATATTTGTTGTGCGTCATCAGAAGAACAAGACAAAGAAATGGATAAAGTAGAAAAAGTAGAACTAGTAGAAAAAAAGATCAGTAAAAAATCTTCTCCAGCAGCAAAGAATTTAGCAAAACAAAAAAATATTGATTTAGAAATAATTAATGGTACCGGACCAAACGGAATAATAACCAAAGAAGATATTTTAAAACACCTTGCACGATCACCCATGAAGGGAGAAAAAGAAGAAGTCATTCCCTTTGAAGGTATTAGAAAAGAAATTGCCGATAGGTTATCCGAGAGTAAAAACAGTAAAGTACAAGTAACCACAACGATAGAAGTAGACGTGACCAATACTGAAACAATAAGAGATATGGTCAAATCAGAACTAAAAGAAAATTATGGGATACATTTAACCTTATTATCTTTTGTTATTAAAGCAATAATAGAAGCAACTAAAAAATTCCCCATTTTAAATTCTTCTTTGCAGCAAGATAAAATTATTGTAAAAAAATATATAAATTTTGGAATTGCCGTTGAGAGTTCCAAAGGTTTAATTGTCCCAGTCATTCATCACTCAGAGGAGATGTCTTTTTGGCAGCTAATTAAAGAAATAGATGGACTTATTAAAAAGGCAAGAAAAGGAATATTGACTCCAGAATATATTGGAGGAGGAACCATTACTATCTCAAATGCTGGAAGTTTTGGATCTATTCTCTCAACACCCATTATTAACGGAAACCAAAGTGCTATTCTATGGACGGGTAAAGTAACAAAACGGCCAATTGTTAATGAAAATGATCAAATAAAAATAGGAAAAATGATGAACTTATGCATAACTTATGATCACCGAATTTTAGATGGATCCCAAGTTGCCCAGTTTTTAAAAGAAATAAGTTTTCGCCTTGAAAACCCAGGGGGATTATTAATCAATGAATTGATAAAGGAGAAATTACAGTGCGATTAAAAGAAAAAGTTGCTATAATTACAGGTAGTGCCTGCGGAATTGGGGAAGCTATAGCTAAATCATTTGCCCAGGAAGGTGCTTTCTTAATGATTAACGATCTTGATAAGTCAATATTATCTTTGGAAAAAAAGTTAAAAAGTGATCAAATTAGAGTGATTAGTTATATCGGTGATGTTTCGGATTATGCTTCTGTGGAAACAATGGTGAACAAAACGTTAGATTTTTACGGCAAAGTTGATATTCTAATAAATACTGTTGCCCTGCCTCATAGAAAAAATATTATGGAAACTTCTATCGCTGAGTTTGAAAAAATTATCAATGTAAATCTAAAAGCCGCTTTCTTTCCTGCTAAAGCTATTCTGCCCCATATGATTAAAAGGCGATATGGAAGAATAGTTAACATATCTTCAATTGCGGGTAGAAGAGGAGGCGGAATGTTAGGGAAGTCAACTTACGCTGCTTCAAAAGCGGGAGTTATTGGCTTAACTAAAGGAATAGCTCGTGAAGTTGCACAGTATGGCATAACTGTTAATACAATTGCTCCCGGATTAACTGATACTCCCAGGAATGCAGCTACTTCGCCAAGTAAAATTAAACAATGTATAAAAAATATTCCACTTGGTAGAATGGGTCTTCCAAATGATATTGCGCCCGCAGCAGTTTATTTGGCCTCTGATGAAGCTTCTTTTGTCACGGGAGTTGTTTTAGAAATAGATGGCGGCACTACAATGTATTAATGAGTAATTATTAACTAATATAATTATACGGCCTAAAAAAGAGATTGTGAAAGGAGTACAAATTTGGATAATTGTTATGCTATGGTACTTGTTTCTCCAGGAAAATTTAGAAAAGAAAAATTTAGAATAGCAAAAGTAAAAGAGAATGAACTACTTTTAAAAGTCGAAATGGTTTCGATATGTGGCAGTGATCGCCATCTGTATGAAGGAACACACAAAGCCTCTTCTTTTCCTAAAATATTAGGGCATGAAGTGGTTGGTTTTATTGATCAGATTGGGGAGAAAGCATCTGCAGAATATCATTTAAAAATAGGTGATCGGGTAACAGTAGAACCTTATATAATGTGCAAAAATTGCGAATTTTGTTTAACCGGCAATTACCAATTTCATGTTCCAAGAAAAAATTACGGAGTAAGTTTGACTTGTGATCAATATCCATTTCTTCTAGGTGGGTATAGTGAGTATATGCATATTTTACCCGGAAGCAAACTTCATAAAATCAATAAAGATGTTCCCGCCGAATCCGCATGCCTTTCTTCTGTGATTGGTAATGGCGTAAGATGGGTCAGGACAAAAGCGCAAGCATCCTTGAATGAAGCAGTAGTTATTCTTGGACCAGGGGCTCAGGGTCTAGCTTCTGTTATTGCCGCTAAAGAATCGGGAGCAAAGCCAATTATTGTTTTGGGAATCAATAAAGATTTTAACAAATTTAAAACAGCCAAGGAATTTGGAGCCGAATATACAATAAACATAGAAGAAAACGATTCAGTGAAAGAAGTAGAGAAAATTACAAATGGTAGAATGGCAGAAATAGTCATTGAATGTGCCGGAGCTGAATCATCAGTGAAAGCTGCTTTTTCATTTGCCAGGCCAGGAGGCCGGGTTATACTAGCAGGACTTACAGGCGGAAAAAATGTAAGCATATGCACGGATAGAATTGTAAACAATGAACTGATTGTAAAAGGTGGGCATGGTCAATCCTGGGATGTTGAAGATGCTGTAAAAATAATAAATTCCAGAAAATATGCCATTGAAAAGATGATTACACATAAATTTCCTTTAACTGAAGTACAACAAGCCATGGAGTTATTCCTGGCAGCGCCACCTGAGTGTACCCGTGTAGCTTTAATTCCGTAAGTTTTACTCGCAAAATTTAAAATGGGTTGATTGGAGGTGATAGTTAATTAAAAATTAAGGTTTTGTATATATTTTTCAATAAGTAAAAAAAAGGAGAAAAAAATGTATAAAGTGAAAAGAATTCTATTTTTGTGTATTGTTTTATCAGTATTAATAGTAAGTTTAGTCAATATTGTTTCTGCTCAAATAGATTGGTCAAAATACCCTGAAAGAGATATCTCTATAGTAATTGACTATAGTCCAGGTGGTGGTAGCGATACACTTGCGCAAGCAGTGCAACCATATTTGTCAAAATATTTAGGAGTAAGCTTAATTAATGTCTACAAACCCGGAGCAAATGCTGCAGTTGGCTTAACTTATTGGGTAGAAAATTTGAAACCTGATAGTTATAACATGAATATTACGTGTACTCCTGGGACTTACGGGAATCCAATTATGAATCCGAAAGAAGTAACCTATTCAATGGATCAAATTGAACCGGTTTTCAATATTGTTACTGATCCCGGTGTATTGTTGGTAAGGGCAGATAGTCCATTTCAGACCTTTGAAGAATTTATTGCCTATGCCAAAGAAAATCCAAGTCTGGTAACTGTTGGAAATTCAGGAACTGGTGGAGATGATTGGATTTCTGTCAACCTGCTAAATCAACAGGCAGGGATTGACATAATAGCAGTTCCTTTTGCAGGAGATGGACCATCTTGGCAGGCTGCTCTGGGAGGTCATATTACGGCCACTTCCAATAATTTGGGAATAACTTACCCCCAAATTAAGGACGGAGCCTTGAGGGCTTTAGTAATTTATACAGAAGAACGTTCTCCTCTTATTCCCGATGTACCAACAGCTAAAGAATTGGGATATGATATTGTTAACGGCTCAAGCCGGGGATATTCAGTTTTAAAAGGGACACCACAAGAAGCTATTGATAAACTTGAAGAGGCCTTCTGGAAGGTAATGGGAGATAAGGAATTTTTAGCAAATGCAGAAAAAATAGGATTACCTTTGAATCCTTTGGGTCCCGAAGATTATTCCAAATATTTAGACAAGTTGGCCAAAGATTTTAAAGTTGTTTGGGAAAAAGTAAATCAGTAGATAAACGGTTGATTAAGGGGTGAAAAATATTTTTCACCCCTTAATTTGTTCAATTTTGAAAGGAGGGTAATATTGGAGAAAGCTAATCGCATGATCGCTTTAACTCTAATTGTTTGTGCAATATTTTTATACCGGATGACTTTTGCTTGGCGTTCTGCTCCAGCAATGTTACCAAAGTTAATTTTAATAACAACTATTATTTTAAGTGTGCTTCTATTTTTAAGGAGCAGAGTGACAGAAAAAAATAAGGGCGAGAAAAATATTTTTCAGGGAGTTTCAGTATCAAGGGTTCTACTAACGATTTTTGCGACCATATTATACATACAATTCAGTAGTATTCTTGGTTTTTATTTTTCAACTTTTATTTTTTTACTAGTAATGTTCATTTTTTTAGGCTTAAAAAAGAAGTTACTTTATCTCATAATTCCAGCATTAGTAATTTTAATTTTATTTCTTATTTTTACCCTTTGGTTAAAAGTACCTACCCCCAAGGGTATATTATTTTAATCTTTAAAGTTAGTATTATTGTTAAAACTGAACGGAGATTATATTATGATTGTAGCAAATTTAATATCTGCTTTAGGTAATGTATTTAATCCTATAAGTCTTGCAGCGATTATTGCTGGGGTAACAATGGGAATTGTTATAGGAGCCTTGCCAGGCCTTTCTGCAACCATGGGAGTTGCCCTATTACTTCCTATAACATTTGGAATGGATCCAGGAGTTGGTTTGCCTATGTTAGTTGCTCTTTATTGTGGAGCGATGTATGGAGGTTCTATTTCTGCTATTTTAATTCATACACCGGGAACTCCAGCAGCAGCAGCTACTTGCCTGGATGGATATCCTATGGCTCAAAAAGGAGAAGCAGGGAAAGCCATTGGGTTTTCGCTTGTTGCTTCATTCTGTGGAGGAATATTCAGTGCGTTTGCTCTTTTATTTATTGCACCAGCATTATCAAAAGTTAGCTTATTATTTGGACCAGCAGAGTATTTTACTCTAGCTATTTTAGGTTTAACTTTAATTGCTACCTTGGCGCAGGGTGATTGGATCAAAGGTTTGATTTCCGGAACTTTAGGTTTATTCTTAGCTACCGTAGGATTAGACATAGTAACTGCTCAGTCTCGTTTTACTTTTGGACAGGTAGAATTGCTAGGTGGAATACCCTTAGTCGTCACATTAATAGGACTGTTTTCAATTTCTCAAGCATTACTTCTTATTGAAAAGAAAGTGAAAAATAATGTCGAAGCAAAGAAAGTTTCAGGAAGGATTTTACCTAAATTAAATGAATTAAAAAAAGTTTGGTTTACTATTTTACGTTCCTCAATTATAGGAACCTGGGTAGGTATGATCCCTGGAACAGGAGGTGATTTAGCTTGTTGGGTAGGGTACAATGAAGCAAAGAGAACCTCTAAAACACCAGAACTATTTGGAACTGGGATTCCAGAAGGAGTGGTTGCTACCGAAGCTGCTAACAATGCTGTAACTGGTGGAGCACTTATTCCCTTATTGACTTTAGGAATACCAGGCAGTTCCACAACTGCTGTTTTGTTGGGTGGATTTCTTGTTCATGGTTTGAGACCTGGCCCTAAATTTATGACTGAATATGGTGACTTAAGTTTTACTATTATTATGTCACTTTTTGTTGTTAATATATTTATGTTAATTTTAGGAATATTTTTTGGGAAAATGGGGGTGTATATTACCAAAGTTAGAGAAGACCTTCTTGCCCCAGTTATTATTACTTTGAGTGTAATTGGCACATATGCCATCAATAATAGCGTGTTTGATGTGGGGCTGATGTTTATTTTTGGATTGTTAGGATATATCATGGTTAAATGTAAGTTTCCGACAGCACCAATGGTACTTGGATTAATATTAGGGCCCATTGCAGAAACAGGTCTACAACAGTCACTTTTAATCTCTTCGGGGAGTTGGTTAATTTTTGTAACCAAACCAGTGTCGCTAACACTAGTAATATTAGCTATTATTTCATTAAGTTCTGCAATTATAAAAGATTTAAGAAAGAAAAAAACGACTTGAAAATTGTTGTAACGTACGTTTATTCGCCCAAAGAGCCTAATATCACGGGCATAACCGTGGGTAATTTAAGAGTAACTAAAAATCCGATTTAGTTTAATAATTAAAATATATGGAGGAAAGATTCTATGTCACATTTAGGTTTTCGAATATCAACTCATTTTGAAAGAGCCCCAAAAAATTTAATTGAAAAATTTACAGGTATTCCCTCTTCTAATATTGGCGATTGCATGAACCGTTCTTTTTGTGTAGATTCAAAAATAAAAATGATTAATGAAAAAAAGGGTTTGCAGATGATTGGAAGCGCGCTAACAGTAATGACAAGGACCGTAGATAACTTGTTAGTACATAAAGCTATAGATATAGCTCAACCAGGAGATATTATTGTTATTGCCGCTGAGGGTGATACACATAGTGCAATTCTAGGTGAAATTATGGCTCATATGGCCGAAAAGAAAGGGGTAGCAGGTTATTTAATTGATGGATGTATTCGAGATTCGGAAGCGATTCAAGAGATGGATTTCCCGGTGTTTGCTATAGGAGTAAGTCCAAAAGGACCTTATAAAGATGGTCCGGGCGAAATCAATTTTCCTGTTTCATGTGGAGGAGTAATCATAAATCCAGGAGATATTATTGTCGGAGATAGAGATGGAGTAGTAGTTATCCCACCGAGCGAAGCAGAAATGATTTATCAAGAAGCTAAAAAAGTGTTAGAAAAAGAAACTAAAATACTAGAAGAAATTAAGAAAGGAAACATGGGGGATAGAAGCTGGATAGATGCTAAATTAAATGAAAAAGGTTGCAAGCTTATTTAGTTAACATTAAATGGATGAAAAATAAATTTCAATTAAATTAAAAAGAGGAAAATTATGAGAAGCAACAAATTAAGAAAATTATTAAAAGAGAATAAACCTACCATTGGAACACGAGTTCTCTCCACATGGCCAGGTATAATCGAAATGATCGGACACACAGGAATTGTTGATTATATTGAATTTGTCGGAGAATACGCTCCATGGGATTTACATGATTTAGAAAATATTTCGCGAGCAACTGAACTGTTTGATATGTCTTCAATGATGAAAATAGATCAAAACTCAAAAGCATTTATTGCTCAAAGAGCGCTAGGTAGTGGGATACAAAATATTCTTTTTACTGATATTAGAAGCATTGAAGATGCCAAGGAATGTGTGAACATTGTTAAACCAGAGACTCCTGAATTCAAGGGAAATAATGGTTCACACAATAGGAGAAATGTGGGTTATGGGATTGAGGGAGGTTCTTTAAACTACGTTAATGCCATGAATGATGCTGTAATAGCTCTGATGATTGAAAAAAAAGGAGCTATTGATCAATTGGAAGAAATTGCATCATTAAAAGGTATTGATATGTTACAATTTGGTCCCAGTGATTATTCATTAAGTATCGGAAAAGTGGGGCAAAAGAAACATCCAGATGTAAAAGAGGCAGAAATAAAAATGATTAGGACTGCTGTAAACTTAGGTATTCGTCCACGAGTAGAGATAGGTTCTATTCATATCAACATGGATGAAATTAAAAAATATATTGATCTAGGTGTAAGAGATTTTAATTTACCACATGATACCGTTATCATCTATAAATGGATTATGGAAAATGGTGAAAATTTAAGAGAAATTTTATCCCGACTATAATATAATCTTGATTAATTTTTTAAACTTACAAAAAAAAAGAATAAAATACCTCCAGATATTCAAATAAAGGTAATCCTATTAAGAAGTTTTTTTAAAGGAGCACGGTTATGATTATAAAAATTAAGAGTGAAATTTTAAATAATTTTTGTAAAAATGTTTTACTAAAAGCTGGACTTTCCAAAAAAGATGCATCGACAGTAGCAGAATCTATTCTTTTTGCAAATTTAAGAGGCATTGATTCTCATGGGATAATAAGGTTTCCTTTTTATCTAAAAAGGGTAGAAGTTAAAGGCACCAATAGTCATCCACAAATCAAAAAAATAAAAGAGGGGCCTTCTACAATTTTATTGGATGGGGATAATGGAATGGGGCAAGTAATAGGTGCCCATGCAGCCCGGCTAGCAGTTCAAAAAGCAAAAGATACGGGTGTTGCTATAGTAGGAGCAAGAGGCAGTTCACATTATGGAGTTGCATCTTATTATTCATTATTGATTTCCCGGGAAAAAATGATCGGTTTTTCTATGACTGGCAACACACAAGTTATGGCTGCTTGGGGAGGAGCAAAAAGAGTTATTGGTAATAATCCTCTTTCAGTCGCGGTACCTTTTAAAAAAGATATGCCTATTGTTCTAGATATATCAATGAGCACTGTTGCAGGAGGAAAAGTAAGGGTGGCTGCAAAAAATAAACAAAAAATACCTAAGAATTGGATTATTGACAAAAATGGGAAGTTTACTGATGATCCAAATGCCTTACCTGAAGGAGGAGCCTTATTACCATTTGGTGAACACAAAGGTTATGGCTTAGCTGTCATAATTGAAATTTTATCAGCAGTTCTTACCGGTGCAGGTCTTTTAGGGGAGGTTCCCTTGTGGATTAAAGATTTTGAGAAACCATTAAATATTGGACATCTATTTGGTGCCATTAATATTGAAAATTTTATTAATTATGATTTGTTTTTAGATAGGTTAGAATATATGGTAAAACAATTAAAAGACTCTCCTTTGGCAGAGGGTTTTTCTAATATCTTTATTCCTGGAGAGATTGAATATGAGAAAACAAAAATAAGACAAGAAGAGGGAATCCCAATTTCAGAAGAAATTTATTCAGAGCTTGAAAAAATTTCTAAGAATTACCAGGAACCTTTAAACATATAAAAATATCTATTAAAAAAAATTGCCAAAAATAAATTTGTAAAATTTATGCTAAATGTTTTTATATGTCGATTAATATTATTAATTAGAATGATGAAGTCAATTTAAGTCATTTAATCATAGATAAAAATAAAGATTTGCTAAGGAGAAACATAAATAAAAATGAATTTCAAAGTATTAATAACAAAAGCGATTCCCGAAGAGGGTTTAGTTGAATTAAAAAAACATTGTGAAATAATAATGCCTGATAAAGGTTTTTCTTTTTCGCGAGAAGAAATGTTAAATTTTGCACCTGTTGTCGATGCTGTTATAGTGTGTAAATCAAAGATTGATGAAGAATTTATAAAATACTCAAAGAAATTAAAAATTATTAGTGTTCTTGGTGTGGGTTATGATAGTGTTTCTATGGAAGCAGCAAATCGAAAAAAGATTTTGATCACAAATAATCCTAAAACTGTTACCGAAAGCACTGCAGAACTTACTTTTGCTATAATGTTAGCTTTGACTCGCCGAATTGTAGAAGCTGATAGCTATGTAAGATGTAAAAATGATCATAACTGGCATTTCTACCTTTTTAACGGAAATGAATTATTTGGGAAAAAAATTGGTATTATAGGCTTTGGACGGATTGGAGAAGCGGTAGCAAAAAGATGCTTGGCTTTTGGTATGAAGGTATACTATTTTGATTTATTTGCTAAAAAAAATATTGAAATTGATGTGAAGGCATTGTCTTTTGAGGAATTAATGTCTAGCATGGATTACATTACTTTGCATGTTCCTTATAACAAAGAAACTCATCATTTGATTGACCAACAAGAATTAATCAACATGAAAAAAAGTGCTTATTTGATTAATGTGTCTCGTGGAGCGGTGGTTAACCAGAAAGCTTTAATCGATGCTTTAAAAAATAGAGAAATAGCAGGAGCAGCACTTGATGTTTTCGAGACTGAGCCTCTTGTTCCTAAGGATTTACTGGAGCTATCTAACGTAGTCTTGACCCCTCATATTGGTTCTTCCACAATTGAAACTAGAATAGCTATGGCTAGGGAATCTGCACGCAAAGTGATTCAAACACTTAAAGGGGATATACCTGATGATTTAGTTAATAAAGGGGAAATAGGTAAGGTTTAAATTATTAAAAAATCATTATCTTATAACAAAAAAGAAATATAACTATTGGATTTTGTGATTATAGCCTGGCTGTAGTATAGATGCTCAAGCCGGTATCTCGGTCGGAGCTGACGGAGCGACTCATCAGGCCTTAGAAGATATCAGTTATCTCTATTATCTAACCAATAAACACCTTGCTGTTCCTTGTGATGCCATAGAGACTGAAAAAACAACTCATGCCATAGCTTCTATTAACGGACCGGCGGTAGTAAGATAAACCCGGGAAACTACTCCTCTAATTACAATCCCGGATACTCCTTATCAGTTTGGTACAACCAATATTATTCGCTATCGGGTGGGGGGAAGAATAATTTTATCTCTGCCCTTGAAACAAAATTATCTACCGATCATAAATAGAAGGAGAAGAACTTACCCTGATTGCCTGTGGACCCATGGTGGCAGAGGCAATCAGGGCTGCATATATCCTAAAAGAAGAATACAATATTAATACCAGGATTTTAAACATCCATACTCTAAAGGCGATCGATAAAAAAGCTATCATAAAAGTAGCTGAGGAGACCAATATTATCCTAAACGTAGAAGAACATCAGGTAGGGGGATCAGGTATGGTGTGGGAATAGACAATATAGACTCGAAGGCGGCAAGCGAAGCAGGAATAGTTCTTTCCAATGTCCCTGATTATTGTGTGGAAGAAGTTTCAGATAATGCCGTAGCTTTTATACTGGGATGTCAGAGAAAAATAGTTCAATTAAATCATATAGTAAAAAATAATATCCCATGGAGTTATGAAAAAATAAAACCTATTAGAAGATTAT
>Ga0209386_1000799_pt1 | contig 14246 bp, 11 predicted proteins | sample NGEPertwo_FD_184510 | JGI IMG/M metagenome (GOLD analysis project Ga0209386, IMG submission 184510) | Arctic peat soil microbial communities from the Barrow Environmental Observatory site, Barrow, Alaska, USA - NGEE Permafrost154B-two... | ecosystem: Environmental > Terrestrial > Soil > Wetlands... | reverse complement strand
AAAACGACCGCTATGAAAATTATGACAGGGCTCGTCCGACCGGAGCGTGGAGATGTTAAGATCTTTGGCTATAGTGTGCTGGAAGAGTATGAATTGGCGATGAAAGAGGTGGGCTGTTTAATCGAAATCGCCGAGGCTTACCCCTATCTTAGTGCCTTTGATAACTTGAAGCAGTTGGCTCGGTATTACCCAGATGTGGATGATAAGCGAATTGATGAGGTTCTTGAGTTAACAGGAATGATTAAATATAAGCAGGAAAAGCCCAAAAAGTTTTCGCTAGGGATGAAGCAACGCTTAGGTTTGGCGGCAGCGGTATTATCCCGACCTAAGGTCGTCATCCTCGATGAACCACTGAATGGGCTCGATGTTGAGGGAATGATCGCTATTCGTAAGATGATCCTGCATTTAGCGGAGCAGGAACAGACCACATTTTTCATTTCTAGTCATCTCATCCATGATGTCGAGTTGACCTGTAATCGCATTGGGGTAATCTATGATGGGAAAATGCTCAATGTCGAGAGCACACCAAACATCTTAAAGAACTATGCGACACTTGAGAATTATTTTGTAAGTGAGGTAGAGAGATATGGCCGTGTTTCAAGCAGCGCTGATTAATGAAATTGAGAAACTTTATAAAAAGAAAAAAGCCTTGGTGGCCATTTTTCTCTCTCTAGCCGTGATTGTAATTGGCCAACTCGCCATCGTTGGGGTGAGAAGCGGCTTTGGACTCAGAGGTGCAGGAAGTGTTGAATTTCCCATGCTCGTACTGTCGGTAGTGGTCAACACCATTCTGCCACTTTTCACAGCCTTAGTCGCCATTGATAGTTTTTCTGGGGAGTATTCTCAGAACAGCATGCGCATCACGCTAACTCGACCCGTGAGCCGATTTAAAATCTTTAGCGCTAAGATCACGTCTATCGTCCTATTTATTCTAGCCACGCTGCTATTGCTACTTATATTTTCGATGCTGGCGGGATTTATATTTAATACGAATTCGGCAACCTGGGATTCCTTGTTAAGGACAGTGTTCTCCTATATAGTGAGCTTGTTTCCGATGGTTGTGTTGGCTTTAGGCATTGTCCTTTTAGCCAATGTCTTCAAGAGTGGAATATCAGTCTTTTTTGTCTCTATCTTAGCCTTTATCGTCTTAAAAGTACTGGGAGTCGTCTTTTCTCAGTACTCAAGTTTGTTCATGACGACCCAACTTGACTGGTATAATTTATTTCTGGTAAATTCTTTTCCCGTAGGAAAAATTGTACGGCAGTTCCTGCTCATGCTAGGATCTGGTATAATGCTCTTTACAGCCGGGTTTTACTTATTCGATAAAAAGGAATTTTAAGGTGACGTTATGAAACTCAAAAAACGCTTGATTTTAGCCAACGCTTCGACAGTAGTCATTCCTATGCTGATTACTGTCTTAATTGCTGTGGCTTTTCTTTTTATTTTCGGCAAATTATTAGGTCACGACATCTCGTTTGAAAACTACCAAAGGTTATCGCAGATCAAGTTTGAGCTCATTAATAGTGAAACTGGTCTTTTACAGCGCACACCTGAGGTTGTCGAGGAAGAAAGCTTTCAAAAGCATATACTGGAACAGCTTGCTGGAATTGATGGAGAGCTCATTATGATTAAGGATTCTAGGACGATCTTTTCCTCGCGGGATTTCAGTAAAATCGATGTGGCCAAGTTTTTGGAAGCAGGGATTAAGAAGGGGGGAGGAGAAACAGTCGTTATAGGAGATATTTCTTATACCGTTCAGTTAATTGAACTTAAATTTAAGGAGGGTTCTCAAGGGAGCGTGTTGCTCCTCGCTCCCTTGGATCGATCGTCTACCAACCTGACAATTTTCCTGTTGTTTATCGGTGTTTCGTTCGGTTTTGCGTTTGCGCTTACAAGTATTGTTGTTTCGTATCAGTTTTCTCGCAGTATAATAAAGCCACTCCATAATTTACAAAGTGCCGCAGCAGAAATTAGTCGAGGCAATCTTGAGCACACGATTGCAGAAGAAGGAGATCAAGAGATCCAAGCGTTGTGTCGTGATCTTGAACTCATGCGCATCAAGCTAAGAGACTCAGTGCACACTCAACTGAAGTATGAGGATAACCGCAAAATGCTGATATCAAGTATTTCCCATGACTTAAAGACGCCGGTGACATCGATTAAGGGATACGTAGAAGGGATCTTGGATGGTATAGCTAATACTCCTGATAAAATGGAGCGGTATTTGAAAACAATCGCTTCCAAGGCTTACCAAGTTGACCAAATGATTGATGATCTACTGCTTTATGCCAAGCTCGATTTAAACCAGATTCCCTTTGATTTTGAGATAACAGATATTGAGGGGTATCTTGCGCTTTGTATACTAGAGAGTGAACCGGAATTAGAAAACGATCATATCAAGATTTCGTTCCATAATGAAATGCTCCACAAACAACACGTCCTGTTAGATCAAGTGAGAATGAAACGGGTGATTATGAACATCTTAGATAATTCCCGCAAATATATGGGTAATGATCAAGGCGAAATTAAAGTCCTGTTGCGAGACACCTTTGCCAGTCTGATTATTGAACTGCGTGACAACGGTTCTGGGATAAGTAATGAAGATTTACCATACATCTTTGATCGGTTCTACCGGTCTGACGCTGCTCGGAGCAAAGGGAGTGGTCTAGGACTAGCCATAGCAAAGCAAATTATAGAAGGGCACAAGGGAAGGGTATGGGCCATCAGTAACGGGGAGGTGGGCACCAGTATCATGATTTCATTAAGTAAATCGTGATACTGGGCATAGAGATGAACAAGAAAATCTTAATTATTGAAGATGATGTTAGTATTGCAGAATTACAGAAAGACTACCTTGAAGTGGCGGACTTCGACGTGACGGTCTGTACCAACGGTTTAGAGGGCTTAAAAGCCCTTCAGGAAAACGAAGTTGATCTCTTGATTTTAGATATCATGCTCCCCGGGATGGATGGTTTAGAAATATTGCGGAGTATGAAGGAGGACAAAGATATTCCGGTGCTCTTAGTTTCTGCCAAAAAGGAAGAAATCGATAAGATTAAGGGCTTAAGCCTTGGGGCTGATGATTATATCACGAAACCTTTTAGTCCAGGCGAACTGGTCGCGAGAGTAAAAGCCCATCTGCAGAATTACGAGCGACTAAAACAGCGGTTCAGTGAAGGCGTTAAGCAGGGAAATACTTTGACGATTCGGGGACTGAAAATAGAAAAAGATTCACATAGAGTCTTTGTTGTCGGTCAGGAAGTTAATCTAGCACAGAAGGAATTTGGCATACTCCTGTACTTAGCACAAAATCCTAACAGAGTGTTTGGGCGTGAAGAACTATTCGAACGTGTCTGGGGTTTAGACGCTTTGGGAGACTCAGCAACTGTGACAGTCCATATCGCTAGAGTGCGGGAGAAAATTGAAAGTAATCCCTCAAATCCTCAATACATAGAAACAGTTTGGGGTGCAGGTTATAGGTTTAGGGTATAAATAAGCAATAGGCAATTTGTACTGTCTGATTTCTGGAATTATGATATAATTTGTATAAAATCTATTCTAAAGGAGCAGTTAGATGATAAAATATTCAGAGGATTTAAGGCAAGATACAGTTTCTGAATTCCGTGGAGGTAAAGGTGAAGTACAGATAAATCATTTTCTGGAAGTGGAAAAGGATGAATTCAAGGCCAAAGGTCGATTATTTGCTAAGAATGTCTTGAAGCCTGGCGCATCCATTGGTCTTCACGAACATGTAGGAGATACTGAAACATATGTCATTTTAAGTGGAGAAGGCCTAGTAAATGATAACGGCGACAAAAAGCTTGTTAAGCCTGGCGATGTGATTATTACTAGAAATGGAGAAAAGCACTCTATTGAAAATACGGGAACATTTAACTTGGAGTTTCTTGCCTTAATCTTATTTGATTAGGAAATTCTATAGTTTCTTCGCTTACTTTAGCTTGTCTGAAACTATCAAATAACAGCTCAGAAGGATATTATCTTTCCGAGCTGTTTTCTTTCAGGTCATTTTTCTTGACTTGCCCGTAAGATTGGATTTTTCTCAAGTTATTGATTTTTGGATTATCCCTAAAGAAGTGATATAATCAAATCATTATCCTTTTGTGGCAATTTATTTTTAGAAAGGTAGGAGAAACAATGGCAGTAAGACTTAGTAAAGGACAAAAAGTTGACCTTACAAAAAGCAATCCTAACTTGAAGGAAATTATCGTCGGTTTGGGTTGGGCGTCTAATCCAGCGTCCAGTAGTTATAACTTTGATTTAGATGCTTCTGCTTTTTTGATAGGTTCAAACGGTAAAGTGAAAGATGAAAACGATCTTGTCTTCTATAATAATCCGTCTGGAGGACAGGGTTCTGTAAAGCACAGTGGGGATAATAAGAAGGGCTCCGGTGATGGTGATGACGAGCAAATTCGGATCAATCTGTCAGCAGTACCTGCTTATATAGAGAGAATTGCTTTCACCATTACTATTAATGATGCTCAAATGAAACGACAAAGTTTCGGGGATATTCAGAATTCTTACGTGCGGATTCTCAATGCCACCACAAACGAACCACTTCTTAATTACGAGCTGGGCCAAGAATTTTCCGTTGAAACTGCCATCGTTGCGGCTGAACTATATCGACATGCTGGGGAATGGAAATTTAACGCTATAGCCAGTGGGTTTCAAGGCGGTTTGGGCGCCCTGTGTCATAATTTTGGACTAGAGGTAGAAGATGACCAAAACTCGGCGGGTTCTAATAGTTCTGGTAATACTAGTTATGGAAACACTGCAAATGCAAATCCAAGAGCGGGAAGTTCCGCTACCCCTTATGGACAAAATATCCCTCAACCTTATGGGCAAAGCAATTCACAATTCAATGGTCAAAACAGCGCTCAGGGCTACGGTCACTCCTCTGACCAAGGTATGGTCTGCCCCAGTTGCCATTCGAGCCAAGTGACAGCCGGTAAGAAAGGTTTTGGCATAGGCAAGGCCCTATTGGGCGGTGTTATGTTAGGTCCGGTCGGGATATTAGCGGGCTTTATTGGAAGTAAAAACATGGAGTTTGTCTGCTTGAGCTGTAAGACACGGTGGAACGCGGCCAGTAACACTAATACTGCAGAGTGGTTAAAGAAACAAACAGAGAGTGCCCGTAATGTCGTGAGTAAATACATGGGGAAAGATCTTACGGAAGCACTTGTAGCGGGTAGTGCTTTGGTAGCGATGGCAGACGGGATTATCGATCCGTCAGAAAGACAAAAGCTCATCGATTATTTCCGTACAAGTCAAGAAATGAAAGGAATTAACATTAATGAGGTGGATTCCCGCTTTAATTACTTTGTTCAGCGGATTCAAAGTGATCAAATGATGGGTAAAGCAGAAGCCTTACGAGCAATAGGTAAACTCGCAAGCAAACCAGATGCTGCTCGCTTGGTAGTCCGTTTATGCTGTGCTATTGGTTTTGCAGACGGAGAATTTGCCCAAGTAGAAAAGAATATTGTCGAGGAGATTTCACGCGAAGTAAACTTAGACCCGAGGGAATTTATATTTTAAGCTTTTAGGATCGACCGTAAAGGCCGGTCCTTTTTACTAGTAGTCCCATTCCAGTTCAAGCTATTGTTCAATGTGTTTGTTGCTCAATAGTCGGGAGGAATTAAATTATGAAGAAAGGAAGTATTTCATGAGACTCTGGCACCAGGAGCTCCTTGTTTTATTACCCCGAGCCCAGATATTGGGGCAACATAGAGAATGCTGTGCCCTGCGGGGAATGGGCTGGGGAAGGAAACACTCGACTGTAGATTACGTGTTCACGCACAGCGTAATGAGGCTTGTTGACTATCATCAGCTTGTTCTCAGGGAAATGGAGCGTAGAGGATACAAGCCCGCAATACAATGGTATTGTCCCGAATACCGTGGGAAAAATAATATGCCATGGTCTTGCGCTTTGCCATGTGAGCATTACCTTAGTGCAGAAATATTTATCTATTCTGAGCATGATGACGCCTATCTTGAAGAATGCTTAGCAAATCTCAAAAAGAAAGGTGTAGACCTTTCTCAGCGTGTTTGAAGGGATTCGTAATTAAATTGTAGAATATTTAGAGAGGTACTTGCACCGGCAGAAATTTGTGTCATTTGCTATATTTATTATTATATTTTCGTTTAAGGAGAGTCGACAGCGGAATGAATATCCAAATCTTCGGGGTTAAGAAATGCTTTGACACCAAAAAGGCAGAACGTTATTTTAAAGAGAGAAAGATCAACTATCAGTTTGTGGATTTGACCATGTTCGGCTTAAGTAAGGGAGAATTGGAAAGTGTGAAGGCTGCGCTAGGTTTAGATAATCTAGTTAATAGTACATCTAAGGATTATAAGAAGTTACATATGGATCGTATTATTTCTGCAGGTGGTAGGGTAGAAATGCTCTTCAATAACCCTAGTCTCTATAAAACACCAATCGTCCGCAATGGCAAGCAATCGACTGTTGGCTATGTTCCGGATGTATGGGCTTCGTGGGTAGATAACGCTTAGGTATTGCGAAACATTGCTTTTGGCTTTGAAGGGGTGATTGGTATGGAGGTAAGGAAAGAAATCGGAACGGTCTTGAAGCATTCCGACGATATTTTCAGAGATATATTATCCCCTTTGGTTAATAGGGGACCTAGCTCATATGTCTATTCTTATCGAATTATTGGGTGCGACGATGAGGAGAAATACCTAGCGGAGATTGTTAGGTTACATGAGAAACTTAGGATTCTTGTCAATTATATATTAATTGACAAAACAATCAAGATAGCAAGTAACACATCTTCTATTGATGCAGCCAGAGAATTGCTTATGCAAGTTCCTCTTAACGATTATAGTAATGGGGCGCTCTTAAACGTATTGCAGACACATGGCTATTTTTCGTTAACCTCAAACCTTCAAGTCAACCAAACTAGCAAGGATGCTTTTGGGGTCATGCTCAATTTGTATATGACTAATGAGCGATCTGTTAACCTAAGTATCATCATGAATTTTGTTATGAAACTATTGTTGTGGTTTGTAGATTATGGAAAACAAGTTGGTAAGAAATCTTCTTATAATCCTAAACTGATTTATTGGGGAAGTCCCAAAAAACACGAAGTTTATTTTCTTATCCTTATGTCCCTTATAGGGTGCGATGTGCTTGTGCTTAATACGTCGTTTAATGACATGTTTGATAAAGTAGACAAGTCAAATCAATATTCCTACTTAATTAAGAAAGGGGGAGAACGACAGATCAGTGCTTTCCCCGCTAAAGAATCCATAAAAGTGACTCAGACGAGGATAGAAAAATCCTCGTCTCTAGTAGAAGAACCTACTAAACTAAAGGGTAACACTGAAAATGATCCGGCTATTGTGGTTAAACTCAAGAAATCCGAAACCATATTTGAGGAGATCTTCGTTCCCTTGACTAAACGAAGTGGCTATGTAGGAGGGCCCTATCCAATACTTCCTGCATATTTTATGCGTTATATTGGAGTCCCTGGTTCCTCAGATGATTGGGAAGCTGAATATTATAATAGTCTTTATAACCTGAATAATGCCTTTATAAATTCAAAGTCTTACCTGAGGTTTCTAGATGGCATTCCAACGCCGAGTGCTGCAGAAAGTGATTTAATTCCCCAAAGGCTTATAGGTTATCCGTACAAAGATAGGCTTGAAATCATAGAACTACTTCTTCAGGCCAATATACTACCTCAATTAAATGATCAGCTTCTGGACAACACTGTTAGAAAAACGTTTGTAGATTCAGTTAATCTCTTCGCGGAGAAAGGTAGTAATAATACATCTATAGTCTTGAACTTTTCACTAAAACTTGTTACATGGCTCAATAGATACGTGCCCAAACTCTTTACTGGATGTAATCGTAACAAGGAATTAAGTGGAGAAGGGCTTGAATATGAGCATAATCCTAAAATCCTTTACTATGGCGCTATCAAACCCCACGAAATCTACTTACTGAACGCTTTTCACAAAATGGGATGCGATGTTCTTTTCATTCACCCGAATGAAGAAGGAGATCTACCGTTCCGAGCCTTCGACAATAACAAACTAATGACCCATATGATTAGTTATGAACATAATTTACCCCTAACAACATTTCCAGAAGGAGAGAAGTTGATCCGCAAGAGTACAACAGCCTATAAAGCCTCCAAAGAGATTGAGGAAGTGATCTATAATGAGGAAGTTGGCCTTTTTAAACCGTGGCAGTTCGAAAGTTACTCTACCCAACCTGTAACGCTTAAAACGACGTTTGATGAGTTAAAAATTCTTTGGGGAGAACCAGCTAAACTGCGTCCCGAGTTCAAAGTTCAAAACAAGAAGGTTTATGTACCCAATTTGTTCGCGAAAATCAATGGAGTTGACGAAGATCTTAATTCATATTGGCTTAACCTCAAAGAACTTTCGTCAGCTCCAAATACGAGGCTTATTGAAGATGTTCCCTTTACTAAAATCAGCTATACTAAGCAAGAGCTTTATCAATCCGAATACCTACTGAACGATCAGGGCCTCTTTGATGAGCTCAAAGTAATGAAAAGTGAACACTACAAATTTGGCTATCTGAAAGGGCATTTGCAGCATTTCCTAATCATAAAGGTCAATGAACTACTAACTGCTGGTATGTTCTTGGCGACAGTCGATGATAAATTAAAGCTTAAAATAATTATGACCATCCTAACCATGGACGATTCTCTGATCAGACTTATTGAAGTGTTTGATTATCCACAAGAGATTCCTAAAGTGATTGTTTACGACAATGAAAAAGAATCTTTTAATGAAAATGATGCTATTTTACTCGCCTATTTTAATCTAATTGGTCTCGACGTGGTTATCTTTACACCCACAAATTACAAGACAGTCTCGCAACGAATTAGACCCAGCCTCTTTGATGTTCATCAACTTCCGTTAGTAAAATATGATCTAACGCTTCCAGTTTTAAACAGTATTTCAGCGGCTCCCGTACAAAAGCCTGGACTATTTTCTCGCTTTTTCAATCTGACATAATATATAACCCGTACCACTTCAAAATTATTAAAAAGGGGATACGAAAATGGAAATTCAAGGTTTCACTTCGACATTATCTAAAGATAACAATTTAGTTCCGGTAGAGTATCCAAAATTTGATCTCGAAAAGAAGAAAAACGAAGTAATGGCTAAGGTACAGGAGAGTCCAGAAGTACGCAGTATTATTCGGCAGATTAATGTCGAAGATGTTAGTTCTATCATGACGTTTGGGAAGAACACTTCAGAAGAGGTTTCTCGCTTTTCAGACGCCATTCTTCACTCGATGCAAACGACAAAGGTTGAAGACTCAGGAGAATTATTAATTCAGCTCAATAAGATCATGGACAAGTTTGATATTAAGGATTTTGAGAACAAATCTCCGGGCTTTCTGGAAAAGATCTTTTCTAAGGCAAAGAATTCTGTTGAAGCGCTTTTTCACAAATATAACTCTATGGGTGATGAAGTTGACAAAGTTTTTGTAACGTTAAAAAAGTATGAAGCGGAAATAAATGTTGCCAATAAGCATTTAGAGGACATGTTTATTAAGAATAGTGATTATTACGAGCAATTAGGGCAATATATTTACGCAGGCCAAGTAGTGCTGACAGAGCTTAAAGATAATATTATCCCTGCAGCCCAAGCCAAGGCTAACCAGACAGAAAACAGACTAGACCAGATTGCTGTCAATAACCTTCTGCAAGTACAGGACATAATGGAACAAAGGATTTATGATTTACAACTCGCCGAAAATGTTGCTGTCCAGAGTATGCCAACTATTAAGTCGATTGAGTATGGTAATTACAACTTGGTCCGCAAGATAAATTCGGCCTTTGTTATTACCATGCCAATCTTTAAACAGTGCTTAGTTCAAGCGATCATGTTAAAACGTCAATCTGTTCAGGCAAAAGCGATGAGTGCCTTAGATGAGAAGACAAACGAATTATTACTGAGAAATGCTGAAAACACGGCGTTGCAATCAAAAATGGTGGCAAAACTTGCCTCTGGGAGTTCAGTTAGTATCGAAACCTTAGAGAAATCATGGGAGACCATTGTAAAAGGCATCGAAGAAACAAAGGTAATACAAGAGGAAATGAGACAAAAACGACTTGACGGTACGAAACGATTGGAGATTCTAAAACAAGATTTTGTTAATCGAGGGATTATAAAATAGGATAAAGGATGACAAAGGGGTATTTGCATTATTTTTGCAAGTACCCCTTTGTCTTATATTTTTCTAAGGTCATATTATATATATGCCGATTTTTTCAATATCCTACAAGGAAATTTAATTCCTCGATTGACTAATCAATACTTAGAGAGTAATATATATTTCGAGGACGAAATAAACGTACGTGAAATATATGGCTTCGAAACAAACAATGACGTAGTAATATGGAAAAGGAGGATAAATTGGATAATAATAGTGAAAGCACGAAAGTTGCAGACCTTTTCCAGGAAGTAATGATCCTTTTTAAACAAAGTATGAGCAAAGTATTTGAGAATTCTGGTATAACAGCCCCACAGGGCATGGTGCTTAGAATTATAAGTATGCATAAAAAGATTAAAGTCACGGAACTGAGTAGTAAGCTTAGTTTACCTAATAGTACTGTATCTGGGCTTGTCGATCGGTTAGAAAAACAAGGGATGGTGACAAGAGAGCGAAGTGAAGAGGATCGAAGAGTTGTTTATGTCAGCCTTTCCCCTCATTTTAAAGAAACGCATCAACACTTTCATAAGAATTTACGGATTAATATAGAAAACGTGATGAAACAAGGTACAGTAGACGATGTTAATGCCATTTTTATAGGTCTTAATACCCTTAAGAAACTCTTAAGTGGCCCTGAAAAATAAGTTCAACTTTAACGACGAGGAGATAACTATGCTTAAATTATTTAGGTATCTAAAACAATATACCGCTCATATAGTTGTAATTATTGCACTTTTGTTTGCGCAAGTTCTTTCGGACCTGTATTTACCTACTTTAATGGCAGATATTGTCGATATAGGCTTAGCCAATAAAGATATTAGTTATATTGTCAAACTTGGTGGGTTTATGTTACTAATCGCAGCGGGAGGAACAATATGTGCTATTATTGCAACCTATCTTTCCTCTAAAACAGCTGTAGGTTTTGGTAAACTAGTGCGAGAAAAGCTCTTTACTAAAGTTGCAAGCTTTTCTCTGCATGAATTTGATAAGTTAGGTACTGCCACTTTAATTACCAGAACCACAAATGATGTAACCCAAATACAGCAAGTATCAGTTTTGATCCTCAGTATGATGATTACTGCGCCTCTAACCTGTATTGGTGGAGTTATTATGGCCTTGCGACAGGATACATCTTTAGCCTGGGTACTTGTGGTTGTTATTCCAATACTGTTTGGTGTCATAGCGATTACCTTGAAAAGGGGCTTGCCACTCTTTAAGGTAATGCAGGAAAAAATAGATAAATTGAATCTTGTGTTACGAGAAAATCTTACAGGCATTAGAGTCGTACGTGCTTTTAATCGCATCGATCGAGAGAGAGCGCGTTTTGATGATGCCAACGCAGACCTCATGGATAACGCAGTTAAGATCAATATCATTATGGCTGTATTAATGCCATCTATGATGCTGATTATGAACTTAACGACTGTGGCACTTGTCTGGTTTGGAGCTATTAGAATAGATGATGGAACTATGCAAATTGGATCACTTCTAGCATTTATTCAATACGCGACTCAAATATTGTTCTCATTACTGATGCTTGTCATGTTATTTATCATGGTACCCCGCGCTCAGGTTTCAGCAGTAAGAATCAACGAAGTCCTTGAAACAGATCCTGACATTATAGATCCCGAAAAATCAAAACTGGCAAATAGTAAAAGAGGTTCCATTGAATTTAAGGAAGTTTCCTTTAGGTACCCTGGCGCAGACCAACCAGCGCTTAACAATATAACCTTTAGTTCAAACCCAGGTGAACTGACTGCAATAATAGGAGGTACTGGTTCAGGTAAATCCACGCTGATTAATTTAATTACACGTTTCTACGATGTTGAAAGCGGCAGTGTTTTAGTTGACGGAATCGACGTTCGAGAAATGAGTCAGAAGGAACTTCGAGCTAAGATTGGTTTTGTCCCTCAGGAAACGGTACTATTCTCGGGTACCATTGCTGAAAATATAAAGTATGGCAAAGTAGATGCTACTAAAGAGGAGATTGAGCATGCAGCTGACGTTGCTCAAGCAACAGAGTTTGTCTTAGATATCGAAGCGGGCTTCGATCATCCTATTGCCCAGGGAGGAACTAATGTTTCTGGCGGTCAGAAGCAACGACTTTCAATTGCCCGTGCTTTAATTAGAAAAGCTGAGATATATATTTTTGACGATAGTTTTTCCGCACTGGATTTTAAAACAGATGCTAAGCTACGCGCAGCTCTTAAACCTGAGATCGCAAATGCAACGGTTTTCATTATTGCCCAAAGCGTCTCAACTGTTAGGGATGCTGATAGAATTATAGTATTAGATGAGGGTCAGATATCGGGTATTGGAACGCACACAGAACTGTTAGATACCTGTAAGGTATATCGTGAAATTGTTGCTTCCCAGCTTTCAGAGGAGGAATTGGCATGAGCGAAGAACGTAAAATTGATAAACCTCAAAAAGGTTTTGGTGGTGGGGGTCCAATGGGCTCCCTTGGTAAACCAGTAGTAAAAGCCAAGAACTTCAAAGCAACCCTACTAAGGCTGCTTAGGTATTTAAAGCCTCAAAGAATTAAATTTATTACGGTGTTTATATTTGCGATTTTGAGCACGATTTTCAGTATTGTGGGACCTAAAATCATGGGTAAGGCGATAACGAAAATTGCAGACGGGTTTGGAGCTAAAATTATGGCTCTGAAGCTGCATCAGCCTATTCCACCCATGGATTTTACGTATATTGGTCAGATAGTGCTAATTCTTTTAGGGTTATATCTCATTAGTGCGGCATTTAGTTATCTGCAACAATATATTATGGCTGGAGTTGCCCAAAAAACGGTTTATAATATGCGCAAGGAAGTTGATGGGAAGCTTTCACTCTTGCCTCTTAAGTTTTTTGATGCAAGAACACATGGCGAAATTCTGAGTCGTGTCACTAACGACTTTGATAATATCTCAACAACTCTACAGCAAAGTCTTACCCAACTAATTACTTCTATTGTAACGATTATCGGTGTTGTTGTGATGATGCTTTCAATAAGCCCGTTATTAACACTTATTGTTATATTAACTCTACCTCTTTATGTTGTAGTAACCATGAATATTGCCAAACGTTCGCAAAAGCACTTTGATGCTCAACAAAAATCCCTAGGTGAACTTAATGGGCATGTCGAAGAAATGTACACAGGCCACAAAATTATTAAAGCTTACGGACGTGAGGGTGAATCAATTGAAATTTTTAATTCAATTAATGATCGACTCTACACGGCAGGTTACAAAGCTCAGTTTATTTCAGGTATAATTATGCCTCTGATGAGATTTGTGGGCAATCTAGGCTATGTTATCATCTGTGTAGTCGGTACTATCTTTGCAACTATGGGAACTATTACAATTGGTAATATTTTAGCCTTTATTCAATACTCAAGACAATTCACCATGCCAATTGTTCAGACTGCGAATATTGCAAATATTATTCAATCAACTGTGGCATCTGCTGAACGCGTCTTTGAACTGTTAGATGAGGTAGAAGAATTACCAGATGGCCCAGATGCTAAAGTTATAGCGTTTCCTAAGGGAGAAGTAAGATTTGTAAACGTAGATTTCAGTTATAAGGAAGAACAACCACTGATCAAGAATGTTAATATTGATGTCAAACAGGGACATAGGATCGCTATTGTTGGGCCTACTGGTGCGGGTAAAACGACACTTGTTAATCTACTGATGCGTTTCTATGAGATAAATGCTGGTAAAATTACGGTAGATGGAGTTGATATCAGAGATATAAAGCGTGGTGCTTTGCGCAGTATGTTTGGTATGGTGCTTCAAGATACCTGGCTCTTTAACGGTACTATTATGGAAAATATAGCTTATGGGCGTGAAGGCGCTACCGCAGAAGCGGTTATACAAGCAACAAGGGCAGCTCATGCCCATCACTTCATTAAAACACTTCCTAACGGATATGATACAATCTTAAATGAAGAAGCTTCTAATATTTCTCAGGGTCAAAAACAACTTCTAACGATTGCGCGGGCAATCCTAGCAGATCC
>Ga0209386_1000798_pt1 | contig 14268 bp, 12 predicted proteins | sample NGEPertwo_FD_184510 | JGI IMG/M metagenome (GOLD analysis project Ga0209386, IMG submission 184510) | Arctic peat soil microbial communities from the Barrow Environmental Observatory site, Barrow, Alaska, USA - NGEE Permafrost154B-two... | ecosystem: Environmental > Terrestrial > Soil > Wetlands... | reverse complement strand
TTATGCAGGAGATGACGGGGAAGAAGACAGTATCTTCACCAGAAGTTATCCCTTCGTCCCAAAAAAGCTCTTCCCCTAAAGAGGAAAAAATTTTACCCGCTGCCATTCCTAATCCGCCTTTTTGGGGCACGAAAATAGTAAAAGATATTTCTCTTTCATCACTTTTCCCTTATATCAATAAAAAAAGTCTATTTTTTAAACAATGGCAATTAAAATCGAATAAACAGCACAATTCCTTATCTTCTAATAAAGTTGAGGGGGAGACTATACTGAAGAGATTGCAAGAGCAAGCTCTTAAAGATTCATCTCTGCAGCCAAAAGTAGTTTATGGTTATTTTCCTGTTCAGTCGAAGGGAAATTCTCTGCTTATTTTTGACCCAAAAACTGCTAAGCCCAAAACAGAATTAAGCTTCCCGCGGCAGCAGCACAAACCCCACTTATCTATAGTTGATTATTTTAAAAAATACACCAATGGCAAGAAAGACGTCATTTGCTTAATGTTAGTTACTATGGGGGCAAAAGCGGTCGAAAAAAGTAGGCTTCTTTTTAAGGATAATGCCTATCAGGATTACCTTTATTGGCATGGATTTACGGTGGCGATGGCCGAGGCCTTAGCAGAATTTTGGCATCAGCAAATTAGAAAGGAATTGCTAATCGCAGATTCAGATGCCCAAGAAATAGAAGGTTTATTTAAAAAAAAATATCGAGGAGTTCGTTATAGTCCGGGTTATCCCGCCTGGCCTTCTATAGAGCAGCAAAGAGAAATATGCACATTATTAAGGTCGGAAAGGATAGGGGTCCAACTTTCAGAAACCTGGCAATTGATTCCCGAATTCTCCATCAGTGCCCTTATTGTTCATCATTCCCAAGCCCGATATTTTAGCCTGTAAATAATATAAATTTATATAATCGAAGCAACAACAAACAATAAAGATAAAATTTTTTAGATTAGTTCACCCTTGACTATTAAATAATTTTAATAAGGAGTTAAATTTAATGCAATTTAATTTAGCAGCTTGGATAATGAATCCCTTTGTCCTTATGATGATAACCGTTTTCCTGGGGATGCTCTTTGGCAAGATAAAATTTGGTAAATTTACTTTTGGAGTATCCGGCTGCCTTTTTGTGGGATTGATTATCGGGTGGTGGATTTACAGATTAGCCAGTACTTTCCCAATAAACAAATCAGGATACAATACTGCCTTACAGCTTATAAAAAGCGGAGTAATTGATGAAGGTTTTTTTACCCTCTTTTTAATCCTTTTTATTGCTGCGGTTGGACTGCTCGCTTCTAAAGATATAGGGGTAATTATAAAAAAATATGGCTCAAAATTTATTATCCTGGGTTTTTTAATAACTTTTACGGGTGCCGCGGCAACCTATGGAATGGCCTTAATTTTACCGGGAATAAATTCTTATGAAGTAACAGGGGTATACACCGGAGCGTTAACAAGTTCCCCTGGTTTGGCAGCTGCCCTGGAATCTGCCCGCGAGTATTCTTCCCAATTAGTTGAAAATTATAATTCTCTATCCGAAAGAAAAAAACAGGAACTATTAAAGGCGATTGATCCACTCGAGAGAGCAAAAGCAAAAGACGCAGGTTTCCTAACCGAGGAACAGAAAAAGCAATTTGTAAAAAGCGCAGAAGCCGGGATAGGGATTGGACATTCTGTAGGCTATCCCTTTGGAGTGCTGATTGTAATACTTGCCGTAAATTTTTTACCGGTTATATTTAAAATAGACGTAAAAAGAGAGCGGGAAATATTTTCCAGAGAAATGAATGAAACCAGGATGAGCACCCCTCTCAACAGAAAACAAGCTACCGTTCGTTTTGATCTGACTGCTTTTATAGTAGCCTGTTTTTTAGGTTACACTTTCGGGAGATTAAAATTTAATTTAGGACCACTTGGCTACGTAGGCTTTGGCTCAACTGGCGGAGTCTTATTAGCTTCATTAATTTTAGGACATATCGGCAAAATCGGTATCCTTAATTTTAGAATGGATAATAAAATATTAGGGGTTATTCGGGAAATTTCTCTGGCTTTCTTTCTGGCGATAATAGGGTTAAGATATGGTTTTTATGCCTTTACAGCTTTATCCGGTACAGGAATTTATTTAGTTATCACTTCTTTGGTGGTCGGTCTGATAACCATAATCATCGGTTATCTGGTAGGGAGGTACATATTTAAGTTAAATTGGGTTATGTTAGCCGGAGCACTTTGTGGAGGCATGACTTCTACTCCCGGATTAGGAGCTGCCATAGAAGCAGTAGGAAGCGACGAACCGGCTGCCGGATATGGGGCGATTTATCCTTTTGCCCTATTGGGAATGGTCATTTTTTCCATCATTCTGCATAATTTACCGATATAGGAAAAGTTATCGACGTTCTAGAATTTAATCGACTTCTAAAATATCTACGCAATGAAATGCTTATTTAAAAAGTATATATTTACGGCGTGTCTCTCCATAAACCTGCTTTTTCTAAAATTATCTGTACCCCGCTTGGGCTAATAATTTTTTTACCATTGTTTTCATTACTTATAACAAAGGCAATGGTTCGACGACCCCATAGAGGATGTTGCTTTTTTAATTCAACAACTCTGTTTTTGAATTTTTTATCAATCCTTCCCAAATGTTTATTGATATGACTTTTTGGATGCTTAATTCCTTCCAATCCGCCTTTCAAGTAACGAGGATACCATCTTCGAAAAGTATTAATGGATACCCCAGCTCTATTACAGGATTTGGTAATATTGTGAGTCGCAAGATAGCTTTCAATCATTAACTTTCTCTGTAAAAAAGTAGTAGCTCCTCGATATTTTCCTTCTCTTTCTTTTTCCATAATTACCCCTTCAAATAACGATGTTTATCTTTTTATTCTAAAGCAAATGTTGTTACTAGTCAACATCCAAGTAGCCATCAATTAAAAAAATTTTAAAAAAAAGAAGGATTTTCTTTAGTGGGTGGTGTATTGTATAATATAAACAAAGATAACAGTTATCAAATAACAGTTATCTTTGAAATTTTTACTTTAATGTGTGGACTAAAAAAATATTAAGGCAGGCAAGGAAAATATTTATACTTGGTATAATTTATCTTATTTGTCTGTGGACTTAATAGATTTCATGGAGTTAAATCAAATGTTAGATAAAGAAAATAATAAAGTAAATTTATTTACTAACCCTGGCAAAGATAATTCTGTAAATAAAAATATTGTAGAAACTTATCCAAGTATAGAAGAGCAAGTATATAAAATTATTAAAAATAAAATTATATGGCATGAAATTAGACCGGGAGAAAGGGTTATTGATAAAAAACTCGCTGAAGAATTATGTGTTAGCAGAAGTATAGTTAGACAAGTTCTTACTGTTTTAACAAAAGAAGAACTATTAAAAATAATTCCGAGGAATGGTTTCTATGTAAGAGAAATAACCAGAAAGGAAATAGAGGAAATCTATAATATTCGAAAAGTTTTAGAAGGCTATGCCACAGAACTCGCTGTCCTAAGAATTAACAGAAGAGATATTGCTGAATTAGAAGAAGTATTTGACAAGGCCAAAAGAGATTTAGAAAAGAATGAGGTTAAAAGTTTTATTGAGACTGATACTGAGTTGCATAAATTATTGGTAAATAATTGCGGAAACGAACATTTAAAAAAAATGATTAATGAAAATAATGTTAAATATGCTTTTTATAGAATTGCCGACCTAAGCAGAACAGAAAGGGCAAAAGAGTCTTATTTTGAACATTACGAAATATTTAAAGCTGTTAAAGAAAAGAAGGGAGAACTTTCTGTTAAGTTAATGGCAAAACATATTGAAAATGCTAAACGTATAATTCTTGATAATTTTGAGCGTTATACTTTCAAATAGGAGAAATGATTTAAAATATTTTTTTGTTCTTATATTGTTAACTTCTAACTCCATTCTAAAATATGGTCAAAAATTTTATTGCACGTTAAAAAACCACTTTCAAAGAAGGTGGTAACGGGAAAATGGTTTTGCTAAAATAAAAAAAGATAAGGGTTGTCCTGCCCTAGAAGAAATTACAAGAAGAAAGAAGAAAGGATTAATAGCAAGGATTTGCTACCTTTTAAAAGCTTTCTTAAAGAGATTTTTTACGTATGGAGGGATGTGCACTTCTTTTATGAACGATTAAATATTTTAAAAATTAGTTAAGTACGTAGGGTTATAAAAAAGAAGGGGAGAACTACGGAACTTTGAGAATACTTGGTTGGTTTAGAGGGAAGCATTTTATTAACCCGAAGGATCTTGAACTTTGCTTGAAACTTGGAAAGGTTCTGTGAGTTTGCACGTGAGGGTTCCGTACTTAGAATGGAGGTGGTAAAAATAGAATACTTTAGAGAAAGAATTATTATTTGTGTGTGATTATAGGACCGTTAAAATAAAAAATTTAGGAGGTTTTTAAGATGGGTAAGAAAATTTTCATTCTTATTTTTACATGTATTTTTGTTTTGATTAGTTGTTTTTTAAGTAGCTTTGCTGAGGAGAAAGTAATAAAAATTGGTGGAGTATTTTCTTTAACTGGAGAAGCAGTAGCAGGCTATTATGATAAAATTGGAATAGATCTTGCTATAGATGAGATTAATGCTGCAGGAGGAATAAACGGAATTCCCGTTGAGATGGTTTACGAGGATTCCAGAAGTGAAACATCAGGAGCAGTTAGTGCTCTAAAATTACTTTTAGAAAAAGAAAACATAGCAGGTTTACTTTCATCACAGTATAGTACAATGTGCTTTGCAATTGATTCTATTATAAGAGAAGCTGGATTAGTAAGTATAGTGGGTGGAAGTAATAATAAGTTAACCCATATGGGCAATAAATGGTTATTTAGAAATAGACCAAATGACGGTTTAATGGCTGCAACAATGGTTAGATATGCCGTAGATTCTCTAGGGGCTAAGAGGATACTTTTATTTCATAATAGTGATGAATTTGGAACTGGAGGAGCTACAATTGCTGAAGAGACATTAAAAGAATTAGGAACAGAGCTCCTATTAAATTTAAGCTATAATAGTGGAGATAAAGATTTTACTGGACAATTAATGAAATCTAAGGGGAAAAATGTAGATACAATTTTATGGTGGGGGCATGGAATTGAAGCTGGGTTAGTAGCTAAACAGGTTAAACAGTTGGGATTAAAGGTAAACATAGTCGGTTCTAATTCATGGGCACAAGAGGCGTCTTTAATGTTAGCAGGCGATGCTGCTTTAGGTACTTATGCTGTGACTGATTGTATTCCGTTAGAATCCAGAATGAATGATCCGAGAATAGCTGAACTCGTAGAAAAATATAAAGCAAAAAATAATGGAATACTTTCTGAATACGGAATTGCAGCATATGATGCAGCTTATTTGATGGTAGAAGCAATAAGAAGAGCTGGTTCAACCGATCATGAGAAAATCAGAGAAGCATTACATACCATTAAAGATTTTGAAGGTGCTTTAACTACTTATACAGTTGATGAAAATGGTGATGCAGCACATTCAGGTGTTGTTCTAGTAGTGCAAAAAGGCGGTAAATTAGGAGTAAAAAAAGTTGTTTATGAACCAGGTTTTGGAAAAAACGAATAATATGATTGTAACCCAAAAAGCATAACAAAATGGTAATGTAGGGGCACGCGATGCCTGTCTGCGTGCGGAACACGCACAGGCAGGCATCGTGCCCCTACAAACATAATTATAACCAAAAAGTCAAATTTACTATAAAATTATCTGCAGCGCACCATAGATATAATATGGTGAAAATATTTTTGGCTTTTTGGGAAATAACCATAATATATAATATAAAGATAAATAAATTTTAATCAATCATAACAAAATTACACCCAACAGGAACTAGGGAATCTTTTGGCTGCAAGCAAAAAAAAGAGCTTGAGCTTTCTGAGTAGCGCTACATCTCTAGGCAGGAGTCTGGAGTTTTTATTAACCCGAAGGGCAGAATGCCACGGATTTGGATTTACCCGTGGATGAATGTAAAATTCGCCCGAAGGGCGTCGAGCGAAGCTTGAAAAGTGGAAAAGGTGCCACGCCACGGGCTTGTCCGTGGGGGTTTCCAGGCGGATTAATAATTATCAATACGATTTTAAGAAAGGTGGTTATATGTGCATATGTTTTTACAATTATTATTTAGTGGATTATCAATGGGTGCTATATACGCCCTTGTAGCAGCTGGAATTATATTAATTTACAATGCTATTGGGGTAGTTAATTTTGCTCAAGGAGAATTTTTAATGTTAGGTGCTTTTTTTTCTTATACATTATTAAATTTTCATTTAGGTTATTTTGTAAGCATTTTATTAAGTGTTATATTAACTGGTATTTTGGGGTATATTTTCCAACTAGTTGTTTATAGACCCTTAAAAAATAAACATTTTTTAACTGTTATTGTTGCTACAATTGGTGTTATGATTTTATTACGTGAATTAGCTAGAATAGTATGGGGTCCAGTACCTAGGGTTTTCCCTGATATATTTAAGGGAAAGATGATTTCTGTTGGCAATGCAGTAATTCAGGAACAGGTTTTATTTATTATTGTTGTTTCTGCAATATTATTATTTGCTTTATATTATTTGCTTAATAAAACTTCAGTGGGAATTCAAATGAGAGCTGTTGCTCAAGACAAAATAACAGCAAGTCTAGTTGGTATTAATGCTGATAAAATGATTGTATTAACATTTATACTTAGTGCTAGTTTGGGAGCACTTGCTGGTATTTTGATTGCTCCAATATTTTTCATTTCAACAAATATGGGTGCAATGGTTGGATTATATGCTTTTACTGCAGCACTCATAGGGGGATTTGGAAATATTACTGGAGGAATTATTGGGGCATTATTTTTGGGAATTAGCGAAACATTTATATCCGCTTACATTTCTTCAACTTATAAGCCGGCATTAGTATTTGTTTTGTTAATTATATTTTTAATAATTAAACCAGAGGGACTCTTTGGCGAAAGAGTATCGGGGAGAGTGTAGGTGATGAGTAATGAATAAGCAAAAAATAAATTTACTTATTTTGTTTTTTTTAATCGTTTTAATTATATTGCCCTATTTTTTTAATGGCTATTATATTCGTTTAATAAACATAGATGGAATTTATGTATTGTTAACCTTAGGTTTACTGATAGTAACGGGCTTTACAGGTCAAATATCTTTCGCACAAGCAGCTTTTTTTGGTATAGGTGCTTATACTTCTGCATTATTTAGTATCCACACGGGGCTTCCTTTTCTCTTATGTTTATTGTTAGGAGGAATTGTTGCAGCTTTTTTTGGATTGATATTAGGATTTCCAACTTTAAGACTTAAGGGGCATTATTTGGCTGTTGTAACCATTGGCTTTACTATAATAATTAGGATAATTCTTTTGAACTCGACTTCTGTTACATCTGGAGCTGAAGGTTTAAAAAATATTCCTTACCCTATAATTTTTGGAATAAAAATAAATACGGAGATAAGATATTATTATTTAATTTTAATTTTATGTATCTTGAGTATTATTTTTGTATACCGAATAAAAAATTCGAGAATAGGGAGAGCCTTAATAACAATAAAACAAGATGATTTATTAGCAAATATTTTAGGTATAAACTCATTTTATTATAAAATGTTGGCATTTGCTTTAAGCGGTTTTTTAGGTGGAATAGCGGGTAGTTTATTTGCTCATTATGAAGGATACTTGCATCCAGGTTCTTTTACTTTTTTGGAATCTTGTAAAATACTAGTTATGTTATTTATAGGTGGGAGCACTTCTGTACCTGGTGCTATTATTGGAGCTAGTTTAGTATCGATATTACCTGAAGTTCTAAGATTTTTAAAGGATTATTATATGGCTGTATATGCTTTGGCCCTAATTTTTATGATGATTTTTGTGCCTGACGGAATTGTAAGTCTCTTTAATAGAAGAAAAATAAATAATGATTAAGGGGGAAGAATATATGTCAAATTTTCTTATGTATGCCAAAGATATTATAGTGGAATTTGGTGGACTTAAGGCGTTGAACAATTTTGATATTAATATAGAAGAAAAAGAAATTAAAGGGCTTATAGGTCCCAATGGCGCCGGAAAAACAACATTTATCAATGTATTAACAGGAGTCTATAAGTCTACAAAAGGAGAAATAGTTTTTGATAATGAAAGAATTGATGGATTTATGCCCCATATGATAGCCGGCAAAGGTATAGCCAGAACATTTCAAAACCCTTTTTTATTACCAGATTTAACTGCTATTGGAAACGTAGTAATTGGTCGACATTGCAAAACAAAAACTAATTTATTTGATGCTATATTTCATACGGAAAGAATGAAATGTGAGGAAAAGGATAATATTCAAATAGCAGAAAAATTATTAATGTTTGTTGGTCTTATAGATAAGAGAAATATGCTTGTAAAAAATATGCCTCCTGGTACTAAAAGATTATTAGAAATAGCAAGGGCTTTAGCTTTAGATCCTAAAATCTTGCTACTAGATGAACCATGTGCGGGAATGAATCCAGAAGAAAATAATGAATTAATAGAACTAATGGAAAAAATTAACAAACTTGGGATTACGATTTTATTAATTGAACATAACATGCAAGTTATAATGAATATTTGTGATTCTATTACAGTTCTTAACTTCGGAAATAAAATTGCAGAAGGCAAGCCAAGCGAGATTCAAAATAATGATAAAGTGGTTGAAGCTTATCTGGGAAAGGAGAGATAATATGTTAGAGTGTAATAATATTTCAGCAGCCTATGGTAAGATTCAAACAATTTTCAATATTTCCTTTACTGTTCCGGATAACAGCATAGTATCAATTATTGGGGCTAATGGAGCGGGTAAATCTACTATCTTAAAAACAATATCAGGTTTATTAAAACCTATCAAAGGAGAGATATTTTTTAATAAAGAAAAAATAAACGGGAAAAGTCCTAAAGACATAGTTTCTTTGGGAATAGCACATGTTCCTGAAGGACGTAATATATTTCCAGGTTTGACTGTTGTAGAAAATTTGCTTACTGGTTGCGTAATTAGAAAATTAGATAAAGTAACTATTAAAAACGAAATGGAAAAGGTTTTTAATTTATTTCCTCGATTAAAAGAAAGGAAAAATCAATTGGGCTGGAGTTTAAGTGGTGGCGAACAACAGATGTTAGCTATAGGACGTGGATTAATGTCTAACCCAAAGATTCTTTTATTTGATGAACCTTCCTTAGGGTTAGCTCCGATTTTGGTAGAAAAAATTTTTGAAATCATAGTAGAAATAAGTAAAAAAGGAACTTCAATTTTATTAGTTGAACAAAATGCTAATTTAGCCTTAGAAGTAAGCCAGTTAAGTTATGTATTAGAAAATGGTCATATTGTAATGGCAGGCAAATCAAGTGATTTATTGAAAAACCCAAATGTAAGAAAAGTATATTTAGGAATGAGAAAAAATTAGAAAGATATAAGTAGTGTTTATCTTTTCTGCTCTTTCCTATAGAAAATAATATTATCTACTAAGGGAAGGAAAATATGTTTTTTAAGTATAACTAGAAGCATTAAATAGATCTCTTCCGGTTAAGGTAGAATATGAAGTTAATGAAGGTGCTGGTATTTATGTTGAACCAAATCTCAAAGATAAAACTAAAAATATTTTAGATAAACCATTACGGTATATTTTTGTTTGTTCTCAACAACAGTATCCATGGACCAGCTTCAGATACCATAGCGGTTGAATGATGATTCTGATTATATTATTACCTAGATACTAAGATAACGTTTAAAGAAAGTGAGATGATTTAATGGATTGTTTAATGAAAACCAGTTTTATGACTTCTAATTTAAAGGAGGGGGCAAGTAACGCAAACAGTGTGTCATTATTTGGTAATCTAAAAGTGGAAAAAGGTCTGTCCTTGTTCTCGGGTGATTTAGAAAAAGCCTTTTCTGTAGCCAAAGAATTGGGATTTGATGGTATAGAAATTTCTGTAGCAGATTCTAAAGAAATATCTGTATCTGAATTAAGAGATTTTATAAATAAGTACCAGATAAATATTTCTGCAATTGCTACTGGAGGAGCAGCAGTAAGGGATGGGTTAATATTTTCTTCTCCAGAGAAATCTATCCGTCAGGCAGCTGTCCAACGAATTAAAAAACATATAGATTTTGCTTCACATTTTAAAGCGGTGGTAGTGTTAGGCTTAATAAAGGGGTGGGTAATTGGCAATTATTCTCAGTCCGAGGATTATATTACAGAATGTCTTAAAGAATGTAATGAATATGCAAAAGAAAAAAGCATAGATATTGCCTTAGAGCCTATTAATCGTTTTCAAGAGGATTTTTTCCACTCCATTTTGGATTGCAAAAAATATTTGGACAAAGTTCAATTTTCTAATGTAAAAATAATGATTGATACTTTTCATATGAATATTGAAGATGCAGATATGTGGGAAAATATGCGTCAAGCCAAAGATTATATTATTCATGTTCATTATTCTGATAGCAACCGTTTAGCTCCTGGAATGGGTCATTTTGATTTTATTAAAATGACAGAGGCTTTAAAAGAGATAAATTATTCCGGATATATTTCTGCTGAAATTTTACCTGTTCCAGATTCCTATACCGCTGCCCAGCAGACCATTGATAGCATGAAATATTATTTAAATCAATAAAAAGAGAGAAAGGAGATTCAAAAATAGAAATTATGAAAAGTAAATTTAAAGAGATAAAAAGTTATGACTTGGATAAAGAAAAAGTTTTAAAGATGTATCAAGATATGCTAAAAATTAGATATTTCGAAAATAAAATTACCGATCTTTATTCTAAGGGTCTTATGCCTGGTTTAGCACACCTTTATATTGGCGAAGAAGCAGTAGCCGTGGGCGTTTGTACTAATTTAACTGAACGTGATTTTGCAGTTAGTACTCATCGGGGGCATGGCCACCTAATTGCCCAGGGAGCTGATTTAAAAAAAATGATGGCCGAAGTGTTGGGGAAAGAAACCGGTTATTGCAAAGGTAAGAGTGGTTCTATGCATATTATGGATGTTAGCAAAGGGATTTTAGGGGCTAATGGTATAGTCGGTGCAGGGATACCCATTGCCACCGGTTCTGCTTATAGTGCTAAATTAAGAGGAACCGACCAAGTGACTATATCTTTCTTTGGTGAGGCTGCTTCTAATCAAGGAACTTTTCATGAAAGTATAAATATGGCAGCTGCCTGGAAATTGCCTGTAGTTTATATCTGTGAAAATAATTTATATGGTATTTCGGTTGATATTCGCAAAGTAACAGCAACTAAAGATCTAGCTGTTCGTGCTAAGGCTTATAATATTCCCGGAGTTGTAGTAGATGGTAATGATGTATTAGAAGTTTATAAGGTTACTAAAGAAGCAGTAGAGCGAGCTAGAAAAGGCGAGGGCCCTTCTTTAATAGAGTGTAAAACTTATCGGTGGAAAGGGCATCATGTGGGAGATCCCGGTAAGGTTTATCGTTTAGAAAAGGAAACTGAGGAATGGAAAGAACGTTGCCCCATTAAAACTTTTCGAGAACGATTAATAAAAGAGAAAATTTTATCAGAAGAAGAATTGAGTTTAATAGAGAAAAATACCAAGGAAATGATTAAGGAAGCTGCGGATTTTGCCATCCAAAGTCCTTATCCTGATGAAAAAGAAGCATATGAAGATCTTTTTGTTGAAGAGAAAGGAGTTGAAGTAAAATGAAAGTAAAGAAAATTACCTATGCCCAAGCTGTAGCTGAGGCTATTGATGAAGAAATGCAAAGAGATAATGATGTCATTTTATTAGGAGAAGATGTAGGTATATTAGGAGGAAATTTTAAAGCTACTGTGGGTTTATACGAAAAATATGGGGAATGGAGAGTTAGAGATACTCCTATCTCAGAGAATAGTTTTACCGGTTTAGGCTTAGGGGCAGCGTTAACGGGACTAAGACCTATTGTTGAGATTATGTTTGGTGATTTTTTAATGTTAGCCCTCGATCAAATAGGAAATCAGGCGGCCAAAATTCGTTATATGTCGGGAGGTCAGGCTAAAGTACCTTTGACCATTCGCACTACCTTAGGCGGAGGACGCTCTTCTGCCGCCCAGCATTCTCAAAGTTTACAGGCTTTAGTTTGTCATATTCCGGGTTTGAAGGTGGTAGTGCCTTCTTCAGCTGCTGAAGCCAAAGGTCTGTTAAAAACAGCCATTCGGGATGATAATCCGGTAATCTTTTTTGAAAATAAAATGGAATATAATAAAATATATGAAGTGCCCGAAGAGGAATACACTATACCTTTTGGGGTAGCGAATATCTTAAGAGAGGGGGAGGATATTACTATTGTTGGCACTTCCAATCAAGCTCTTAATGCCCTTAAGGCAGCAGAAGAGCTAACTAAAGAAGGAATAGAAGCAGAAATTATTGACCCTCGAACCTTAGTTCCTTTAGATAAAAATACTATAATTAAGTCGGTAAAAAAGACCGGAAGGTTACTTATCGTGGATGAAGGATATGAACGTTGTGGGGCAGCGGGAGAAATTGCCATGTCTATACTAAAAGATGTCTTTTATTATTTAGATGGACCGATCGAACGGCTAACTACAGCCAATCTTCCTTTACCTTTTAGCCCTGTTTTGGAATTTCCCATTATTCCTGATGAAAAGAAAATTTATCAAAAAGCAAAAGAAATGGTAAAGGGATAAGGGGGTAGACAAATGGCAGAATATGTAATAATGCCTAAATTAGGCTTTAATATGGAAAAAGGAACTGTAGTGAAATGGTTAGTAAGAGAAGGAGATCTAGTTAAGGAACAGGATGAAATTCTAGAAATAGAGACAGACAAAACAGTTATGCCGGTAGAAGCTCAAACTTCTGGTATCTTAAGAAAGATATTGGTAGCTGAAGGTGAGGAAGTTCCTGTAACCCTACCTATTGCTATTATAGCTGGTAAAGACGAAGATATTAGTAAAATGATTGATGAAGCCTATCAAAAATTAGGAAAAACAGAAGTGGTAGAAAAGGAAGAATCTAAAGTAGATAGAAAAGTTTCTCCAGTGATAGAGGAGAGTCAGGAAATAGAAGCGAAAAAAGAAAAAGAAGAGTTTAAAAAAATTTCTCCCGGAGCCCGAAGAAAAGCAAAAGAATTGGGAGTAGAAGTAGAGTCAGTAGAAGGAAGTGGTCCGGGAGGAGTAGTAATCGAAAAAGATGTAATATCTTATTATCAAAATCATCAAGTGAAAGTAAGTCCAGTTGCCCAAAAAATAGCCGAAAAAGTAGGAGTAGATTTAGGGACCATTAAGGGGACTGGTATCGGTGGAAAGAAAATGAAAAGAGATCTTCAAGAAATATTAACAAAGGGTGAGGAGGTAAATAAAACTGAGAAAAGAATCTCCTATACTGGTATGCGAAAAATAATTGGCGATAGACTTTCTCAAAGTAAGTTTACTGCTCCTCATATTTACTTTACTACTTCAGTAGATATATCCAGGATTATAGCTTTATTAAAAAGATTTAACCAAGACGTTGAAGAAAGAATATCTATTAATGACTTTTTGGTTTTTGTAGCAGCCAGAGTATTAGTAGAGCAACCCAATATCAATTGTTCTTTGCTTGGTGAGGAAATTGTTTACCATAAAGATATTAATATTGGAGTAGCAGTAGCCTTGGAAGAAGGTCTTATTGTCCCAGTAATGAAAAATGCTGATAAAAAAAGCTTATCAGTTCTATCTAAAGAGATAAAAAAACTGATCAGATTGGCTCGAGAGAGAAAGTTGATGCCCGAAGATTATAATGGGGGAACTTTTACAATATCCAATTTAGGTATGTATGGGGTAGATAACTTTACTGCCATTATTAATCCTCCTGAAGCTGCTATTTTAACAGTGGGAACAGCTAAAAGGGTTCCTGTAGTAATAGAAGAAAAAGGAGCAGAAAAAATAGAGGTTCGTTCTTTAATAGAGGCCACCCTTTCAGTGGATCATCGATTAATTGACGGGGCAAAGGCTGCAAACTTTTTAAAGAGATTAAAACACTATTTAGAATTTCCAGAAAGCCTTGTTTTATGCTAAAGTTATGAACGAAAGATAAGTATAGATAGAAAAAATTCTGTTTATACATAAAAATAATCTTGAGTTAGAAGAAAGGGGATGTAGATAAATATGAGCGAAATAGATGTAGTAATTATCGGAGGAGGGCCTGGTGGGTATGTATCGGCTATAAAAGCCGCTCATTTAGGGCTAAAAGCCGTTCTAGTAGAAAAGGATAAATTGGGAGGAGTTTGTCTAAACCGAG
>Ga0209386_1000796_pt1 | contig 14286 bp, 11 predicted proteins | sample NGEPertwo_FD_184510 | JGI IMG/M metagenome (GOLD analysis project Ga0209386, IMG submission 184510) | Arctic peat soil microbial communities from the Barrow Environmental Observatory site, Barrow, Alaska, USA - NGEE Permafrost154B-two... | ecosystem: Environmental > Terrestrial > Soil > Wetlands... | reverse complement strand
AACATCCCATCACCAAGACGGTCACGAGACTAATGAGCAAAATGCGCTGCAGCACTTCCATAAAGACAATAAAATCCACCTTCAGGATGAGCGCGCTTCCGCTAGCATCGATGTTTGGCACTCCGATGAAACGTATCGGCTCATGCTGTGTATTGAGAAACAAGGGTTCAGTGGCACCCGCTTGGAATAGCGGTGAGACCGTATCCTCTGTTAATGAAAAGGGCACGTGACTGCCTTTTTTTATGACTTTACCGGTGACGTTATAGCCTGATAGAAGATCCAATACCTGTTGCTGCCGACCGGGTTCAGTAAGGGCTAGCAGAGAAACAGTATCATGGGCGATGGTTAAGTAACGTTCTTCGAAACTCACTTCCCGGTCTGAAAGCAACTTGGTTATTCCTGAGGATACGAAGAGACTGATCAGGACAATGATGGTGAAAACAGCGCCAATTTGAAAACGCATACTATTTCTAAACATACTAGTGTTCCTCCAGCCTATATCCAAGACCACGGATAGCGGTAATGGTCAATGAAGAGAACGGTTCAAGCCTCTCACGCAGACGTTTAATATGAACATCCACGGTCCGTTCATCGCCTTCATAGTCAATGCCCCATAAGCTTTCTATTAACTGTGTTCTGGTAAATATACGACCTGGCAAACCTGCCAGCATAAACAAGAGTTCACATTCTTTCTTCTTTAGCTGTATTGTTTCTTCTAAAGATGAAACCGTTAAGGTCGCTAGGTCAATCCTGACATCACCCAATCGAATGACTTTTGTTAAAGAGACGTTATAGCGCTTTAAGAGGGATTTTACGCGCAACACAAGCTCCACAGGATCAAAGGGCTTGACCAGATAATCATCCGTTCCTGCCTGGAAGCCTTTGACTTTATCCCTTGACTCGCCTTTTGCAGTGACCATTAATATGGGGATATCTAAGTACGCGCGAACACCTTCTGTTAATTCAATCCCATCGATTCGCGGCATCATCACATCAACAACCATTAAATCTACTTTCGTGTGGGCAATGTAATCCAGGGCTTCCTGGCCGTCGTTGGCTTCCACAACGGTGAACTGACTATTTTCCAGATATAACTTCATTAATTTGCGGATGTGAGGATCATCATCGACCACTAGGATCTTATTCATTTAAGCACCCTCCACTCACTGATCTAGTTTCTTTATTATAGCCGATTTCAAGGCTAACACTCACTTTACTAAGTTTCAGCCTCCTAGTCCTTGAATTTTACCATGTCAATGTGAACTGAAAGTGAACTCGCGGGCTGCCACTCTCACTTGTAGAAGTAGGCGTCGCGTCTCGACCCGAATAAAACAAAGCCAGAAATATGCAGTTTACTGTTATGCTTTGATTATGTTAATATATAAGCAAATCGTGCATCGAGGCCATTGATATCATGAAAGGCTATACCCCGGCCTTCGTCCTAGCGACAGGGTGTGAAACTGCCAATAAAGTGCCCATGGAACATATTCAAGCGATGCTGGATGTCGCTCGTAGCCACGGGCTTTATGAGTATAAGGTAGACGAAACAAAATAGACTGGCCTGCTGACTTGTTATTTTGTTAAAGCTTCCAGAAGTGGGTGAATAAGCTTGGATGAAAAAGAACGCCTCTTAAGTGTCTTGAAGGGAGACCGGGTCGACCGGCCTCCCGTTATTTGCCCTGGCGGTATGATGAGCGCCTGCGTGACGGAGATCTCCGATCATGTCGGAGGCGGTCATCACTCAGGGACTAAAGCAATGGTCCATGCTGCTCGAGAAATTAATGAGCGTATTGGCTTTGAAAATTATGGTGTCCCCTATTGCCTAACCTCTGAAGTTGAAGCCCTTGGGGCTCGTGTTAATATTGGGGACAATCTCATTGAACCCAGAGTTACTTGCTATAATGACTTGCCTCTAGAAACCATTATGGAAAACTTCGCCCCTGTCGATGTTACCACGGGTAGAATGGGCGTCGTTTTGGCAGCGATTGGTGAACTCAAGAACACCCGAGTCCCGGTGATTGGCAACGTTTCCGGCCATATCAGTACAGCGACTTCTGTCGTTGACCCTCTGGAAATGTTTAAGATGCTGAGGCGCGATCCGGAGCGTGCGACCCGTTTTTTAACCTTCATTAGTGACTATCTCATTCGCTATGCTTTAGAAATGGTTCGGGCTGGAGCAGACGTGATCTCCATTTCAGATCCCACCGCTACAGGAGACATCCTGGGACCCCGCAATTTCCAAAAGTTTGCGGTCCCCTACTATCAGAAAATAATACAGGTACTTCATCAGGAAGGGATTCCTGTCATCCTCCACATTTGCGGTAATGCGAGCAAGATCGTCGACTCCCTCAACGAGGTCAAGGCAAATGCTGTGAGCTTTGATTCCATCGTCAACATGAAAATGGCGCGCGAGGGCATCAAGACAGGCCTTATGGGCAATGTGAGTACGCAACTTCTCCACACTGGAGAAAGCGCAAAAATTGTGTCCATCACTCGCAATGCTCTCCATTCAGACGTGGATATCGTGGCGCCCGCTTGCGGTCTCAGCATGGCGACGTCGATCAGCAATCTCAAAGCCATGACCGATTACGTGAAAGAAGGTTCTTATCATTAACAGGGTTACTGTGCATTTCACTAGGGAGGCTCTTTCCATAGACGTGCTCGTTGGAACGTTGCTGTCTGAATGTATTAAGTCAGCGGGTCTGGCCTTGGAATCTCCCTGCAATGGCTTAGGTCTTTGCGGCAAATGTCGAGTTAAAGCCTGGGGTGACCTTTACCCCCCAGAAGCCTCGGAAAATGGGTTCATTAATGCCCCTGACGTCCGCTTAGCCTGCCTTGCTCGAGTACGCAGTGAAGTTTGGATCGAGCTTCCTCCCAAAGGTCAGCAGCTCAAGACGATTAACCAAGGGTTTTCGATCGAAGTCGCCGTCGATAGCTGTGTCAAACAGGTTTTGTTACCGGTTCCCGACAAGACATCTGGCCCTTATCTAGAAAGTCTTCCTTATCGGTCTGGCTCGGCGGACCTTTATCAGAAAATGGGTCAGCTAGAGCGGGCTCGGGCACTTCAAATATACGGTGTTTTACTCGACAACGCCCTAATTAACCTTGAATCTGAACCGGGCGAAATTCTGGGAGTGGCAGTAGACATAGGCACCACGGGAATTTCTGCGTATCTCCTAGATTTGATTTCTGGAGAAATCCTTCAGAAAGAGTCCTGTTTAAACCCTCAGACTAAGTTTGGCGGAGATGTCTTGTCTCGGATTAGTTACTGTCTGGAAAATCCCGAGGGTCCAGACCAGCTTAGGGAGTCTATCCTTGGGAAACTCAATGAACTGGTGCTAGCTCTTACGGGTGACGCCGGCAGAACTCAACATGTTTACCAGGTCGTCATCGCAGGGAACACGACCATGCTACACTTTGTGCTGGGTGTTCATCCCGGCTCCATTGCGCGTGCCCCCTATCGTGCAGTTTTTCTAGAACAGGTTGACCTGACGGCTAGAGAGGCTGGAATCATGATTTTCCCTGAAGGAAGGGTCACCCTCTTGCCTTCTGCCTCAGGGTATGTTGGCGCTGATATCCTGGCAGGATTAGTCGCTACGGGTTTTGATAGCAAAGACCAAACGGCTATTTTTTTAGATATCGGAACAAATGGTGAAATTGTGGCTAATCTTGGAGGCCGGCTCATGGCTACCTCAACGGCTGCCGGTCCAGCGTTGGAAGGCATGAATATTTCCTGTGGTTGCCGTGCTGAAGATGGCGCCATAGACACCTTTTCAATAGATGATCAGTTCGAGCTCCATTTTACAACGATTGGCACGAACGCCCCAAAGGGAATCTGCGGGAGCGGCCTGATTGATATCACGGCGGCTATGTTCAAACGGAACTTAATCCTGGCCAGCGGGCGCTTTAACCCTCATCTTGACCCCAAAGTAAAAGCGAGGGTTCGGGACAAGAAGTTTTACCTCACAGAAGATATTTATATCTCCCAGAAGGATATTCGCCAGATTCAGTTGGCCAAGGGTGCTATTGCTGCAGGGATTACTCTTCTCCTCGAAGAAGCAGCCCTTCCTCTCGAAGCCATACAGGAAGCGGTCATTGCCGGGGCTTTCGGATATCACATTAATCCAGAGAGTCTTCGGGAAATTGGTCTGCTGCCCAAAGGGTTTAAAGGAAAGATACACTTTGTCGGCAACTCCTCCGCGGAAGGAGCCCGCTTGGCTCTGATCAATAAGGGTGTGATGGCCCATATGAATCAATTGAGACATCAGATAGAAGTTCTGGAGCTTTCCACAAATCCACGCTTTCAGGACTACTTTGTTAAAGCGTTGGGCTTTTAATTGAACGTCAGCTGATGTTAAAGCGCTTATCGCAGTATGTTTCTTTACAGGAAAAGGTCGTCCTGATCGAAAACGAATTTGGAGATATCGGTATCGATGGCGACAATACTAGAACGAGAAGGGTTTGAAGTTTTCGAAATCTCTAGTGGGTGTATCTGCTGTATTATGCAGAAGGATTTTGTGCAGATGCTGGAGCGGGTTATCAAGGAATTCCACCCTCAACGGATTATCATTGAGCCCACCGGCATCAGTATCCTGAGTGAAATCATCGATATATTGCGCAAACCAGAATTCGTCCCTCTCCTCCAGATCAACTCGCTGGTGACGGTCGTGGACAGTGTCAATTATCTGCAGCAATGCGAAGTTTTTGGAGAGTTTTTCGAGGACCAGATCACGAATGCCTCTGTCCTAACCTTGAGCAAAAGCTAGCTTGTTGACGGTACAACCATCGACGAGATCATGAGGGGTCTTAGGTTTTGGGTCTGTGATCTCTGGATTACTGGCCAATACGGGGTTTGGTATCTTAGTCCTCTTCCGGGAACTACCCTTGAAGAAAACTCTATTGATTTTCTTGCTCTTGCAAGCTATGAGTATCTTGGTCGGAGAGATCTTCTATATGATACTTGGATAAGAAGAAGTGAGACCTTGGTACTTTTATATTTTTGATTCATCTTATATATTTAGAATTTTGTGGAGGTAAAACCAATGGACTTTATTTGTACGGGAGACGATCTGGAGTTGATTCCAGAAGAGGTCGTTAGGCTAACGGGGATTACCCTGCCAAGCGCTCATTCAGATAAGAATTACATGGCAACCCTGGCAAGTGGACTAAGGAAACACCGAGGGGATGTCCTAGTGAGGGTCCCTTTCTGCGTAACGGTAGAAGCAGAAGCGTTCGGTGGACACATTAAGCTAGGCGATGCCTTAAATGGGCCCAGGGTAGAAAGTTACCAGTTTAAGTCAATTGAAGAAATGTCCCAGCTCCAGGGTTTGGCGCTTCATGAAGGTCGTATTAACGAAGTATTAGCCGCCGTAGAAATTCTGGCGGAAGCCGGCGAGAAAGTTGTGCTAAGCGTTGAGGGTCCCTTCACGATCCTCTCTTCTCTCATTGACCCCTCAAATTTTTATAAAGGCCTACGCAAAGACCCTCAGCGTGTTCAAGAAATCTTATCTGTTATTGAAGCGGGTATTATCCGCTATAGCCTGGAGGGTATCAAACGGGGTGCCTCTATTATTTCCTACGGAGACCCGGTTGGGTCCATAGGCATTATCGGTCCCAAAGTGTATCGAGACTTTAGCGGACCCTCAAGTTTTCGAATCATACAGGGGATTCAGGAAGTTGGAGGTAAAGTACTTCTTCATCTCTGCGGTAAAACTTCAACGGCCCTTGAGAAAATTGGTCTGGCAAGATCTTATGCCATTGAAGTACACGAATCAAAGACCTATGGTCATGCCTTGTTGGAGCAGCTTGCCAAAACGACTGACCCCCTTGTGATAGGACATCGATGTATTAAAGGGAGCCTAAACACGATGGATAACCCAATTCTGTGGGGGATAGAATTATTAGACTGACAATATTCCTTACCTTATTTTCCTCAACCACCCTTGCAACGAATTCTCTACTATGCACTCAAAGAAGAGGGGCTGCTTCTTCATAGAAATCTAATTTCTATTTGGAAACAGCCCCTCTTCTTTTGGTTTGTTGGTTCATTGGTGCTGATTAGGTCTGTTACATCCCACCCACAGAAGGCGAGATGGCAACAATATCCTGGTCTTGCAAGACTCTATCAAAGCCCACGACACAATTGTTGACCATACATATGGCCACTTTGTCGAGGGGTAGATCATGCATCGTAATGACATCCATCACACAACAATTTACCTCTAGTTGCGTCTTTTCTTCTTCAAACCGACCTTCTCGAAGGTCCCCAAACAGTTTTACATTCACTTCCATGGTTACGTTGCCTCCTTATTATTGGTCCTATTCTTTGTTCTAGTAATTATGGACCTGATCTAACTCTTCGCCTGTAAAATCCCACGTGGCATTATGGGGTGGTACGGGTTCACTGAAGAATTCCGGTAATCGGTCATCCTTCTTAGTCATTCCAGCCGCTTTATTGAAGTCAATTTCCGTCTTAAGAATACGGCGTCCCTGCTCGAACCAGTCTTCCACGGACCAGTTTGTTCCATACTGAGCGTTAATCATGTCAATTAAAGCCTGAGTAACGAGTTCGGAGTCCAACACCGCAAAGGCAACAAAAATGCATAGTCCTGCGCTATCAATGGAGGCTGTGGCAATTTGCAAATTCCTTGAGAGTTCAACTTGGCCCTCTTTAGCCAAGGGATCGACGTGACCACCCACATTCAAAATATTCGAAGTCACTGCGTAGCCTGCTGTATGGTCGGCGCCCATGGGAGAAGTCGCGTAGGTTACACCGACACCCTTAACGGACCGAGGATCATAGGCCGGCATACTCTGATGTTTCACTGTGGGGACACGGGTTACCCCGAATGCTTTGCCGGTAAAATCAGCGCCATTGCCGAGGATACGACCAAGTGCCGTTCCTTTTGCAATCTCGTTGCTAAATAATTTCAACATTCCGTTACCATCCCCCCAGGGAAGGATACCCGCTTCCATGGCCACCATCATACTGCCCGCAGTTTCAATCGTATCAATACCTATGTCATCACAGATATGGTCGATATTCGCGATAATGTCTAAATCGTCCACAACGCAGCCAGCCCCGAACCCCCAAATGGTTTCATATTCAAAACCAGAGGTCAGGTACTGATTGTCTTTATCGTTATACGTTTGCGAGCAACGAATCACACACCCTACATGACAGCCATGAGTCGGATCGCCCTTTCTGCTCACGATGGTCTCATACATGGTCTCACCACAAATTTTTTCGGCTCCCTCGAATTGACCCCTTCTGAAGTTTTTGGTAGGTAGTCCACCCGCCTCGTTCAGAATGTTTATGAGGACGTTCGTTCCATATTTGGGAAGCGCGTTACCACTGACGGGGTGACTCACCAAACCTTTATTAAACACTTTAGCAGCGTGCTTGAAGCTTTCCTTGTCAAGAACGTTGATTCCTTCTCCATCTTGATCGTCTAGTGTGATGAATTTGATCCGTTTTGAACCCATGACAGCGCCGAGTCCACCCCGTCCAAAGCTACGAATGTGGCCCTTGGGGTCTTTCACGGAAATATTGGCGGCCGTCATTTTATACTCCCCGGTCTGCCCGATGGTCATGACGCCAGTATTTTCCCCATATCTTGAGGTTAACGTGCTAATGACTTCATAGTTTCCTTTGCCCAAGAGTTCGGTCTCTTCTTTGATTTCCACGCCGTCTTTATTGACGTGAATGCAATACCAGGGGTCGCCTTGGGGAATGTCCTCAATAATCAAGGCTTTTACGCCGAGTTTGGCGAGTCTTTGGGCTGCAGTTCCTCCAGCGTTACTCTCTTTGAGGCCACCCGTTAACGGGCTCTTAGCGCCTACTGAACAACGCCCTGAATTAGCGGCCATGGTACCCGTGAGTAACCCTGGTGCAAAGACTAACTTGTTTTTACTTCCCAGTGCATGACACGTTGGATCAACCTCTTTGGCGACAATGGCTGACGTTAGCCCTCGGCCCCCTAGGACCTTCCACGCCTCAGGTACTTCCTCTGTTACCACTGAGAGATTTGACATGTTGACACGATATATTTTCAATTTAACACCCTCCAAGACGAATTTTATGAGTTCTACCCACAACCCATAGATATCAATATCTTTCCACTGATGCACTCATTTCATTCAAAGGTTTTTTCTCCCTAGCCATATTGTCCGAGCTGAAATATAGAAATGCCCAAAAACAAAAGCAAATAGAAAGTAACTAAAACAATTTGTTCCAGTTACTTTCTATTTGCTTTTTGAATGTCACGATGTTCAGAGGGATTAAAGTTGGCTTATGCTTGATCTTCCGGAGAACAGAACAATGAACCGAAATACACCAAGAACCCGCTTGCGAATTTCAACATATATAATCATTCCTTTCTTTAACGGAGATGGTAAAAAACATTTTTCGAAGGGTACAAGCTATCAGATAATTCAATTTTTACTCTTAATTTATTCTACCTTTAGCAATAGTTTTTGTCAATTAAAATGCTCGAACTTTTAATCATAATAGTTAAATCGAATGGCTAAAAGCGGTGAAACCATCGCTTATAGCCCAATATAACGGCAAAATTACGATCCGACCCCAAAATCCAAGTCTCTGAAAACTTCAAAGGGCTCGTGCTACCAATTCCATTTATTTCACATAAGTATTAACCTATTGTGAAATTATGAACACACTTGATAATTAGTATAATATGGCTTATTATTATTGATTAACCAATGACGAAGAAGATAAAAATCTGAGAGGAGACCCTATCCCATTTATGAAGATTCTCCATAAATTTATTGCCTATTATAAACCCCATAAAGTTCTTTTTTACACAGACATGTTTTGTGCCTTGATCGTTTCCATCATTGACCTGGCCTTCCCTCAAATCCTTAGTTATCTCACCAAAAATATATTCACTCAAGATAAGTCTATCATTCTGCATGCGTTAGTTTTTGTGGGCATAGCGCTGTTGGCCATGTACCTGATAAAGTATTTCTGCCAGTATTTCATTATTTCCTGGGGCCACATTATGGGCGCTCGAATGGAAACGGATATGAGGAACGATCTGTTCAATCATTTTCAAAGGTTATCGTTTTCCTATTACGATAAAAATAACACGGGGGAAATGATGTCCAAACTGGTTGCCGACTTGTTCGATATATCTGAGCTTGCTCATCACGGGCCAGAGAATCTCTTCATCTCCACTCTGAAAATTGTTGGCTCTTTTATTCTCTTAATGATGATCAATGTCCCAATGACCTTAATATTGTTATTAGTGACCAGCATTATGGTGTCTTTCACCGTTTATAAAAATATTAAGATGGCACCTATTTTTACCGATAATAGAGTAAAGATTGCCGTCGTTAATTCCAGCGTGCATGACAGTCTCTCCGGCATTAGAGTGGTCAAGTCCTTCGCTAATGAGGACGTAGAAAGTGAAAAGTTCAGTAAAAGCAATCTGAATTTCTTATTATCCAAAATGCGAACTTATAAAACCATGGGAAATTTTCACGCCTGGAATTCATTCTTTGAAGGCTTACTCTATATTGTCGTGATTGTCTCTGGTGGCTTATTTATCGCCGAGGGGTCGTTGAATATTACCGATCTGGCAATCTATATCCTATATATTAATATTTTTATCCATCCAATCGAGGTGCTGATTAACTTTACAGAACAGTTTCAAAAAGGGTTTGCTGGATTTAAGCGGTTCATGGAAATCGTAGAAACTGTGCCGGATATCGTGGACAACGCAGGCGCTGCACCCCTCACTAATGTTCGAGGTGAGATCGAATATAAGAAGGTCTCGTTTCGCTATAACGATGATTTTAATGTTATAGACAATGTGAATCTCAAGATACAAGCGGGCAAGACGATTGCCTTTGTTGGACCGTCTGGCGGGGGGAAAACAACTTTATGCTCTCTTCTACCAAGGTTTTATGACGTAACAGCGGGATCAATCACCATTGATGACCAAGATATCCGAGATATTACGCTGAAGTCTTTGCGAAACACGATTGGCATTGTACAGCAAGACGTCTATCTGTTCAATGGCTCCGTTAAACAAAACATTGCCTACGGTCGACCTGACGCTAGCGATGCCGAGATTAGAGAAGCTGCTCAAAATGCCAATATTCATGAATTCATCATGTCACTTGACGAGGGTTACGATACTTATGTAGGGGAGCGTGGGGTCAGACTCTCCGGGGGACAAAAGCAACGACTCTCGATTGCCAGAGTGTTTCTAAAGAATCCTCCGATCTTAATCTTAGACGAAGCGACGTCATCTCTAGACAATGAAAGTGAGCAGTACATCCAAAAGTCTCTGGAAAAGCTCTCTCGAAACAGAACCACCATCGTGATTGCCCACAGACTAAGTACCATAAAAAATTCGGACGAAATCGTCGTGGTGACCGATGTAGGCATCCAGGAAAGAGGCTCTCACAGGCAACTACTCGAAAACGGCGGAATCTATGCGCATTACTATAATATGCAATTTGAAGGGTTAGATTAGAGAAGGTCTACGATGCGCGAATAACAAGGTTATTGTAATCTCTATCAAGTAAACAAGAAAATCAGGATCAGGGCATAGAATTAAACCTGTGCATTTGTTAAGAAGGAAGTAAATTTGATGGGACTTTCGAGACTATATCATCGTTATGACCGGGCAATATGGATTCGGGTCATAGGAACAATTCTCACGACGCTTACGGGTTTTGCTATCCGCCCCTTCTTAGCCCTTTATCTCTATGATAAGACGGGGAACCTTTACGAGATCGGTATTATTTTGGGTTTGGCACCCTTAATGGGCGTGTTGGCGAACATTTGGGGTGGCGGGCTTGCTGATAAGTATGGTCGCAAACCTTTGATGGTCTGGAGTTTAATGTTTCAGGGCATTTCTATGCTGGGTTATATCTTTGCGGTGACCCCCCTACACTTTGCCCTCGTCTCAATGCTCAACGGTATTGCCTTTTCTTTCTATTTCCCTGCTGCTAACGCTCAAATTGCTGATATCGTACCCATTGGACAACGTTCTGAAGTCTTTGCCCTAATGCACACTGCCCTAAATGTGGGCGCAGCGCTAGGTCCCCTCTTGGGCTTATTTATGATCAGTATTAATCAAAGCCTCACCTTCCTTGCTTCAGCGATCTCTCTGATCATGTATGGATTTCTGGTCTTAGCCTTAATTCCGGAGACGTTACATAGCACGACTAATCCGCTAGCAAAAGGGTCTGTTACGGACGTTAAAGTGGCGCTGAACCCAGAGAGGCTTTCTTTCAAGGGCCATAAATTATTGTTTCAGTTCACCCTCCTCGCTATGCCTATTACGTTACTCTATGCTGTCTCGGAGTCTATTTTCCCCTTATACCTACAAGCTAATTTCACGAACTATTTGACCATTTATACGTCCTTAGTAACACTGAATGGAATTCTGGTCGTCCTCTTAGCCGTTTGGATTGCTAAGAAAACAGAGAAACTTCACACACCGTCTGTCTTACTCGTGGGATATATCCTTTGTGCCTTTGTGGGCGTCGGCTATGGCTTAGGAACCTTGACCAAAATCATTCCGTTATTATTTGCCGCTGAGGTTGTCTTTACGGTTGCCGAGTGTCTTACTTTACCCAACCAGAGCAAACTCCTATCAGTCTTGGCACCTGACCACATGCGAGCACGCTACTTTTCCATATTCAGTATGAATTGGGGGCTCTCTAAAAGCCTCGGTCCCATACTTGGAATGGCAATTTTTGCTCGGCTAGGTGGGTTCTGGCTGTTTCTGATGTTGTCTTGCCTGTTGCTCGTTTCAGGAGGGTCCCTGTATTACCTCACCAGTACTCATAAACAAGTGATCCTTAATGAGGGAAAGGTCAATCAGTCTTCTTAAAAAAACCAGCCATAATAATGGCTGGTTAGACATACTATGGTCTTGTCAGAATCTACCCATGATTAATTGGCTTGTATGGCTCTCATCGGGCAATATTTGACGCATTCCTCACATCCAATACATTTTTCCTGGTCAATGGTCGGCGCATTGTAGCCCTTTTGGACAATAGCCCCCACTGGGCAGACTTTAATCGAAGGACATGGATGGTTTTGAGGACATCTATTATTCATCACTGTAATTTGCATAATTCACTTCCTCTTAAATAGTTCTTTTTTGTCGATTTGACGGATTCACGTTTTATACCCTTGGGGGGTATATATTCAGTATATGATCAGACGCTTATTTTGTCAATGTTCTAGGAAAAAAATAAATCAAAAGCCGGCGTCGGTAGAATTCATATTCTAGCGACGCCGGCTTATTCTGTGTTTGTTTGTTTGCGTTGTTCTGTATCAAAATCAAAGTTTAATATCCCACTTCATTCCAGCTCTTTGCCTTTCCTGTTTTACAAAACTTTCATAGGTAAGGCCTGCTTGTTGAATCACTTTACTTAGGGTTTCATTTTCTAGAATACCTTTGTGAATGATTCCTTCTAGCAGCTCCAAAGGCACAGGTTTTTCAAAGAAGTAGCCTTGAATATTGTCGCATTTCTCTTTGATCATATAATCTAATTGTTGTTTGGTTTCGACGCCGCTGGCAATTAGCTCAATATTGAGCTTGTGAACCATAGAAATTATAGACTCTGCTAGAGCACTTTGATTTCTTGTCTGATCTATTTCATGAATGAATTCTCGATCTAACTTTACCATGTTGATCGGCATTTTTGTCAGTTCACTGATGGAAAGGTCTTCTGTCCCAATATTAGTCAGAGTCATCCTAACCCCTTCATCCTTCAGCACTTTCAAAACACTGAACCCCTTGTCGAACTCATTGAAAACACTTTTTGGAATTTCCAACTCAAGATTAAAGGAATCAATGCCTGATTTATGAATTGATTTGGAAACCATTTCATAAAAGTCCTTTTGTTTAATCTGTACTGGCGACAGATTAACGGACATGTTTAAATTCAACCCATACACCTTATTAAGGTTAACGCCTACTTGACAAGCTGTATTAATCACCCACTTCCCTATTGGAACCATCAGACCGGTCTGTTCAGCCAGTGGGATAAACTCCCTTGGCATCACTAAACCAACCTCCGGATTATTCCAGCGGAGCAGTGCTTGAAAGCCGCGCAGTCTTTTTGTTTTAGCTTCGTATTGGGGCTGGTAATGTAACTCAAATTCATGGTTGCGTATAGCCTTGTTCAGCATCTTCTCCAGTTTTATGCGTTGTTTGAGCGCTTGATTAAGTGGGTCATTATAAAAGTAATAGCGATACTTGCCAAGGTCTTTAGCTTTAACCATCGGTTCATGGAAATTCATCAGGATTTCCTCTGAATTACCCCCATCATCCGGAAAGACTGATATGGCCATACTAGCGGTTATCCTTATGGATTGGCCTTTTAAGTTATAGGTCTGCCCTAAAACTGAATTAATTCTGTTAATGATTGGAAATAACTCGTCATTATCTTTAATATTTTGTAGTAAAAGTAGAAATCTATCCTCACCGATCCGAGCCACTGTATCGTAATCTCTCATACAAGAAACAAGTTTATTGGCAGCTTGCACTAGAATCTTGTCGCCCAAGGAGTACCCCCAGGAATGATTAATTTCTTTAAAATTATTTAAATTGACTAAGACAACCACTACTTTCGCACCTGTTCTCCGACTGGTAGCAAGGGACGTATTCAATCGATCGCAAAATAAATTCTTGTTGGGCAAATTCGTCAAGGGATCACGATAGGCTATGGCACTCGTCCTTTGCTCATGATGGATTTGAATTTGCTCTAATTCCCTATCGCTTCGAATTTTTTCGATTTCTTTTCGCAATTTATTTCCCGAAGCAGCGGATTGTTCAAAGGATTTAGACAATAAGCTATTCCGTTTTTTTAAGATTAGTTCTCTTTGTTTGATTGCTGTGATATCCATAGAGTATGCTACAAAACACCCTTTTTCAGGTGAGTACGCATGAACAAGAAACCATTGGTTCAATGACTGAGCATAATGTTCAATGACATCAGGCTCACCACTTAAGGCCACTTGTCCATAAAATTCTAGCCAATTGACATCGTCCATAGCGATATTCGGCTGGATCTCCACAATGCTCCGACCTACGATTTGGTCTTGCGTTAATCCAGTCATCCGTTCGTAGGCAGAATTAACTTCTAGGAATTCATAGTCTATTGGCGTGTTATTCACATCAGTAATAATTCTATGGTATGCATACGCGATGAGCATGTTTTCCAAAGCGAGTTCACCTCCTTTAGTTGAGACAACCCGTGGCAGAACGACTTGATCATAAAATCCTTTAAAACTAT
>Ga0209386_1000794_pt1 | contig 14324 bp, 15 predicted proteins | sample NGEPertwo_FD_184510 | JGI IMG/M metagenome (GOLD analysis project Ga0209386, IMG submission 184510) | Arctic peat soil microbial communities from the Barrow Environmental Observatory site, Barrow, Alaska, USA - NGEE Permafrost154B-two... | ecosystem: Environmental > Terrestrial > Soil > Wetlands... | reverse complement strand
TTGAAGCTACAGACCTTAAACAAAACGGTCTCACAGTAAGTATTGCGAAAAAATCGTTGAGTATCCCCTCCTACAAGGAAGCGTACTTGTTTAATCAAGCGAAGGAGTTGGCTGAACCAAAAAAATGATGGTCAGGTCAGTGAGGAGTGGGCAATATTAACCCTTCAATGGCTCGAGTCAACCAGCTATTAGACCTTGAAGATTATATTTCCTTCATGGACAAGATCGACGCTTTGGAAAAGGAGCGCATTTTTTGTAAGCATGGTTTTGCACATGGCTTAAATGTTGCACGTATTGCTTACGCATATTTGCTAGAGAAAGGAGAATTGCTTCTTCCCAAAGAGACCGTATATGCAGCTGCTTTTCTACATGACATAGGACGTTGGTTAGAATATGAAACGGGTGAAGATCATGCAGAGGCGAGTGCAAGATTGGCTCTCCCCTTAATTAAAGCCTGTCAATTCAGTTTGCATGAAACTCATGTGATCTTAAGTGGAATACGTGAACATCGAAGGGACCCTGAGGACGATTTAACCCCTTTGGGAGAAGCTCTGGCCTTAGCTGACGATTGGGCGAGAGATTGTCGTCATTGTTCTGTCCAAACTCAATGTTACAAGCATAACAAGGTCATGAATCTGGTCATATATTAATGGGGGGTAAAACAATGCAAACGTATGGCATACGCTGGGTTACTATAGAGAATTTGGAGGAAGCCAAAATAGCTTTGAATCGAATTGGCTCTGATCCCGGAGGAATTGCTCATATGGCGGGTAAAGCGATTGGACGCGCAATCAAATTAGAACAGGTTCCGTTGTGGGTAGCCCATATCTTAAAACAAGAGATGTTATCAGTAGGCGGCGATGCAGCGGTACACCGAAATGTTATTATCAACAAAATTGAGGCCACGGATGTTATGCTGCTCGGCACCGTACGACAACTCGGACTACTTGCTAGTAAGGTGTTAGCCCAACCCTTCGGGCTTAAGAAGATAGGCCACGACCTAAAGACGTTGCTAGCTGCTTTGGAACCCCCAAAAACCCGTATCTTGAAATGTAGAGGCACAGAGCTAAAGCTAGGGCAGCGTACCTTGGTCATGGGTATCTTGAATGTAACCCCAGATTCGTTCTCGGATGGTGGAAGGTACTTTAATATTGAGCGTGCAATTGCTCAAGCAAAGCGCATGGTTGAAGAAGGCGCGGATATTTTAGACATTGGAGCTGAGTCAACACGTCCTCAGCATCAGGGCGTGAGTGCCGAAGAAGAATGGCGACGGTTAGAACCTGTACTCAAGACTTTGTTAGAACATGTAACAATTCCAATTTCCATCGATACTTATAAGGCCAGCGTTGCGGCTAAAGCACTTGCAGCGGGTGCTCACATGATTAATGATGTCTGGGGATTGCAGAAAGACCCTGACATGGCTAGCGTTGTGGGAGAGTACCAGGTTCCGGTGATCGTAATGCATAATCAAGAAGTCACTACCTATCATCATCTCATGGGTGATATGTTGACCTATTTAAGGAGAAGCATCGAATTGGCAGAAGCCCATGGATTGTCTGGAGATCAAATTATCGTAGACCCGGGGATCGGATTTGGAAAAACAACGGAGCAAAATCTTGAGGTTATGGGTCGCTTGGCGGAATTTAGAACACTTGGACATCCTGTATTGCTGGGAACCTCACGTAAATCTATGATAGGAAAAATATTAAATCAAACGGTGGATGAGCGGTTAGAAGGGACACTTGCAACGAGTGTTCTAGGGGTTGTTGCGGGCGTAGATATAATACGAGTTCACGATGTTCAAGCAAATTGCAGGGCTGTTCAAATGGCAGACGCCATTGTGCGTGGGCAGAGAGGAGTTCACTATGGTGGGGCATGACGTGATTCATCTTGAAGGACTGGAATTTTATGCATATCATGGCGTATTGCCAGAGGAACAGGTTTTGGGACAAAGGTTTTTAATCGATATGGACCTTTATATTGACCTTAGGCAGGCAGGAGCTTCAGACCAGGTGAGGGATACTATTCACTATGGAGAGGTGTATCAAGTAATTAAGGCCTGTGTTACAGGAGAGAATCATCAATTGTTGGAACACTTGGCAGAGGATATAGCGCAACGTGTTTTAGGTAAGTTTTCCTGTACGTCTGTGAGGGTAAAAGTGCATAAACCCCAAGCACCAATTCCTGGGATATTCAGGGATGTTTCGGTGGAGATTTGGCGGGAAGTAGGAGAAAAATTGTGAAAGTTTTCTTAGGGTTGGGTAGTAATTTAGGAGACCGTGCTTATTATTTAGGGGAGGCGATCTCTGCCCTGGAGAGCCCATTAATAAAGGTTAAGGCGACTTCGCAAATTTATGAAACAGAGCCCTGGGGTTTAATGGACCAGCCCTTGTACTGGAATCAGGTTATAGAGGTTGAGACATTACTTGAGCCCTTGGAACTTCTTCATGTTTGTCAGGAGATTGAACATGGACTTGGACGAGAAAGAAGGGTACATTGGGGTCCTCGGACCATTGACATTGACGTGCTTATTTATGATAATATAGTAAGTGAGGCTGAAGAATTAATCCTGCCTCATCCTTATCTGGAAGAGCGAGCTTTTGTACTTGCCCCTTTGCGAGAGATCGCACCGGAACTTGTGTTGCCATCAGGAAGATCTATTGCTGAGGTCGCTGGGGAAGGTAAGGTGCACCCACATACTTAAGAATATAGCAGAGGCACGATGCATTGCGCCCTTACAATGACACCCAATTAACCAGACGATATCGAAAGAGTTGTACTGAGCTGGGTGGCTGACTGACTAATTTACACGGATTAGAAAAATCGATAAGACACAACTGAATACAGGAATAATAACCGCTTGGATCCAAATGACCGAGACGGGGGTAAGAAAAAAATACCTTCACGCTCGTGCAGGTATTTTTTATTCAGTCAGGGGCAAGCGACTTTGAGGTGGAGACTATCGGAAATGAGTCGACCAACAACGAACACTTGTCGCAGAAGACGCTACGACTGCGCCAGACATTGACTCTGAATAGGGGAGGGGCAAAATGAAATTCGGGATTATTGGAGCTGGAATAGTAGGTACGGCCCTGGCCGTGCGATTAGAAGAAGCAGGGCATGAATGTATAGGGGTTCATACCCGAAGCCGTCTCTCATATGAGCGGTTTCATAGTTATTTAAATATTGACCATCTCCCACTAGAACAGCTTGTCCCCGCGGCTGATTGTTTGTTTATTACCACACAGGATGGCATGATTCGTACTGTTGCAGAGAATCTGAGCACGAATGTCCTTATAAAACCCAGACAAGTGTGGATTCACTGTTCTGGATCACTCCCTTCAAGTGTTTTGCGTGTGAAGGAAAGTTTACCCATACAGTGCTTATCAATACATCCCCTTCAGGCATTTGCAAGTGTGGAGCAGGCGTTGGCAGTCCTTTCGGGAACGCATTTTGGAATCGAAGGGGACAACGAGGAGCTGGGTGAGGGAATTGTCAAGGATTTGGGTGGAATTCCACATCATATCTTAGCAACCGAGAAGGCACTTTATCATGCGGGTGCAGTGGTCGCCTCTAATTATTTGGTGGTTCTTGCTTCTTTGGCTGTGGAGCTCTTTGCTGAAGCAGGAATTCAAGCAGAGGAAGCTTTGGCATCCCTGTTGCCGTTGATGAGAGGGTCACTTTATAATTTGGAACAGGTTAGACTACCCCAAGCATTGACCGGGCCGATTGCACGCGGGGATGCCCAAGTGGTACAAGGCCACTTAGACCATATGCCTCCAAGACTTGTGGGAATTTATCAGGAATTGGGATTAATCGCTTTAAAGCTGGGAGAAAACAGAAAGGCTCAGCAGGGATTAAACTATCCACAGGAGACATTAACTCTGTTGCAATCAATACTCGGAAAATCACGTGAAGTACAACACGATGAAAGGGAGAGATAGTATTGAAAAGAACTTCACAAATTAATGATCTCCGTGAAATAATTGCTATGGAGAGAAGCCGGGGACAAAAGATTGCATTCGTAGCGACCATGGGCTATTTGCATAGGGGGCATCTGTCATTAATAGAGCGGGCTAAACAAACTGGTGCCTTCGTGGTATTGAGTATATTCGTAAATCCCTTACAATTTGGTCCGAAGGAAGATTTTTCGCGTTATCCTAATGATTTGGAGCAAGATGCTAGTTTGGTGAAAGAAGCAGGGGTGGATTTACTGTTCCATCCAACGGTTGAAGAAATGTACCCTCGACCGATCGTCACTTTTATCGAGGTAGGTCAGTTGGGTTCAGTGCTATGCGGGGCAACTCGTCCTGGACATTTTCGGGGAATGGCGACGGTTGTAAGTAAGTTGTTTCATATTGTTCAACCCGACATTACTTTTTTTGGGCAGAAGGATTACCAACAATTTTTGATCATTCAGCGCATGGTGAGTGATCTGAGTCTTCCAATTGAGGTATGCCCCGTCTCCATTGCTCGCGAAGAGGATGGGCTGGCTTTAAGCTCGCGTAATGTCTTTTTAACATCGGAACAACGGCAAGAAGCTAAGGTTTTGTCCAAGAGTCTGAACGAGGCTGAAACGAGTATACGAGGCGGAGAACGATCAGCACGGAAATTAGAAGATCAATTACGAGCTAGAATCACCCTTGAGTGTCATGGCGTAGTTGACTATGTGGAGATTCGGGATGCAGAAGACTTGTCTGATGTTACCATTATAGATCGACCGGTACTGATAGCTCTGGCGGTTAAGTTCGGATCAACGCGCCTGATTGATAACAAAGTTGTGGAGGTTGAACCTCATGTTTAGAACAATGATGAAGTCTAAAATACATAAAGCCACTGTGACTGAAGCTAATCTTCAATATATGGGAAGTATTACGATTGACACCGCGCTGATGGAAGCAGCGGATATCTTGCCCAATGAAAAGGTCCAGGTCGTGAACAATAACAATGGGGCCAGGCTTGAAACGTATGTTATTGCGGGAGAGCGAAACTCAGGGGTGATTTGCCTTAATGGTGCAGCGGCCCGGCAAGTGCAAGTCGGAGACGAAGTTATTATTATTTCTTATGCAACGTTTACGGATGAAGCAGCCCATCAGTATAACCCTAAAATAGTCTTTGTCGACGAAAGTAATCTTCAAACCAAGATTACTTCAGAAGAAGTCCATGGTCAAAAATCTTGACAAGGTGAGTTGAAATGACCTAGTTTTTAGAAAAGATTCCGTCAAATTAGAGGGAGAGGTAGTATATGGACCGTGGATTGGAAATGAACAAAAAGGTGGTTAAGACTTTAGCCGAGGAGATAAAAGTACTTAAGAAAGAACGTAAAGCGGTTATCTTAGCCCACTATTATCAAACACCTGAGATTCAGGAGATAGCCGATTTTGTAGGGGACTCCCTCCAACTGAGTCAACAAGCAGCTAACACAGATGCCGAAGTCATTGTGTTTTGTGGTGTCCATTTTATGGCCGAAAGTGCTGCTATACTATCACCGGATAAAGTTGTAATTCTACCCGACTCGAAGGCAGGTTGCCCTATGGCAGACATGGTCGATGCTGAAAGGTTACGCGCCTATAAAAAGAGGGTCCCTGGAGTCAAAGTGGTGTGTTATGTTAATTCTTCAGCAGAAGTTAAAGCAGAGAGTGATATCTGCTGCACCTCCGCTAACGCGGTAAAAGTAGTACAGTCTTTACAGAGCCAAGATATCCTATTTATTCCAGATGAAAATCTTGGACGCTATGTTGCACAGATTCTTGGACGAACACTCCAGTTATGGCCTGGGTACTGTAAAACGCATGATCGGTTGACGAAGAATGACATCCTCAAGGCTAGAGAGGAACATCCTTTAGCCAAAGTGATTGTACACCCGGAATGTCGCGAAGAAGTTTGCCAGGAGGCCGATTATATAGGTTCGACTGCAGGATTAATTGCGTATGCTCAGAAATCTGAGAAGCAAGAATTTATTGTGGGAACGGAGTCAGGAATCCTACACCGACTCCATCAGGTTTGCCCAGATAAAGAATTCTATCTCGCTTCAGAACGCTTAGTTTGCCCAAATATGAAATTAACATCATTAGTTAAAGTTAGAGATGCGCTTATTACCCTTACTCCCCGTATTACGGTAAAAGAAGAAATACGAGTTAAAGCAAAAGAGGCACTAGACAGAATGCTGGCTATGTAAGCAGCAAAAGAGCAGGGGTGGCCACATTGAGACGTTATTTATACCCTTGGTCCAAATCTGGGATCAAGGTCTTTGATTCGGACGTACTTGTGCTGGGAAGCGGAATTGCTGGTTTGTATACGGCGATCAAAGCGAGTGAACACTTTCAAGTAACTGTCCTTACAAAGAGAACGATTGAAGAAAGTAATACAGAGCATGCTCAAGGTGGGATTGCGGTAGCCCTTGACGAAGAGGATTCCCCAACCTTGCACTGTGAGGACACGTTGCGGGCAGGCGCTGGACTTTGTGAACCTTTGACAGTCAGAGTTTTGGTGGAAGAGGGGCCTACTTGTGTAGAAGAACTGATGGGCTTGGGTGCTCAGTTTGACCGCCAGGATGGTGAGCTTGCATTCACACGTGAAGCGGCACATAGCCGGCGGAGGATATTGCACGCCCAAGGTGATGCCACGGGATGGGAAATTGAGCGAGCGTTAGTAGCCAAAGTGAAGGAATGCCCAAAGGTTACCACCTTTGAAGAACGTTTTGTGCTCGATCTACTAGAAAATGATAAAGGGGATATTATAGGAGCCCTCGTTCTCAACGAGAAAACAGGAGAACTGGAAGGGCACTTAGGCAATGCAGTGGTCTTGGCAACCGGAGGTTTGGGGCAAGTATATCGCTTTACCACAAATCCCAGTGTTGCCACAGGGGATGGGATGGCAGTTGCCTTGCGAGCGGGGGCAGAAATGATGGACATGGAATTTGTGCAATTTCACCCAACTGCGTTGCTAATTCCTAATGCGCCTCGTTTTCTCATATCGGAAGCAGTACGTGGAGAAGGGGCACATTTAATTAATGCTTTAGGGGTTCGCTTTATGAGAAAGGTACCCGGGAAAGAACTTGCTCCGCGTGATATTGTCGCTCGGGCAATTTGGAAGGAAATGAACGAAGGCCCAGTCTATTTAGATTTCCGACCCATCGGGAGCGAACGGATACTAGAGCGATTCCCTACGATTTACCAAACCTGTTTAAGCTATGGAACGGATGTATTGACGACACCCTTGCCAATTGCCCCTGCGGCCCATTATATGATGGGTGGAATTGCGACAAACTCATTTGGAGAAACAAGTCTATCTAATCTTTATGCTGCAGGGGAATGCGCTTGTAATGGAGTTCACGGTGCAAATCGGTTAGCCAGTAATTCGCTGCTGGACGGGTTGGTTTTTGGAGCACGCATTGTGGAGAAAATTGGAAATAAGATTAAACCAGCGAAACGCCCTTCATGGGAGGGGGTTTTTTGTCCTAAAGGAAATTTAGGGAGTGCGCCGATGAATGGATTAGTAAAACTAGTAGACAATCCAGGTTTGCGGAACCGAGTCCAAGATTTAATGTGGAACAGTGTTGGGATTTTGCGAGATGAGGCGGGTCTCGCAAATGCCAAAGAGTTATTGATGTCTTGGGAGAGAGACGACCTGTCCATTCACTGTGTGCATGATTTGGAAACAGCTAACATGTTAACGGTTGGGGTGGTTATTGCCAAGGCTGCAAAAGATCGTTTGGAAAGTCGGGGTGCGCACAATAGAACAGACTATCCATTGAGCCTTGATGAACCCTGGCAAAAGCACTCTTTGCAACGTAAGGAGGAAAATCATGTTCGCTACATTGCAGTTTCAGGAACTTATTGATCGGGGATTGAAGGAGGATATTGGAACTGGGGACCTCAGCACCAGAATTTTACGGGAAGACTTAACAGGGGTAGGGAAGATTTACGCAAAACAAAAGGGCGTGGTCGCGGGTTTGTGGCTAGTTGAACAGGTTTTTCAGTGTGTGGATTCACGCATCTGTGTCCACAAGTTGCTCAAAGATGGAGATCAAGTGAATACTGGAGTGGTTGTGCTCGAACTAAGCGGTCCTTTAAGCAGCATTTTGCAGGGGGAGCGTACGGCTTTGAACTTTTTACAACATCTCTCAGGAATTGCAACGGCCACAAAACGAGCGGTTGATCAGGTTGCAGGGCTTTCAGTTATTGTGGTAGATACACGCAAAACGCTCCCAGGATGGCGCGCTTTGCAGAAATATGCTGTCAGAATGGGTGGTGGACAGAACCATCGATTTGGACTTTATGATGCAGTGATGTTAAAGGATAATCATATTGAAGCTGTGGGTGGTCTAACCGAGGCAGTTAAACGGATTAAGGCTCAAATAGGACATATGACTAAGATTGAGGTTGAGTGTGAAACGATAGAACAGGTCCGAGAGGCGGTAACCTGTGGTGTCGATGTGATTATGCTAGATAATATGGATTTAGTAGAAATGCGGGAAGCAGTGCTATATATCAATAAGCGGGCGATCGTTGAAGCGTCAGGGGGAATGAGGGAAGAGCGTCTCCGAGAAGTGGCTGAGACGGGAGTAAACGTGATCTCGATCGGTGCTTTGACCCATTCGGTACAGGCACTGGACTTTAGTCTTGATCTCGGTGACATTAAAGCATCGACGAGGGCAGGTTGGGAAAGGGGAATTTAAATGTTGCGTCAGGACATTCTTCAGCTTCTCGGTACAGACCCTGAAAAGTACGTGTCTGGCGAGAGAATTAGTCAACAATTGAATGTCACGAGGGCAGCTATTTGGAAACAGATACAGGGTTTAAAAGAAGAAGGGTTCAAAATTGAAGGGCAGACTAAAATTGGATACTGCCTGTTGAAAACTCCTTTTTCTTTAAATGAGTGGGTTTTGAAGAAGGGGTTGACCACAACCTTATTAGGTAGCAAGATAATACTTGAAGATGAGATGGAATCTACAAACGTTCGGGCAAAAGAACTTGCGAGGCAAGGTGCACTCCATGGTCAAGTGGTTCTGGCAAGGGTCCAGAGCTCGGGGCGTGGGCGATTACAGCGGCAGTGGGAATCCCCAAGAGGTGGACTTTGGATGTCCGCGGTGCTTCGACCCAATTTATCGTTGGCGGACGCCTCGAAATTAACCCTCGCGGCAAGTGTTGCGATCGTGGATGCATTTGAGGAACTCTTTTCTCTGCATATCGGGATTAAGTGGCCGAATGACCTTATCTTCAACGGCTTAAAGATCGCTGGAATTCTCGGCGAGGTCGTGGGAGAGTGGAATGCCGTTCAGACGTTGATTTTAGGAATAGGTATAAATGTTAATTTTCCCCGGGAACGATTAAGTCCTTTATTGGAGGCAACGACCCTTTTCGAAATCTTGGGCGATGAAGTGGACCTAAACATATTGGCAGCAACCGTCTTAAAATATTTAGAAAAGCAAGTAATAGCCTTAGAAGAAAAAGCATTTGAGGAGTTGAGGGTGTGTTGGACAGAAAGGGCAGTCGGTTTGGGCGAAGAAGTAAGGATCCTGCGGGGAGAACAAGTAAGCCTGGGCATTTTTAAGGGAATCACGATAGACGGAGCCCTACTCCTTGAAACAGGGGATGGTGAAAAAGAATTTTCTGCTGGTGAAGTACAATTGCGATATAAAATCAGCAAATAAGTCTTAAAGATAGCTCACTTAGCTAAAAGGAGCGTTATTATGATTCTTGTATTTGATGTGGGTAATACAAACATCGTCTTGGGGGTATATGATGAGGGGGTGCTGACCCATCATTGGAGGGTTTCCACCGAAAAATCCCGCACTACGGATGAATATGCGGTGGTTATTAAAAATCTATTTGATTTTAGTGGTTTAACCTTTCCAGAAATCAGTGCAGTTGCTATTTCCTCAGTCGTACCTCCGGTGAACCATACACTGGAAGCCCTTGCCCAGAAATATTTTGGGGCACAACCCCTTGTTGTGGGGCCAGGCATTAAAACAGGCATGCCTATAGTCTATGACAATCCTAGGGAGGTTGGAGCTGACCGCATCGTGAATGCCGTCGCTGCCTACAATAAATACGGAGGACCGCTTGTTATCGTGGATTTTGGAACTGCAACGACTTTCTGTGTGGTATCCAAACGTGGAGAATACTTAGGAGGAGCGATTGCTCCTGGTATCGGGATCTCAACAGAAGCGCTGTTCCAGGGGGCATCAAAGTTACCCCGTATTGAACTGGTTAAGCCCACATCGGTTATCGCCAAAAATACGGTTGCTGCGATGCAATCCGGAATCTACTATGGCTTTATCGGTCAAGTAGATGGGATTGTTAATCGCATGAAAGCGGAACTGGGACCCGAGGCTAAAGTGATTGCAACGGGTGGATTAGCTGTAATGATCTCTCAAGATTCAGACACCATTGAAACGGTAGATCCATTTTTAACCCTTGAGGGACTTCGGCTGATCTATGAACGTAATAGTAAATAGTAAATAAGAGGAATAAATATATGAAGTTAGGACAATATGAACTTGGAGTTCCAGTATTTTTAGCTCCTTTGGCTGGGGTGACGGATAAAGCATTTCGTGAAACGGTCTGTGCAGTGGGTGGAGAGTATGTCTGTACTGAAATGATCAGTGATAAAGCATTGACCTATCAAAACTCTAGGACCTTGAGCATGCTGAATTTGCGAGGGGAACCTGAACCGAGGATTGTACAGATTTTTGGTTCAGATCCAGAGACAATGGCTCATGCGGCTCTATTGGCTATAAATGGTAGCGCCAACGTCATCGATATTAACATGGGATGCCCCGCACTGAAAATCGTTAAGAATGGAGAAGGTTCGGCACTGCTAAAGGATTTACCTCGCGCGCAAGCGATTGCCTCTGCCGTTGTGAGAGCAGTCAACGCACCGGTAACCGTTAAAATTCGCCTCGGATGGAACGATGATGAAATTGTGGCCCTAGAACTAGCCCAGCGTCTTGAGAGTGTGGGAGTTCAAATGCTTACTGTCCATGCGCGAACTCGTGAACAGTTCTACTCAGGGCATGCCGACTGGGAATGGATTCGACGGGTGAAGAAAGAGGTCAGCATTCCGGTCATTGGGAATGGGGATGTTTTCATTCCTGAAGATGCCCACAGGCTAATCGAGCAAACGGGGTGTGACGGAGTTATGATTGGGCGTGGAGCGCTGGGAAACCCTTGGCTCATTCGGCGTACCCAACATTTTTTGAATTATGGGATATTATTGCCGGAACCACGTATTGAAGAACGTATACAAGTTGCCACGCAGCATTTCGATCGCTTATTGGGTTACAAAGGCGAGCGAATCGGTCTTAATGAAATGCGCAAACACGCAGTATGGTATATCAAAGGAGTAAGGAAGGCAGCTCAACTCCGTGATGAAATTATGCAAACTAGATCACCAGGAGAAATGCGATCTGTCTTCATACAAATCTTGCAAGACATAGAATAGCTTTGTCGAAAAATAAAACATATGATGATATTACTCGATAAGAAGAAGCGTCCCATCCTTGACAATATTTTGCAAGGTCCTTATAATAACGAGTAATGTAATTGAGCCATCTATTAAGGGGTTCCAAGGGTTAAAGAGAGTATGCATTTACAAGCCTTTAAGAGAAGCGCGCGGCATGATGAAATGCGCAGGCCTTAGACGAGAAAAGGGAGCGGAAAAAATATGGCTGAAAAAGAAGTCATTCTAACGTTAGAAGGCCTTAAAAGACTCGAGGAAGAGTTGGAACTGTCTAAAACTGTGAAGCGGCGGGAAGTTGCCGGACGTATTAAGCAGGCCATTGATTTTGGGGACATTAGTGAGAACTCAGAGTACGATGATGCAAAGAATGATCAAGCTTTTATTGAAGGACGAATCATAACCCTCGAGAAAATGCTCAGGAATGCACGAATCATTGATGAAGTTGAAGGAACAGATATTGTTTCATTAGGCGCAAAAGTGCGTCTGAAAGACATGGACTTTGGGGATGAAGAAGAGTACTCCATTGTCGGTTCGGCAGAGGCTGATCCGGGCACCAATAAAATATCCAATGAATCGCCTGTAGGCAAAGCGGTTCTGGGCCAGACTAAAGGAACCGTAGTCGAGGTTAATGTCCCGGCGGGTAGATTACACTATCAAATTCTAAACATAATGTAAATAACTTTTGAGTAGAACTTAAAAGTTATAGGATGAAATACGGTGGGAAATAAGAATGTTTTAAGTGCAGTATTTCTGGAGGCAGGATGCTGCACTCCGTTTTTTTATTAAATGATGGAGGAATTAAAAATGGATAATATTAACGACCTCTGGAAAATTCGATTAGAGAAGCTTGAATTGTTTCGCCAAGCTAATATTGAACCCTATGCTGACCGTTATGTACGCACTCATAAAGCAATTGAAATTTTGGAGCGCTTTGAAGAGTTAGAAGGGCAGGAAGTTAGTGTTGCAGGCAGGATAATGAGCAAGCGAGATCAAGGAAAAATTATCTTTACACACATTCAGGATTTAAGTGGACGTATCCAGATTTATATTCGGATGGATGAATTAGGTCAGACCCTGTTTGATTTAACTACAAAATTTGACGTGGGAGACATCGTCGGGGTAGAAGGAAAAGTTTTCCGTACAAAAAGAGGGGAAGTGTCCATCCATGCCCGTACTGTGAAATTACTTTCCAAGGCGATGCGCCCACTTCCTGAAAAGTTCCATGGTCTGACTAATGTAGAAACACGCTATCGTCAACGGTATTTAGATCTAGTTATGAATCCGGATGTTCGTCAAGTGTTTGTGACACGAAGCAAAATTATACGGTTTATGAGAGAGTTCTTGGAGGAGAGAGAATTCCTAGAAGTGGAGACACCGACGCTTCATTCAATTCCCGGTGGAGCAGCAGCACGCCCGTTTAGCACGCATCACAATGCACTTGATATCGATCTTTATTTGCGGATTGCGCTCGAACTGCCCTTAAAGCGTCTTATTGTCGGTGGGTTTGAAAAAGTATTTGAAATTGGTCGGACTTTCCGAAACGAGGGAATTTCAATCAAGCATAATCCCGAGTTTACTATGATGGAGCTCTATCAAGCTTACGCGAATTATGAAGATATCATGAAATTAACCGAAGAAATGATTGCCCATATTGTACAAAAAGTACATGGCACGCTTGAAATTACTTATCAGGGTCAACCGCTACAATTTAAAACGCCTTGGCGCCGTCTTCCGATGTTAGACGGTATATTAGAGTACTCAGGAGTAGACTTCCGGAACATCGAATCCGACGAAGATGCGTGCCATGCTGCTCGGGAAAAAGGCCTTCATGTCGAAGACGGTGCGTCCCGTGGGAAAATAATTAATGAGTTTTTCGAAGAGTTTGTGGAACCTAACTTGATACAACCTACATTTATTACTGGACATCCTGTGGAGATTTCTCCGTTAGCTAAGCGTAATGCGCAGCAACCGGAATACACGGACCGGTTTGAAGCATTCATATTTGGCCGCGAGCTGGCCAATGCTTTTTCTGAGTTAAACGATCCCATTGATCAACGGCAACGTTTCGAAGCACAGGCCGCTGAACGCGTCAAAGGGGATGATGAGGCACATATGATGGATGAAGACTTTGTCCAGGCCTTAGAGTATGGACTGCCGCCCACGGGTGGACTAGGAATTGGCATTGATCGTTTAGTTATGTTCTTAACGGATTCGGCGTCGATTCGAGATGTTATTCTTTTTCCGACTATGCGTCCTAGAGATGATAGCCTTCAGAATGATGAGGTAGAAGAGTAACCTGCAACAAAGATTGAAGTATTTATGGCTGGCTCAATTAAGACTGGGCCAGCTTTAGTTGAGGGCAACGTAGGGTCACAAACTTAAGAATAAGAATCTTTTGATATCCATAGATAAAACAAGCATAATGATGAATTAACCATCATAGTGCGTAAGATATAGTGTAGAGACTTAAAATAAGGCTTGAATAGTGGGCGCAAGTCATGTTATATTATTATTTGTTCATTCGGCATAATATTAGTTTGAACGATGAGCGAAATTTTTGTCGTAAAACAAAGACTATAAGGGATGAATTAGTTATTGACAAAGCAAGTTGAAAATGCTATGATGTTGCTCTGGCCCAAACGGGCAGAGAATTCTATGATCTTGGTCACCACCCGCTATCACGGTATCTAGCCGTCCATGGTGGTGCTCTAACCTCGTGTTCGAGTCATGGTCTTTGGTCCCTTCTCGCCATCCATGGCTACAGGGACACCCAGACCCTCCCGGCACCTTGCCATCCATGGCGGTGCTCTAACCTCGAACATCGTGTTCGAGTCATGGTCTTTGGTCACCTCTCGCCA
>Ga0209386_1000792_pt1 | contig 14356 bp, 17 predicted proteins | sample NGEPertwo_FD_184510 | JGI IMG/M metagenome (GOLD analysis project Ga0209386, IMG submission 184510) | Arctic peat soil microbial communities from the Barrow Environmental Observatory site, Barrow, Alaska, USA - NGEE Permafrost154B-two... | ecosystem: Environmental > Terrestrial > Soil > Wetlands... | reverse complement strand
CAGAATGGACAGGCTCAACAACTCTTTGATCTTCTTCGGGTAAATCCCTACGATAACAGCGAATGAACATTGAAAAAATGAGTCATTCATAATTCCTATTTCCTTGTTCAAGGGTGCTCAAAATGAGTTCAAACACTTCATCCTCTCCTTTAAGATAAGCCTGCCAATAAATAACGCATTTACCTTTCGATCCTCTTTCTTTTTTCACATCCTCAATATAGCAGTAAAGTGGTCTTGTAAATAGAGATTTCACTGTAGCTTGTCTTATGTAACCTTTCCTTTGCCAATACTATATCCAAAGCCAAACGCTAATCCGAAAACTGCATTAAGGAGCTCTCGGAGATATCTGACTTCAGGGAAAAAGAAAACTATTGTAAATCCAAATATTAAAATTCCAATACATGACGCTAAGCCAACTTCGAATCCTTTTCCTTGCGGTACCATTGATCTAAATTTGTATCCCATCAAATGTCCTAATCCATATGAAATCATGAGACTAATAAAAAATAGAGAAAAATGCGTTGGCTGCTCACCCCCTGTTAATTGAATATTAAAGCCATATCCTGCGATCTGAGCAGTTATAAATGTGATCATAAAGATTTTAATTGACGGAACTCGACGAGATTTTCCCTTCAAAAAACTTTCCCCTTTCATCAAATATTACAGCAGCTAAATAGTATACCAGGGATATTTCTATTACCATGTTCCTCCTTGGGTCCCATAACGATTATTCCGTTAAGTAGTTGAAAGTTTATATCTCCATTTGAATCCAAATTCTCCATTGAGAGTTAATTTACCTTTTTGCGTTTATTAATATAATCTGGCTTTTCTAGCTGTTTTGACTATAACACCAAAGTCCGTTTTCCTCTCACTCACTTCGATTTACTATGACTTTTTTAAAACTAAACATTTCTTAACAATGTGCAGGGAAAATATAATTACCTACTTTTCATGAATTTCCAACTTTCCATTATAGACATAATGGCAACACCGAAATATCCAAAATCACTCCTTTTCAAAAGGCAACTGACCCATAACGAACACTTATCGCCGTAGGATGCTGCGAAAGAGGCAAGACACTTCGTCTGGCCTCAGGACCTTGGGACCTCGGGACCTTGGGACTTCCGCGAACGCCTAAAGGGAGACCCTCGGGGTCTCCCTTTAGGCTGCAAAGTATTAGCCTTGTTTCGGTTTAGCTTCATTGACCGTTAATGGTCGCCCTCTAAAATCCATGCCATTTAGCTCTTCAGTCATACGAGTTGCATCCGCTTCTCCCACTTCGATAAAACCAAAACCCCGAGAGCGGCCAGTTTCACGATCGGTAATAATTCGACTACTTTCAACCTGTCCATAGGGGGCAAAGAATTCACTGAGTTCGTCTGCTGTAGTATTCCATGGGAGATTCCCGACATAAAGTGTTGTTGACATAGTTATAGTCACCTCTTCGAATTGATTCATTGAACATTTTTAGTATGATCAAATCCAGATAGACTATACGAGTTTATAAGAGATTGCCTTCAGTATAAAGCCCGTGTTGTTGAATAAAAAGACGAACTGGTTCAGGCAGAAGGTAGCGAATAGGATACCCCTGCTTGACCCTTGATCGAATATCTGTTGAGGAAATCGCTAAAGCGGGCACTTGCATGTAATGAATCTTCCCTTGAGTTTCCGGGTGCTCTTGTTGCACTTTAAGAAGAAAATCACTCGCATCAAAACCTGGACGTGCCGCCCCAATAAACTCAGTCATCATTAAAATTTCTTCCACTTCACGCCAGGAAAAAATCTCACGAAGAACATCGGATCCCGTGATGAAATATAGCTCATAGTTTGGCCAAATACCCCGCAAGGCGCGTAATGTATCCACAGTATAGGATGGCCCTTTTCTCTCAAGCTCGAGAGGAGAAATCCCAAACGCTGGGTTATCTTGAATTGCGCGTTCAATCATCTCGTAACGCAATCCTGCGTCTGTGATGTCGCTTCTATCTTTATGAGGCGGCGTCCCAGACGGTATGAACAGCACTTTACTCAGTTTAAATTTACTGCGGGCCATTTCTGCACCAACCAAATGCCCATAATGAATCGGGTCAAAGGTCCCCCCCATAATCCCTAACCTATTCACTTTTCTTTTTAGGTCATCACTCATTATTTCTTCTCCATAACCTAAAGCTGCTCAGCCATCGCTTACAGCTTATAATTTTTTTCGAATCTCTTCAAAAGAACTTCTAAGTTGCCGCTAGATATAAACTTACCACATTATTGGATATTGTAACACAACACATGTCTATTAACCATAAAGTCAATAAAGAAAACTTGGCTAGCGCCAAGCCTTCAGGCACCGGCGGTAGCCGTAGTTGCACTTATGCTTAGAAAGTATATAACGAAGATTTATACTTTCTGATAGTATAAAGAAAGCCTCCACGCCGAAGGCTCTTTTCTGTGCCTAATCCTTCTCCTACTCTTTCATTAACATCTCTTGATACTTGTCTAAAACATTATCCAACTCTTGACTTATAGCTAAGACTTCCGGATCGGTATAAGCTCTTCCCTCTTTTACCTTAATCATGTTTAGGCGTAATTCTTCGATTTGCTTTATCAATTCTTCGATCTCAGACATACTATCCCTCCGTTATTTTTATTTGGGGATTAGTGCACCCAAAAAGTAAGTCCCCGGCAAAACCGGGGACTCTATGCTATGTTTCTATGGTTGAGAGAAACGTCAAGAGAATAGACAAAAAGGGTAGAGCATTAAACAGCCCTCCCCCTCAATATTTTTCATTTTACTTTCTTCCTCACGGAACTCCAGTTCAACCTAATTTTGGGAGCCTAATTTTTTGGTCTTTAATCTAATGTTACGGTTGAAATTGTGAATTATATCACAGGCGCTACACGTCAAGAGGGTGATTACATATTCAGCTCACCACCTCAGTGGGGGAGAATTCTTTATGAACGGATGTTAAAAAAGATAGTCCAATCGAACCTTAAAACGCCACTGAGTTTTTTAGCAGTTTCAACACCAGGGTTTTTGTTGCCTGACTCTAATTCTGAATAATATGATCTACTTATTGCTGCTTTATTTGCCACTTGTTGCTGCGTTAAATCTCCGCGGTATTTTATCAGCCACAGCCTCGTTTTGCAAAATTCAGCCACAATTCCCCTCCTTTATATTGTTGCATAATGCGACTCATATTCAATTTAATCATACAGTCGCGCTTCGCGACTGTCAATGCTTTTTGTTGAGATTCGCGACATTTATTTTAATTGTCGCTTATTGCGCCTATACTATCTAGTAAAGGAGGTATGTCCGTAATGTTAGGGAAAAAGCTATTATATTTAAGAAATAAGCATGAACTCACACAAGTGGAACTAGCTAAAATATTTTGTATGTCCCGAAGTACGTATGCACAGTATGAAGTAAATCGACGCAAACCTGATTATGATACTCTCCAAAGAATTGCGGATTATTATAAAGTTTCTACTGATTTCCTATTAGGACGTACAGAAGATTCTGTAATTGAAGAATCTAATTTTCCAAGCAGGCTAAAGAGGATCCGTGAACTAAATGGTATCTCACTAAACCAATTAGCCGAAAATCTTAACGTAGCTCAAACCGATGTATCACAATTTGAAACAGGCGAAAAATATCCCGACCCATCAGCTTTAAAAGTATTGGCAGACAGCCTGAATTGTTCTGTTGACTATCTACTCGGACGAATCACTGATTCTAGACCCTACTTACTTGAAAGCCAACAAGGTTACAATACTCTAGCCACCCGCTGTTCAGATGATCCACTGGAAGAGCTACCAGAAGAAGCAAAAAAGTCCCTCGAAGAATTCAAAGAATTTATTCTAAGAAAATACCGCAAAGGCGATTAACGACAACATCCTATACCTTTTTCTTTATTACAGCCCGCTAACCGAAGAGATGGTTATTTCAGAATTTCCTTATCCGATCTAGTAGATTGGAACGTTCAGTTATTGTTTACATAAGAAGATTGAAATTTTAAGACAAAATAATATTCCAAGAGTTACTGTTTTAGAGACTGAAAAAGGCTTGCTGCCAGCAAGCCTTTTTGTTTAGTGTAGGATGTAAATTTGCCCTCCGAATGTCTTATACGATCTTAGTCGTCCACTCCTCTAAATTCCAGACATTAGTCACCCAATCTTCATAGAATTCAGGTTCGTGAGAAACGACGACAACAGTCCCTCTATAGCTTTTGATGGCTCTCTTAAGTTCTTCCTTAGCATCGACATCCAAATGATTAGTCGGCTCATCGAGCACTAACCAGTTCACATCCTTCAGCATGAGCTTACAGAGTCGTACTTTGGCGTTTTCCCCACCACTTAATACCATCATCTTGCTCGATATGTGTTCCTTGGTCAAACCGCACCTGGCTAGGGCTCCACGCACTTCAGAGTTCGAGAGACCGGGAAATTCGCCCCAGACTTCATCTAACGCAGTGTTATAATTCTTGCGAGCAGATTCTTGCTCAAAATAACCCGGGAAGAGAAAATCTCCAAGTTCAACCTCGCCCGACACGGGCTTAATATAGCCAAGCAAAGTCTTTAGCAACGTAGATTTACCCAACCCGTTAACCCCATGGATGGCCACCTTTTGGCCTCGTTCTAGGGTTAAATTCAAAGGGCGTGTCAAAGGCTCGTCATAGCCCAGCACAATATCCCTAGCCTCAAAAATCATCTTACTAGGCGTTCGCGCTTCTCTAAATTTAAACGTGGGTTGAATTTTCTCCCGTGGTTTGTCTAGCATATCCATTTTTTCTAGCTGTTTCTGTCGACTCTTTGCCCGGCCAGTCGTTGAAAATCTAGCCTTGTTCTTAGCGATAAAGTCTTCCATACGGTCAACTTCTTTTTGCTGTTTATCATAGGCTTTAATTTCTAGCACCTTTTGGTTCTCAAAGAGTGCCATAAATTCTTCATAGTTTCCTGTATAACGCGTCAAACCCGCATTTTCCACATGGTAGATGAGGTTCACTACGGCATTCAGAAAGGACACATCGTGGGAAACGAGGATAAATGCATTTTCATATTGATTGAGGTAACGCTTCAGCCACTCAATATGCTCTACATCCAAAAAGTTCGTAGGCTCATCCAAGATTAAAATGCTGGGATTTTGGAGCAAGAGTTTCGTAAGTAAAACCTTTGTTCGTTGGCCCCCGCTTAAATCCTCTACATCTTTGTCCAGCCCTACTTCTGCGAGTCCCAGCCCGTTGGCAATTTCTTCAACTTTTGCATCGATCGTGTAAAATCCATTGTTTTCCAGAATACTCTGGATTTCTCCCACGTCTTCCAAAAGCTTGTTCATTTCGCTTTCCGAAACGCTACCCATTCGGTCATAGATTCGTTGCGTCTCCGCCTCCAGATCAAACATCCCTTTGAAGGCTTCTTTGAGAACATCACGAATTGTTTTCCCTCTGGTCAAAACTGTGTGTTGATCCAGATATCCGACCGTCACCCGGTTTGACCATTCTACCTTACCTTTATCAGGGATAAGTTTTCCTGTAATAATATCCAGAAAGGTTGATTTCCCTTCCCCGTTCGCACCTACTAACCCAACGTGCTCTCCTTTTAATAAACGAAAGCTAACATCCTCTAAAATTCTTCGCCCACCAAAACCGTGACTAACGCTTTCTACTGTTAATATGCTCATATGATCTTAAGTCTCCCCTTAATTAACTCTACTTATCAAACATTCCGCCGACTTTGCGCCGTTTAATGCCTTTTCTTCTTTCCCCAATTTTCTGTGTGGGTTTGATCGCTCCACCTTGTTGAGAACTCTTGAGGTTTTTCTCTGCTACTACTCTTTTCATCGCTTCAAGCGTCTTGTCATCCATTTATGGCCTTCCTCCTACCCTTGATTTCTGAATATCATTATTTCTTTGCTTAAGGCTATTTTTTCCGCCAGTTCATTTAAATACGTCCAGCGGTCCAACATTTCATCCATTTTTAGGTCTAAATCTTTTTGAATCACAACCAGCTCAGTTAGCTTTCCAAAATCACTACCCATATCATGCATAAGCTGATTGTTTTCCCGAATTTCCTCTTCGGCGTGAGCAATTTGAGAGTCGATTATCTCAAAGTCTTGCTGCTCTTTAAAGGTCATTTTCAGCGGGCGCTCTTTCTTCTTCTCAGAAAATTCTTCCGTTCCCGAAGGTGGACTCGTAGTCTGGAATGTTTTTGCCAAAGAAGCTAAACTCACCGCCTGCTCTGCCTCTTGTTTTGCAGCATACACCTGTTCTAGATAATCTGAGTAATTCCCTTCGTACGTCTGTATTTTGCCCTCACCTTCGAAGGAAAAAATCTTATTCGTAACCCTATCAAGAAAATATCGATCATGAGAAACAGCAATGACTGCGCCCGGAAATTCATCCAGATAGCCTTCTAAAATAGTCAGGGTCTGAATATCCAGATCATTCGTTGGTTCATCTAACAAGAGGACATTGGGTGCAGCCATCAAGATTCTTAAAAGATAAAGTCTTCGTTTTTCTCCACCAGAGAGCTTCCCGATCTGTGTCCACTGCGCAGCCGCAGAAAATAAGAAGCGCTCCAACATTTGAGCGGCAGTAATAAAGCCGCCATCGGCCGTGGGAATCACTTCAGCCACCGCTTTAATCTCATCAATAACCCGGATATTGGGATCTAGATACGTATTTTCCTGAGCAAAATATCCCATGTTGACCGTGGTACCCATATCTATGCTCCCGCTATCCGGGGCTATTAAAAGGGAGATAAGATTTAGTAACGTTGACTTGCCGCTCCCATTCGGCCCGATAATCCCGATCCGATCATTTCTGAGCAGAATATAGTTGAAGTCTTTGATCACAACTCCTCGGTCGGGAAACCCTTTTTGCACATGCTCACATTCCAGAATTTTCTTTCCTAAACGGGATGACCCTGCTGGCATCTCAATCTTGTCTAGGCACTCCACCGGTTTATCTGCCTGAACCTGTTCAAAACGATCAATCCTCGCCTTTTGCTTGGTGGTACGAGCTCTGGCGCCCCTGCGCATCCAGGCAAGCTCATTACGAAAGAGATTTTGGCGTTTTCTCTCGGTCGCCTCCACTTGCTCTTCCCGCTCCACTTTCAATTCCAAAAAACGGCTATAATTCCCAGGGTAAGGATAAAGCTTTCCCTTATCTAATTCAAAGACTCGTCCAACGACACGGTCGAGAAAATACCGATCGTGTGTAACCATAACCAAGGCACCTTTACGTTTATTCAAGTACTGTTCGAGCCAATCCACGGTAGCATTATCAATATGGTTCGTCGGCTCATCAAGGGTCAGTATATCTGTTGGGTTAATGAGCGCACTCGCCAAGGCTACTCGTTTTCTCTGCCCACCCGACATAGTACCGATTAGAGTATCAAATTTAGAAATTCCAAGCTTAGTCAGGATCGCTTTAGCCTCATTTTCAAGTTGCCAAGCCTCCAGGTCATCCATCTGTTGCCCCAAGGCGATCAAGGTTTGTTGAAGCAGCGGTTGATCCGGGTGTGCATCAAGCTTCTCCGTGGCCACTTCATACTCCCGCAGCAACTTCATCACTGGCGAGTTCCCCTTAAAGACCTGCTGTAAAACCGTAGCCTCATCTTCAAATTCCGGATTTTGAGGGAGATATTCGAGGCGCACGTTATTTCCTATCGTGACTTTGCCCTGCTCAGAAGATTCCAAACCTGCTAAAATCTTAAGCAAAGTGGACTTGCCAGTCCCGTTAACCCCAATAATCCCAATTTTTTCTCCCTCGTCAATCCCGAATGAAATATCTTCAAAAAGTACTTTTTCTCCGTAACTTTTCGTCAGATTCTCAGCTGTTAAGATATTCATGTTTGTTCCTCTTCTCCTTAATAAAAGCTGTAGAACATCTTATGATATCATATCTAGGCAAACTATGCACCCAAAAAGTCCCATAGCAGGCATAACGACACCACTATGAGACTTCATTAAGTGTTAGTTGTTATGGATTTAGCTTTACCATATAGCCTATCAAGTACATAATTAAAATTTCCAAACACAGCATTATATAATTTCGTGAAGATTGGCAACGACAAAACGACACATATTAGAATGGAATAAACTAGCGTAATACCTAAATTGGCAAACGATGAATTGAAGGTTGGTATAAACCCGTTCAAAAATTTCAACATATATATATGCCCCAAATAAATTACCATTGTACTTGCGCCTAATTTACTGAAAGCCAACTTTCTGCGGGGAACTAGATTAATAACAAAGCTGCTCATCGCTATAGCAAGAAGATAAAATATCGCCCTTAAAAGTATGCCCTGAACTACTCCTAATCCTGTACTTTCATAGGGCTGTGCCATATAAAGAAACTTATAATCTAAGAGATTATAATTAGCTATTGAAAAAGCTAATACACCGATACTGGTTAATCCTAAAATCGATATTACTTTAGGAAAGGCTTTGATTTTATTAATAGTGGAATTGTCAGAGTAATATCCGACTAAGAAAAATGGTAAGAAGGCAAATGTTCTTGAAAATGATAATATAGAACCGTACTTGTCGACAATTCCCACAAGTAAGCCTAAAACTATGCTTAATCCTAGGATCCATTTTATCTTAATAATATTTTTTAGAAAGAATCTCCAAAAAAATAAACTCAATATGTACCATAGTGTCCACCCTGCGGAATACAGTGGGAATTTGAAATTACCAACAGACGCATACCAAATAATATTGAAAACTATAAAGGGTATTAATAATTGTTTTACTGCATTATTTCTGCATTTGTCTACATTCTTAGAAAAATATCCGGATATAAATATGAATAAAGGCATATGAAACATAAATATTAAGATATATATACTTCTTAATACTATATCATTATCAATATTTTTTAAGGCATGGCCAAGTACCACTAGAACTATTAGCAAAACTTTCAAATTATCAAATAGATAATTTCGTCTTTTATCTTCCATAAAATGCACCCCTTGCACATTTTAGCACAAAAGAACACATCATAACAACTTCAGACATTTATGAAAACGCTCTTCTGGCTCGGCCATTGCAAAAGTAAAAGCCACTGCATTTATCTACAGTAGCCTTAATGTTCCATATTTATCTATTTTCAACATCATTGTGTCACTTTACAAGGCAACTAGCTGGGACACTTTTTGAGCGGAATAAAATTCATTGATTAATAAATCTAATTGTCTGCTCAAACTTAACACTCTAGGATCTGTAAGTTCTTTGTTTATAGCTCCCTTATTCATAACTAGTCTCAACGCTTCTATTTGTTGACAATTCTGTTTCACTAATCAAAACCTCATCTCAATTATTAAAGCCATAAATATATAATAATATATTGACAAAGTAAGATCAACGACGAATAAAGTATGTTTCTGTCGCAATATGTATATATACATACGTCAAACAATTTTCAACATTATATCCCAAATTAATTCGGCACATTAATCCCCCGGATAGCCACTTTCCCTCGCTTAATCACCGTGTCCACAGGATTACTTCCGAAATGGTATGGCAAATAATTCAGATTAGGAATATCGAGAATTAGAACATCACCTTGTTTCCCAACTTCTAAACTGCCCACCTGATTAGCCCTACCGATAGCATGAGCGGCATTAATAGTGGCCGCGGTCAAGGCTTCCTCTGGGGTAAGACGAAGATAGAGACAAGCAAGGGTTAAGACCAGAGGCATAGATTCTGTAGGCGATGAGCCCGGATTTGAATCAGTTGCCAAAGCTACGGGTACCCCTGCATTAATCATCGTTCTTGCTCTAGCATACGAATTTTTGGCAAGGTTGAAAGAAGTGGCTGGCAGCAGAACCGCGATCACCCCTTGTTTCGCCAGAGCAGAAATTCCTTCATCCGAGGCTTGGAGTAAATGATCAGCACTAATCACGCCCAGTTTTGCTGCTAATTCAGCTCCTCCCGCTGCTTTAGTCAATTCATCAGCATGGATTTTCAACTTAAACTTTAGTTGTTTTGCTTTGACTAAAATTCGCTCGCTTGAGTCGACACTGAAAACTCCAGGTTCACAAAAAACATCACAAAATTCCGCGATACCCTGAGCAGCTATTTTCGGCAGCATATCTTCAATAACATAGTTTGTAAACTCTTCTTCGCTATAGCTCGGCGGAACGGCGTGTGCTCCCATAAACGTCGGCACCAGGTCCATTACCTGTTCACTCCCTAGTTCTCTGATGAGACGCAACGACCGCATTTCCTCTTCTATTGTTAATCCATAGCCACTTTTCACTTCAGCCGTCGTAGTTCCGAGGCTAAGCATCGTCTGTAGTCGGCGGCTTGTTTGCGCCTTAATCTCCTCGTCAGTTGCTTGCTTCGTACTCCGAACCGTTGAATGAATACCCCCACCTTGTTTTAATATCTCAAGATAGGGAACGCCTTTCAGTTTCAAGGATAATTCATTTTCCCGTGAGCCGGCATAGAGAACGTGTGTATGAGGATCAACAAAACCCGGGGTAACAACCCTACCCTTGGCACTTATTTGCTTAGTTTCAGGACCGACCCAACCACCGGCCAGAACTTCCGTCGTAGTCCCAACCGCTACTATCTTGCCCTCTCGGATGGCAACTGCACCGTCTTCAAGCAAACCAATCTGGGACATACCCTCTCCACGGGCGGGACTTTCAGACAATCCCTTCATCGTCGCCATCATGTGGGCGGAATGGATCAAAAGATCTGCATATTGCAAATAAAACATCTCCTCTCTCATACGTGGTAGGAACGGGATGAATGCAAATGACTTTGTCTAGGCTTCGACGTGGATAGGACCGGATGAATGCAAATGAAATTACACGGTCACCAAAGCTCCAGAGCGGCTCGCTTGTTGGCTACACTAACGCACATAACCTCTGGGCTATTCTGAATGTGCGACCAATGTGCGTCTTAACGCTTCGCCAACTGCACTCGGCACGCTCCTCCCGCTTGATGGTTCTCTTAGTAATTTCATTTCATTCATTGGCTTGGTTACGACGTGGCTTGGTTACGGCGTGGGTCGCTGCGACGTGGGTTAGCTGCGACGTTTGACTTACGTTGACCTGGCTTGGCTTCCTCGCTGGCTTGGCTTCGACCGATGCCGTTCCAAGCCTCAGGTGACCCAAGCCAGAGGAAGTGTCTTGCCTTAGAGAGCACGGAGAGAGGAATCGCGTCAATGAGCGCAGGCGATGAAGCGTTAAAAAATGCAACTGTTCACATGCAGAAAGCCCAGAAGTTTTGCATTTTAGCTGCATCACCAAGAGAATAGCGATGGAACGTGTGCGAACGAGGCAAGACACTTCCTCCTTAGCGGAAAATCGACCTCTCTTCGCTCCAAGCTCTTTCTAAAACCCAAACACGCGCTTCTCCAAAATCTGCTCACTGGTAAAATCATGCAACCCTAAGTAATAGGTGGCAACCTCCATCATGGCATCCATCGGAACAAGTCCCACAATTTCGCTGCCGATAATAGGCACTCCAAAATGAGCTGCCTCTGTTTTTATAAATTCTAGAGCCCGATACAAGGGAGTTCCTTGGGTATCCACCATATTCATCGAGATCTGTACAAGCCCCTGCTCAGAAAGATCAATCGCTAAAGCTTTAACGTTGACAAAGCCGCCTGAACTCCCCCGAATTCCTGTGGCAATCGCTTTGCCAATCTCTATATTTGTCGTCCCCAGGTTCACATTAAACGCCACGAGGGGTGGACGGGCACCTATAGCTATTGCTCCTGCCTTTCCCAAAACACTGGGGCCATAATCCGGAGTACGCTCAGGCGTCATAATACTCTCTTTCAATCCTTCGTATTGCCCCCTGCGCACTTCCGCCAAATTGCGGCGCTCAGGTCTAGTGGCTGCCTTCTCATATAGGAAGACCGGGATCGCTAGTTCCCGCCCAACACGTTCCCCTAAGGCTTTCGCCAGATCAACACATTCTTCCATCGACATTCCCCTTATTGGAACGAACGGAACGACATCCGTCGCGCCCATTCGAGGGTGTTCACCTTGGTGCTGATTTAGGTCGATCGTTTTAGACGCTTTTACAATCAATTTCCACACTGCTTCTAGAACCCTTTCTGCTTCACCAATCAGGCTAATAACTGTCCGATTATGATCCGCGTTACTTGAATAGTCCAATAAAGTTACACCCGCTACCCGTCTCACCTCGGCCAGGATTTCTTCTACAACGTCTAATCTCCTGCCCTCGCTAATGTTAGGAATACATTCCACGATCTTTACCATTTATTATTCCTCCTTGAAAGATTAATATAGGGTTAGTGTTTGATAGTTCTAATGAAATCAATTTTCTATTCGCTTCTCCATTAGATAGGAAGCGCCTAAGAAAGGAAGAATAAAAGCTAATAGATTAAAAATCATTTCGCTCAAAGATCGTTCTATGCCAAACAAACCAAACTCAACAATAGGAAATCTTCCAATTTGTATCACTGCAACTATAGCAAGGGCGAAACAAGCAATAAACATACCGATACCAATCGGCACTGCAATACGATTTTTGTGGGATATAGACTTTGAAAAAGCTATGCAAAACATAATAAGCATATAGAGTGATGCCAGAAAAAAGAGAAAGCTCAGAGTTGCAAAAAGGCTTTTCACTGGAGTGGCCATTAAAGTCTGTACAATATCAACGATTGAATCTAAGATTTTTTTGTTGAAATCGGAATTCACTAGAATATAGGCTAATACAGAAAACGCAGCAATCATTTGGAAGACAACTGTAGTGACAACAGCAACGATCAACTTGGCCAGTATCTTCTTCCATGAAATAATGGGTATCATTAGTTCAAGTACTGCTTGTTTGCCTGATAAATCCTTCTCAAAACGATTTATAGTTTCGATGAAAGGAAAGGAAAATACACCTGCAGCAAAAACAAAATACAGTATAGTAATTACGCCAAACGTGAAACTTCCATTTTGTCCATTATTGCCTATCTCAGTTATCATTTTCGTCGCATCGGTTCCTAGAAAAACACTAGTGACAATTAACAATATCACCTGTAAAACAATAAAGCCACCGAGAATATATCTAGACATTTTCCATTTCTTATAAAGCTCATAGCCTAGTAGTTTAACTAACATGCAAAAACCTCCCGGTATATCTCATCCAGAGTCATTTTCTTCTCAGTTCTTAAGTCTTCAGCATTTCCGTAAAGTTCGACTTGACCTTCTTTCAGAAAGTAAACTTCGTCCAAAATGCTTTCCACTTCGTTAATAAGATGGCTTGTTATCAGCATTGAACTTTCAAGCCTGAAGGCCTTTAATATCGCCACCAGAATCTGCTCCCGGGCAACTGGATCAACCCCATTTAAGGGCTCGTCAAGAATAATGAGTTTGGCATCTCTAGCCAGAGTTAAGGACAAGGCTAGTTTTTCCTTCATACCCTTTGAAAGACTATTAACTTTCATGTCGCCCGTTAATTTCATGAAGTCTAGGAGTTCATCAAAGCGTTGGATATTAAAATCTCCGTAGAATCTTATATACACTGCCTTAGCCTCTTTAATCGTCATCCAGCTATATAAAAAATCACTATCTGGAAGGTAGGCTACGAGTTCCTTAGTTTTATAGCTAATCTCATTTTGACATATTTCAACCCTCCCTGCAGTTGGCCTTATCAACCCTGCAAGTATCTTTAAAAAGGTTGTTTTTCCACTACCGTTCGGACCTAATAGTCCAACGATCTTACCTTGTTCAATGACTAAATCAACCCCAGACAGGACCTGCTTTTTGAAATATTTTTTACCCACCGATTCAACTTCTAATAGTTTCATTCTCATGTTCCTCCAATACTAGTTTCAGATAATCCATTAGCTCATCTTTTTCCATGCCCAAGTCTTTCATTTCATTCACAAATTTAGTAGTGTATTTCTTAGCCTGCTTAGTCCGTAAGCTTTCTAGAAGTTCCTTCCCTTCGCATACAAAGGTTCCTATCCCTCTTTGAGAATAAGTAATACCCTCTCTCTCTAGCTCTAAAAATACTCTTTGGATTGTGTTTGGATTAACCTTGAAGTTCTCTGACATCTCTCTGACAGAAGGCATCTTATCTCCTGCCGTTAATCTACCGGAAACAATATCTGCTTTGATTTTTTGAATCAATTGCAAATAGATCGGTGATTTGTCCGTGGACTGATAATACATTCAATAACCCCATTTCCAATGTACCAGTGTTTGAGTGTACCACAATTCTAGTACACTAATGGTAAAATGTCAATCATTAGTAGCATCCATATCTGATTTGCATTATGATTCGCTGCCTTCAGCAGTTATTTGCAAGAACTAACCGGTTATCACTTAGGATTTCGCAACAGATAAATAGAAGAGCAGTTTACTTAATGAGTAAGCTGCTCTT
>Ga0209386_1000791_pt1 | contig 14362 bp, 12 predicted proteins | sample NGEPertwo_FD_184510 | JGI IMG/M metagenome (GOLD analysis project Ga0209386, IMG submission 184510) | Arctic peat soil microbial communities from the Barrow Environmental Observatory site, Barrow, Alaska, USA - NGEE Permafrost154B-two... | ecosystem: Environmental > Terrestrial > Soil > Wetlands... | reverse complement strand
CCTCGGTGAACCAGCGGCTGGTCACGCACTTGGTCTCGGTGAAGAAGGCGACGCCGTCGCCGCCGAGCACATGCAGGTCACCGAAGAAGGAGTCCTTGTGGCCCGCGAAGGGGAAGAAGGATACCGGTACAGGGATACCCACATTGATGCCTACCATGCCCGCGTGCGTGCGCCTGGCGAACTCCCGGGCATAGTAGCCGCTCTCGGTGAAGACACACGAACCGTTGGCGAAGCGGCTGCTGTTCATGATGGCAAGGCCGTGCTCGAAGTCGTCGACGCGCTTGATGAAGAGCACTGGGCCGAAGGCCTCTTCGTGGCCGCAGCTCATGTCCTCGGTGACGTGGTCGAAGATGGTCGGGCCGACGAAGTGGCCGCCCTCGAAGCCGGGGACGACGATGTCGCGCCCGTCGAGGATCAGGTCAGCGCCCTCTTCGACGCCCTTGTCGATCCAGCCGGTGACGAACTTCTTGTGGGCCTCCGAAACGACCGGCCCCAGCTCGGTCTTCGCGTCGTAGGCGCAGCCCACGACGCGCTCCTCGGCGAACTTCTTCATGTAGGCGACGAACTCGTCGGCCACCGCGTTCTCGACGCAGATCACGGGCAGGGCCATGCAGCGCATGCCCGCGCAGCCGAAGGTGGAGTTGACGATGCCGCGAGCGGACCTCTCCAGAGAGGCGTCTCTCAACACGAGGCCGTGGTTCTTGGCCTGCGTTTGCGCCTGGACCCGCTTGCCGTGTGCGGCGGCGATGGAGAAGACGTGCTTACCCACGGGCGTGGTGCCCACGAAGCTGACGCCCCGGACGGCCGGATGCTTCAGCAGGACCTCGGCCTCTTCTTTCTCAGCCGTGATGAGGTTCACGACACCCTTGGGCAGACCTGCCTCATACAGAATGTCGAGCAACCTTCCGCCCGTCATGGGCACCAGGTTGGACGCCTTGAGTACGAGGGTGTTGCCGGTGGCGATGCACAGAGGAAGCATCCAGCCGAAGGGGATCATGGCCGGGAAGTTGAAGGGAGCGATGCCCGCGAACACACCGAGTGGCTCGCGGGAGCTGACCGTGTCGTGGCCTGTGGCCACGTTCATCAGCGACTCGCCCTTCATCGTCAAGGGGGTGGCCACGGCCACCTCGCACGCCTCGATGATCTTGACTACTTCGCCACGTGCCTCATCGAGGTTCTTGCCCAGCTCCGTCGAGGCCAGGAGGGCGATCTCCTCCATGTGCTCTTCCATGAGCGCCCTGAACCGGAAAAGCACCTGGGTGCGGACGGCGATCGGCTTGCTGGCCCACGGACCGAAAGCCGCATGGGCGGACTCCACGACCTCGGTGACCTCTTCGGTGGTGCACATCGGGGTCTCGGCGATCACCTCGCCGGTGCTGGAATCGGTGATCTGCACGTACCTGCTGGTCTTGGAGTCCTTCCAGACTCCATCGACGCAGTATCCGAGTCTCTTGACTCCTGTCATCTCATATCCTCTCGTGTCCTCAGGTCCACGGCCGCACTTCCGGAGCATTCAGGGACCCTGGGAGTCTCCCGCAAGTTCAGACGGACATCGAGTCGATGTCCATGATTGCGTCGCTCGCTGCGTCCCTGGGGGCTGCCGGCGACGCGCTGAGGCGGGTGCTTGGTGCCACCTTACTCTACCCGGAAGCAGGGCATCTCGTTTCGGTGGCGAGCGGCGCGGAGTCGGCGTCACATTGCGACTGGGTGGCAGGCTTTCGGCGGCCGCCCGTCGACATATCGTGGCGCATCGATCTGCTGTTTTCGTGACCAGCCCGTTCGCCACACCACGTCGTCCGGCGCCGGACTGCGCTACCACCTCCCGTACGGAGCTTGACTCGGGAGCGGGGGTGAGACCCACACCTCCGCTCGCTGCTGTCACGCGGCGCTTCTGGCGAAGCGCCGCGGACCGTTAGTCTACGGGGGAGGCGAGGGTGTAGTAGAGAAGACTGCGGCAGCGCGCGGAAAACGCAGGCCTGTCGCGCTCTCGCGACGAAATCCCGCAGCCTAGTTGTACTTCACCCGCGGGTCGAGCCAGGTGTAGGCGAGGTCGACGATGAAGTTGCTGATGGTCACGAGCAGGGCCGCGAACAGCACCGTCCCCATGATGAGCGGCAGGTCCTGGGTCTGGATGGCGTTCCACGCCTGCCAACCGATGCCGGGGATGCTGAACACCACCTCGATGACCAGCACGCCGCCGAGGAACCAGCCCACGTCCATGCCCAGCAGGGTGACGATGGGGCTCCAGGCGTTGCGCATGATGTGGCGCCACACGACGGTGCGCTCGGGCAGGCCCTTGGCGCGCGCCGCCTTGACGTAGTCGGCGCTGAGGATGTCGAGCATGCTGCTGCGCAGCATCCTCGAGTACCACGCGGCGCCGCCGAGCCCGATCGTGAGCCCCGGGAGGATGCCGTAGAGCGGAGCCGTCCAGCCCTCGTAGCCGCCCAACGGGAAGATCTGCAGCTTGTAGGCGAGGAAGTACATCAGCATCATGCCGAGAAAGAAGCCCGGCAGGCTCAGGAAGACGAGGCTGAGCGCCGTAAACGCGCGGTCGCGGAAGCTGTACTGCTTGAGGGCGCTGATCATGCCCACAGGGATGCCGATGAGCAGCTCGAAGAGGATGCCGTACACGGCGATCATGACGGTCGCCGGGAAGCGCTGCAGGATGGCCGTGGTCACCGGCAGCTGGGTCTCGTAGCTGTAACCCATGCTGCCGTGCAGGAGATGCCAGAGATAGAGGCCGTACTGCTTCCACAGCGGCAGATTGAGCCCCAGCTCGCGACGGATGCGCTGCAGCACCTCCGGCGTCGCGTGCGTGCCGGCGATGCTCTTGGCGGGGTCGCCCGGCACGGCGAAGGCGAGCAGGAAGGTGATGATGCTCACGAAGAAGAGCACCACCACCATCCAGAGCAGCCTGCGGACGACGTACTTACCCATCGTCTCTCCTGCTCGCCTTGCGCCGTGCCGTCGTCATCGGGTCACTTGCCGTCGAGCTTCCACATCTCCTGGAACTGCAGGCTCCAGACGGGGTGGTAGTAGTAGCCGCCGACGTTCTTGCCGTACATCCCGTTCCAGACGGGCTGGTACAGGATCGCGGACGGGGCGTCGGCCATGATGATGTCCTGCATCTGCACGAACATGGCGATGCGCTTCGCGGGATCGAGCTCGCTGCCGGACTCGGCGTAGAGCTTGTCGACCTCGGCGTTCTGGTAGAAGTTCGCGTTGGCCCCGCCCTCGATGGGGTGCGTGTACAGCGGGCCGACAAAGTCGCTCGGGTCCGGGAAGTCCTGGTACCAGTCGGTCAGGCCGATGCCCGCATGCGACTGCGGCAGGCTGATGAAGTCCCAGTACGTGGCCTTGTCCATGAGCTTGATGCTGGCGTTGATGCCGACGGCGGCGAGGTCGTTCTGCACCGCCTGGACCAGCTTGGGGAACGGCTCGACGTTGTGGCCGTAGAGGGTCACCTTGAAGCCGTTGGGGAACCCGGCCTCGGCGAGCAGCTGCTTCGCCTTCTCAGGGTCGTAGGTGTAGAACTGCTTGTCGGCCTGGTAGCCGGGCATGCCCTCCGGGTAGACCTGGTTGAGGGCTTTCGCCTGGCCAGCGAGCAGCTTCTGGATGCGGGCGGTGTTGATGGCGTAGTTGACGGCCTGCCGGACCTTGACGTCCGTGAACGGCTTCTCCTTCACGTTCATGAACACGTAGTAGGTGGCGATCTCGGAGGCGTCGTACATGTACTTGCCCCACGTGGGATCCTGCTTCGTCCGCTGGTAGTCGGCGGACGGGATGCCGTCGCCCAGCACGTCGACCTCACCGCGCTCGAGGCGCAGCAGGGCGGTGCTGGGGTTGGCGGTCAGGCCGAATGCGATCGTGTCGAGGTAGGGCTTGCCGGTGTCCCAGTAGTTGGGGTTCTTGGTGGCCACGATCTCCTGACCGGGCGTCCAGTGGTCGATCACGAAGGGGCCCGTGCCGAGCGGCTTACGCTTGATCTGCTTACCGACCTTGTCGACCCACTCCTTGGGCAGCACTGAGGTGAACGGCATCGACATGGTCATGAGGAAGTCGCCCTGCGGCTTCTCCAACGTGATCTCGACGGTGGAGTCGTCGACCACCTTGTAGCCCTTGATCTCCTTGGCCTTGCCGTCGATGAAGTCCTGCGCACCGACGATGCCGGTGTAGAAGAACGTCGCCGGGGCGAGCGGCTCGACCATCATGCGCTCAAAGCTGTACTTGAAGTCCTTCGCCGTGACCTCGCGGTCCACCGGCGGCGCGAACTTCACGCCCTGGCGCAGCTTGAACGTGTAGACCTTGCCGTCGGCCGAGATGCCGCCGTTCTCGGCGCTCGGCACCTCCGTGGCCAGCGACGGAACGAGCTTGGTGCCGGGCTCGCCGGGCTCGCTCGCGTAGGTGAGGAATGTCTCGTAGGTGAGGCGCTCGATGCCCCAGGAGGTGACCTCCCAGGCGATCGCCGGGTCGAGCTCGGTCGGCTCACCCTGATAGGTGACGTTGAGCGTGCCGCCGTTCACCGGCGTGGTGCTCGCCGCACCGCCGCCGCCCGAGCTGCTCGAGCCGCCGCAGGCGGCGAGGCCCAGGACGAGGGCGGCCAGCAGTAACAGCGCCAGCACCCCCACTGCGGATCTGCGTCCCTTCATATCCCCTTCTCCTTTCCTGCCCCACGGCAGGGTCATGTGAGGCGGCGGGCGGCCGTCCGGCCGCCCGCCGCCTTTCCCCCTACTTCTTCCAGTACTGCGTCGGGTCGATCTGGTACACCGGATGCAGGAAGAACCCGCCGGTGTTCTGGGAGCACATCGTCGTCTGGATGGGCTGGTAACACGGCACGTACGGGGCCTGATCGCTGATCAGCTGCTGCATGTCGGAGAACTTGGCGATGCGCGCCGCCGGGTCGGTCATCGCTTGCGCCTTCGTGTACATGGCCTCGAGCTCGGGGCTCCACCAGAAGCTCGAGTCCATGCCGCCCGGCACTGCGCTCGCCTTGCTGAACAGCGGCCCGATCCAGTCGCTGGGATCGGGGAAGTCCATCCACCAGCCGAAGCTGCCGGCGGTGAGCGTCTTGGGCGTGCTCTGCTGGTTGTAGTAGGTGTTGTTGCTCATCGTCTTCAGGCTGGCCGTGACGCCCACGGCGGCAAGGTCGGCCTGCACCGACTGCCAGAGCTTGGGGTTGGGGTCCACGTTGTCGGTGTAGAGCATCGTCTTGAACCCGTTCGGGTAGCCGGCGTCGGCCAGCAGCTGCTCGGCCTTGGCCGGGTCATAGCCGTAAAAGACCTTGCCGTCTTCGTGGCCGGGCATGCCCTTGGGGTAGAACTGCCAGAGCGACATGGCCTGGCCGGCCTGCAGCTTCACGAGCTTGTCGCGGTTGATGGCCCAGCTGAGCGCCTGGCGAACCTTCACGTTGTCGAACGGCTTCATCTGCACGTTCATGAACATGTAGCTGATGGCGATCAGCGGCTGGGAGTAGATGTACTGTTTCCACTGCGGGTCGGCTTGGACGCGCGGGACGTCGGCCGGCGGCACGCCGTCGCCGAGGGCGTCGATCTCGCCGCTCTGCAGCTTGAGCAGGGCCGTCGGCGGCGAGAACGAGAGCTGGTAGTCGATCTTGTCGAGATACGGCTTGCCCGAGTCCCAGAAGGAGGGGTTACGGGTGAGCACGATCTCGCGGCCCGGCGACCACTTCTCGAAGATGAAGGGGCCGGTGCCCAGCGGGTGGCGGTTGAACTGCTTGCCCCACTTGTCGACCCACTCCTTGGGGACGACGTCGCAGAACTCCATCGTGAACGCGTTGAGGAACGAGAGGTCCGGCGACTTGAGCGTGATCTCGACGGTGTAGTCGTCGACGGCCTTGAAGCCGGTGATCTCCGCGGCCTTCTTGTTCATGAACTCGTCGGCGCCGACGACGCCCATGTAGAACGACGTGGCCGGAGCGCGCGGCGAGCTCATCATGCGCTCGAAGCTGTACTTGAAGTCCTGGGCGGTGACCTCGCGGTTCACCGGCGGCTGGAACTTGACGCCCTTGCGCAGGTGGAACGTGTAGGTGAGGCCGTCGGCGGAGATGCCGCCGTTCTCCACGGACGGCACCTCGGTGGCGAGGCAGGGGATGAGCACGTTGCCGGCGTCGCCAGGCTTGGGGGCGTACTGCAGCATGCCCTGGTAGATGGCGTGCTCGATCTGCCAGTCGATGACGTTCCAGGCGACGGCCGGGTCGAGACTTGACGGCTCGCTCAGATAGGCGAGCGACATCGTGCCGCCCTGCACGGGCGTGTCGGAGGACGACGGGCTCTGGCCCCCCGACGAGCCGCCCCCGGCCGAGCCGCCGCAGGCGGCGAGCGCCAGCGTGAGAAGCAGGGCGAGGGCCAGGGCCGGGGCGAGGGCCTTGCTCTTACGGGTCTTGCGTGGCGACATGGGCGCCTCCTGTCGTTGCCGGTGTCTCATCGGCGTACCTATTCTGTCGCTCAGCGGCGCCGCTGCCGCGGGTCGAACGCGTCCCGCAGCCCATCGCCGACGAGGTTGAAGGCCAGCACCGTGACCATGATGGCGAGGCCGGGATAGATGACGAGGTGCGGCGCCGAGAGGTAGTACGCCTGTCCCTCGGCGATCATCTGACCCCACGACGGCGTCGGCGGCTGTACGCCGAGGCCGATGTAGCTAAGCGTGGCTTCGAAGAGGATGGTGGTGGCGATGCCGAGGCTGGTATAGACGATGATCGGCGCCACGAGGTGCGGCAGGATGTGGCGGAAGAGGATGCGGCGGTTGGTGCAGCCGATGAGGCGCGCCGCGTCGACGAACTCCTTCTCGCGGATGCTCAGTACCTCGCCGTGGATGACGCGCGTCATCGGCGTCCAGTAGACGATGCCGATCACCAGGATGATGATCCCGATGCTCGGTTTGAGGACGCTCACCAGAGCGACCGCCAGCAGGTAGATCGGGAAGGCCATCATCACGTCGGTCATGCGCATCAGCAGCGTCTCGGTACCGCCGCCGAAATAGCCGGCCGTGAGCCCGAAGATCACGCCGAGGATGAGGGCGAAGCCGTTGGCGCAGACGCCGACGACCAGCGAGACGCGGGCGCCGTACATGAGGCGGCTGAGAAGATCGCGACCGAGCGTGTCGGTGCCGAGCCAGAACTGGGAGGAGGGGCCGACGGGCATGCCCTGCATGGTGAGGCCCTCGTCGTACTGCTTGGTCGGGTCGTGGGGCGCGATCCACGGCGCGAAAATCGCGATCGCCACCAGGAAGGTGATGATCACGACGCCGATCATGGCGAACTTGTCGCGGCGGAAGCGCCGCCAGATCTCGCCCCACAGCGAGCGGTTCTCGATGAGCAGGGCGTCGGAGGCCCACATGCCGGTGGCGCCGATGCCCGTGGCGACTTCGGCGCCCGGCGCCGCCGTGCCCAGCCCAAGGTCGACGTCGACCTCGGGCTCGAGGCGGTTCTCGTCGCTCACGCCGTCTCACCTCCCTCGGCGGTCTCCCCGCCGCTGTCCGCGACCACCGCGAGGTCGTCCTCGCCGGCGCGGATGTGCGGGTAGTCGTCCGCCGTGATCAGGTGGCAGGCGGCCCAGTGCCCGGGCCGCACTTCCTTCAACGTCGGGTCGTCGACGTCGCAGAGACCATCCCGGGCCGCGGGGCAGCGCGTGTGGAAGTGGCAGCCGCTGGGCGGTTCCACCGGCGAGGGCACGTCGCCGGTGAGCACCACCGGGCGGCGCTGCTCCTCGGCCACGGGGTCGGGGATCGGCACGGCGCTGAGCAGGGCCTGCGTGTAGGGGTGCATGGGCTGCTCGTAGAGCACGGCGTTCTCGGCGAGCTCGACGATGCGCCCCAGATACATGACCGCCACGCGGTCGCTGATGTGGCGCACCACGCTGAGGTCGTGGGCGATGAACAGGTACGTGAGCCCGAACTCGCGCTGCAGCTGCCGGAGGAGGTTGATGATCTGCGCGCGGATGGAGACGTCGAGGGAGCTGATGGGCTCGTCGCAGACGATGAAGTTGGGCTCCACCGCGAGCGCCCGGGCGATGCCGATGCGCTGGCGCTGCCCGCCGCTGAACTCGTGCGGGTAGCGGTTGAGGGTGTTGGGGTTGATGCCCACCGTCTCGAGGAGCTCGCGCACCCTGACCTTGCGGCCGGCGCGGTCGGCGAGCTTGTGCACGAGCAGGGGCTCGCTGACGATGTCGCCGACGGTCATGCGGCTGTTGAGGCTGGCGTAAGGATCCTGGAAGATCATCTGCATGCGGCGGCGCTGACGGCGCAGGGCGCCGCCCTTCAGATGCGCCAGGTCGCCGCCCTCGTAGAGCACGCGGCCGGTGGTGGGCCGGATGAGCTGCAGGATAGCGCGCCCGGTGGTGCTCTTGCCGCAGCCGCTCTCGCCGACCAGGCCGAGCGTCTCGCCGCGGCGGATCTCGAGGTCGATGCCGTCGACCGCGTACACGGCGCCCACCTTGTGCTTGAAGACGATGCCGCTGGTGATGGGGAAGTGGACCCTGAGGTCCTCGACCGTGACCAGGGTCTCGTTGCCGTTGCCGGCGGCGGCCGTCACGTTCACGGGGACGGCGCTCACGCGGGCATCTCCGCGCCGGCGATGAGCTTGTCGCGGTGGAAGCAGGCCGAGAGGCGGCCGGCCTCGGTGGGGGACAGCTCCGGCACCTGCCGCCAGCACTCCTCGGTGGCCAGCCAGCAGCGCGGCGCGAAGCTGCAGCCCGGGGGCAGGTGGGCGAGGTCGGGCGGCAGCCCGGCGATCGTCTGCAGGCTGTCCTTGCGCGGCTCGTTGAGGCGCGGCACGCTGCGCAGCAGGCCGACGGTGTACGGGTGGTGGGGGTGGCCGAAAAGGGCCTTGGCCGAGCCGCTCTCGGCGATGCGCCCCGCGTACATGACGAGGATGCGCTCGCACATGCCGGCCACCACGCCGAGGTCGTGGGTGATGACGATCACGGCGGCGTGGTACTCGCGGCTCAGCTGCTTCATGAGGCGCAGGATCTGCGCCTGGATGGTGACGTCGAGGGCGGTGGTGGGCTCGTCGGCGAGCAGCAGCTTGGGGTTGCACGAGATGGCGATGGCGATCATCACGCGCTGGCGCATGCCGCCGGAGAACTGGTGCGGGTAGTCCTTGATGCGGCCGGCCGCCTTCGGGATGCCGACCAGCTGCAGGAGCTCGATCGAGCGCTTGACGGCGTCGGCGTGAGACAGGCCGAGGTGGACCTCGAGGCCCTCGGTCATGAGCCTCTCGATGCTGAGCACCGGGTTCAGGCTCGTGACCGGGTCCTGGAAGATCATCGAGATGTCCTTGCCGCGGATGTCGCGCACCTCGCTCTCGGGGAGCGCGACGAGGTCGCGGCCGAGGAACTCGATGGTGCCGCTGATGGTCGCGTTGTTGACCATGCGCGTGAGGCCGAGGATGGCGCTCGCGGTCACGCTCTTGCCGCAGCCAGACTCGCCGACGAGGCCCACGAGCTCGCCGGGCGCGACCGAAAAGCTCACCTTGTCGACGGCGTGCACGACGCCCTCTTGCGACTCGAAGTCGACGGTGAGGTCGGTCAGGCGGAGAAGCGTGTTTGCATCAACCCCCATGCGCTCGCAAGTCTACCCTTCGCGCTCCTCGTTGGCGAGACTGGCGCGGCGCTTTGACTCTAGTGGCCGCGGCTGGTAAGCATGGGCCATGAGGTCTGACCCACTCTCGCCCAGCCGCCTGCTGCGGGCCCTCGAGCTGTTCGGCCCGCAGGCGCGCCCGTACAACTTCGACGACCACTTCGACTGCTGGGGCCTGGTGCAGAGGGTCTTCGACTGGGTCGACGACGGCTTCGACATGAAGCAGGAGGCTCTGGACGAGACGACGGTGGGCGCCTGGCAGGACATCGGGCGGCGCGACGAGCTCGTCCCCGGCGATCTGCTGGCGACTCACCCGCAGCCCGATCCGGCCTACCATGTCGTCTTCTACTGCGGGCGTGTCGGCGGGCACGATCTTGTCTATGACTCCTCGCCGCGGGGCCTCGTTCCTCTCTTCGACGGGCGCGGCACGGTCGTGGAGGATCGTTCGATCCACACCCGATACTCGCGCGCCACCGAGACGACCGACCGCCTGCGTGACGACGGCGGCGCGTACCTGCGCTTGTGGCACGACCGCATGCGCTTCTTCCACAAGGGCCTGCACGCGCGGCTGGTGGCCGGCGGCGCGGCGGAAGAGCGCGACCTGGTCGCGCTGCGCCGCGCCGCCGGCCTCGACGACCTCCCGTTCTACTGCCGCCGGCGTCTTCCGCGCGACGCGCAGGGACGCGAGGTCTACGACAACGCAGCCACGCGTCACCTCGACTACTACGTGCCCGACGGCGCGCCCGTTCCCGACGACCTGTACGAGGCGGTGATGGAGCGCGGCGACCGCGCCGGGCTCGATCACCGCCCGCCGGCGCCGCAGATCGTCGCGGCTCCGGGCTGGGGCGTCACACAGGGGCCGCTCACCGTGTCGTGGCAGTATCCGGAGGGGGCCGTCGTGAGCGGCTGCCGCATCGAGGTCTGGGAGGAGACCTGGGACCTGTGGCGATATCGGCTGGAGCGTCACGACTGCGCCGCGCCGCTCACGAGCTTCGAGGTCCCCGAGGGGGCGCTGCGGGCGGGCGGCCGCTACGCCGTCGTCGTGTATGCGCGCGGCGCCGGCGGTTTCTCGGGCAGCGCCGTCGCGCCGTTCCTGTACCGGCCGGCGGCGGGCGATCCGCTGCTCGAGTACAACCCCGTGCGCCCGCGGGCGTTGCGCCCTGATGCCGGCGCGAGCGTGCCGCCGAATATGTCCGTGGAGCTCGCCTGGGAGATCGCGGCGCCGGAACAGAACCAGGTGAAGGCGGCCGTCGCCGTCTTCGAGGACGTCGGCTGCCTCGCGCAGGGCGCGGAGCGCGTGTTCGCCGGCGAGCAGGAGGGACCGGACGCGGCCGCCTGCCGCTGCGCCGTGCCGGCCGCGGCGCTCCGCCCCGGGCACTCATACTACTGGTACGTCACGCCCACCAACGCCGGGGGCCACGACGCCTTCGCCCCCGCGGAGGGCGTGTTCTCCGTCGGCGAGAGCGGGTGATGAAGATGCCGCATGCTTCCGCCAGGGAGCTCGATCTGCGCACGGCGGCGCCGTTCGGCATCTCGCGCTGGACGCACTCCGAGTTCGCCGACTACGTGGTCGAGCTGCGCGCCGGCGAGCACGTGGGCCGCGGCGAGGCCGCGCCCAACCGCCGCTACGGCGAGTCGCGGGAGGAGGGCATGGCCGTGCTCGCCGACCTTGCCCCTGAGATCGCCGACCTGGAGGGGCCGGCCGGCGTGGAGGCGCTGTGCGACGTGCTGGCCGGCGAGGCCGGGGCGGCGCCGGCATGGCCGGCCCTGCGGGCCGGCCTGAGCGCCGCCGCTTGGGACCTCGCCGGCAAGCAGGCCGGCGAGCCGGTCTGGCGCATGCTCGGCCTGGAGCGCCCGTCGGTGCGCACCTCGTACACGATCGCCATCGGCGCGCCTGAGGAGATGCTTGCGCTGGCGCGCGCCGCCTCCGCGTTCGGGACGCTCAAGGTGAAGCTCGGCTTCGACGGCGATCTCGAGCTCGCGCAAGCGCTCGCCCGCGAGCTGCCGCAGACGACCTTCCGCTACGACGCCAACGAGGGTTGGAGCCGCGAGCGCGCGGCAGCGTCTCTCGCGGCTCTCGCCGAACTGGGCGCCGAGCTGGTCGAGCAGCCGCTGCCGGCCGCCGATGTCGACGGCATGGCCTGGCTTAAGGAGCGCACGTCCGTGCCGCTCTTCGCCGACGAGGCCGTGCTCACCATCGACGAGCTGGACGCCGTCGCCGAGCTGTACGACGGCGTCGTCGTCAAGCTCTCCAAGGCGGGCGGCATCGCCGGCGCTTTCGCCCTCGTCTCCGCCTGCACGGGGCGCGGCCTGCGCGTGCTTCTCGGGTGCATGGTCGAGTCGAGCCTGGGCATCGCCGCCGGGCTGCAGCTCGCCGGCCTCGCGGATCACGTGGACCTCGACGGCGCGCTGCTCCTGGCCGATGACCCGTTCACCGGCATCGCCGTGGAGGGCGACCTGCTCACAGCGTCGAACGAGCCGGGGCTGGGGGTGCGGCCGGCGGAGTAGAGCAGTGCCCGCGGCGCCTGCGGACCAGTCGCCGCGGCCCGGCGCTCAGGCCTGCCCGAGCACCTCGTAGAGCGCGGCGCCCGTGCGCGACACCGCCTCGAAGCCGCCGGCGCCGTCGGTCATGATCGCCATGACCACCCGGCGGTCGCCAGCGCGGATCAGCGCGCAGTCGTGCGCGTAGCGGCCCGCGGGCGAGTCGTCGCCGCACTTGCCGGCGTAGCTCGCGGTCGCCGGCAGGTAGCGGGCGATGCCGTCGAGGTGCTCCTGCCGCTCGAGCGACGCCCAAACGGGGCCGGCTACGGCCGGCCCAAGGGTCTCGCCCGTGGCGAGCTCCTCGAGCAGCATCGCGAGGTCGGCCGCGCTTGTGTAATTCTCGCGCCCCGCGGCGACGGCCTCGGCGTCCATCATCAGGCGGCGCATGGCCGTCTGGCGGAGCCCCAGCTCGGCGGCCAGGTCGTTGACTCGGTCGCAGCCCACGAAGCCGGCCACGACGTTGCTGGCGTCGTTGTCGCTGACCGCCAGCATGAGGTGGGCGTAGTCGGCGAGAGCCAGCTTGGCGGCGTGGCGGAAGCCTCGCAGCACGCCGCCGCCGCCCACGCTGCTCCACGGCTGGAAGGCGTACGGCTCCGCCTCACTGAGCTCTCCGCGCTCCACAGCGCGCCAGAACGCCGCCGCGAGCAGGACCTTGATGGTCGAGAACGCGGGCATCTGGACTTCTTCGTGAGCGGTCAGGCGGCGGCCGCTGGCGAGGTCCTTGGCGACGTAGGCGATCATCTAGATGGTCGCGTGCGCCCCGGCATCCACATGCACGACCTCTCCCGTGATCGCCCGCGAGAGGTCGCTGAGCAGGAAGACGGTGGCGTCCGCCACCTCCTCCGCGGTCACGTTGCGGCGCAGGGGGGTGTGACTCTCGAGCAGCTCGAGCATGCCGCTGAAGTCTTTGATGGTGCGCGCCGCGACGGTGGCGATGGGGCCGGCAGACACCGCGTTCACGCGGATGCCGTCCGGCCCCAGGTCCGCCGCAAGGTAGCGCACCGCGCTCTCGAGGGAGGCCTTCGCCGGGCCCATGACGTTGTAGTTGGGCACCACGCGCCTGGATCCGGCATAGGTCATCGTGACGATGCCGCCGCCGCGCGTCATAAGGCGCCGCGCCTCGCGGGCCGTGGCGATCAGCGAGTACGAACTGATGTCGTTAGCCTGCGCGAAGCCGGCGCGGCTCGTCTGCACGAAACTGCCCTGGAGGTCTTCGGCCGGCGCCCAGGCGATGCTGTGCACCATGCCGTCGAGGACGGGCATGGACTCCGCCAGCTCGTCGATGGCGCGCCGCACGGCCTCGTCGCTGCTCACGTCGCACTCGATCAGCGGGGCCTCGCCCAGTTCGTCGGCCAGGGTCTGCACGCGGCGCCTGAGGCGCTCGGCCTGGTAGGTGAGCGCCACGGTCCCGCCGTGCTTCTTGACGGCCAAGGCCACCGACCAGGCGATAGAGCGCGAGTTGGCGGCGCCCGTCACGAGGAAGTTCTTGCCGTCGAGCAGACCTGTCACCGTGCCCCCCTACTACGACGGGGCAAGTCTACCTGACTCAGCGCGGCTTTTCGGCCAGCAGAAGGAACTGCCGCGCCCAGAAGTCACGAAAGACGTACAGTGAGAGCACGAGGCAGGCGGCGCGGATGGCGGCATAGCGGGTGAAGTACGGCTCGACGCGCAACACGTGGAGCCCGGCGCCCTCGAGCAGCCGGACCATGTCGCGTTTGGCGAAGAAGCGCAGGTGCGTGCGGTCGAAGATCCCCGAGCTCCGGCGCGGCCAGCGCTTCATCAGAAGGTTGGCGAAGACCACCACGTGGGCCACGTTGGGCAGAGAGACCACGACGACGCCGCCCGGCCGCAGGCGCGTGAGGGCGCGCGCCAGTACCGCCTCGGGTTCGGCCAGGTGCTCGAACACGTCGCTGGCGAGGATCGCGTCGAACGGCTCGTCGCCCAGCTGCGAAAGGTCGAGGTGGGCGAGGTCGCCCTGCACCACGGCGTCGAGGCGCTTGCGGGCCTGCGCGGCGGCGCCCGCGTGCAGCTCAACGCCGACGACCTCGCGGGCGCCGGCGCGCTTGAGCAGGGCGCCGTTGTGCCCGCCGCCGCAGCCGAGGTCGAGGACGCGGAGCCCGCGCGGGTCGATGAGCTCGAGAAACGCCGGCTTTGCGTCGCTGAAGTAGCCCGGCTTCGGCAGGCGCGGGCGCCGGATGCCCATCACGGCAGCTCCACCGTGGCGGGA
>Ga0209386_1000790_pt1 | contig 14364 bp, 15 predicted proteins | sample NGEPertwo_FD_184510 | JGI IMG/M metagenome (GOLD analysis project Ga0209386, IMG submission 184510) | Arctic peat soil microbial communities from the Barrow Environmental Observatory site, Barrow, Alaska, USA - NGEE Permafrost154B-two... | ecosystem: Environmental > Terrestrial > Soil > Wetlands... | reverse complement strand
GCTCCCGAGCATTTTCTCAATCAATAAAATTTCGATACAGGGCCACTGTCTTTCTATCCAAAGATACCTCAGAGGCTATCTTTGGTAAAAAAATGTGATTTCATTACCAAAATTTTATTAAACAACTTAGAACGTATGTTCTTGTTAGTACTATTGCGTTATAATGTCCATAATGACAAAAAAAGGATAGGCTTCAAAGTTCAAGTATACATAAAAAAATATAGGAGGGTGATGGCGTGGGAGAGGTAACTCAACTGGTGTATAGTGGGCGAAAAATGAGAGACGCGCGTCGAAAAGCTGGCATTTGGAGCCAGAAGGAACTAGCCAATCGGACCGGTATAGCGCCGAATATCATTAGTGATCTAGAACGTAGTCAACGCTCAATGAGCCCAACTTGGGCAAAGCGAATTGCGGAGGCGGTTGGAGTCTATACAACTGACCTCACGGAATAAGGTGTTCTACCATTAGAACAAGTTGTAACTTAGAAAGGGGCAAGGGAAGATGGTTGCATGGGCAGGACTTGAACGATTTCTACATTTATCAATGGGGAGCCAAGTGGGCTCGAGTAGTGTCGCATTAATTGCGGTCCTCGAATTAAAACGTATACTTCAGTATCCCGAGGGCTGCTAGGGACAATCTGAAACAAGTGGGTGTACAGTTAGACTCACTGCTGAAGAATGGCGTACGGTCGCCGGAATTCATGAACGAAAAACGTTTGAACGAGCTAAGGCCAAGTTAGTAGAGCTCAAAGTCTTACATATAGAACGAAATGGTAGATTGCTGGAAATTACTCTTTGGCCAGAGCCTCTAGCGAGCTCAGAAGTGTGCATTAGTGAAGTTGTTCCTGGTTTAGTGCAATGTCCCACTGAGAATTGTAGCGCTTCTTACGAGACAAGCAGTGGCCCATGTAATGAGACAAGACTAGGGACATGCTCCGGGACAGAGTTGGGGACACGCCGTGGGACAGGTTGTGGGACAAAGTTGGGGACACGACGTGGGACAAGTCTTGAGACATGCTTCGGGACAACGAGTGAGACAGAAACTGTCTCACTGAGTGAACGAGTCCTTCTTACTAGGGAAGACAAAGTCTTCCCTAGTAAGAACGTCCCCGTGAACGTTATCTCTGTAAGAGATAACAAGTTACTACGTTATCCGTTAAACCGTTATCCGTTTAACACTAACACTAACACTAATATTAATATTAATAACGTTAGTAACGGAACAACGAATCACGATCAACGTAATAACGTAAAACGCGCCGCGCCACCTTCTGAGGGAGTGGATTTGCTGGAGTTTGCAATTCTCTGGGTACAAGAAGTGGGACATGCTCTGACCCCTTATGAAAAAGAGGGATTAGTCCGATTCCTCCGTCTTGGATATACGGAGGAGCTCTTTGTGGAAGCGCTCCGTTGTGCCGTGGCTGCTGACAATCACCAGATGGGTTATGTCTTGGGGATACTACGCAATTGGTATCAAGAAGGAGTGCGGTGCCTCCAAGATGTGACTGAGTCTAAAAAGCGTTGGGAAGATCTCCGCTTTGTTAAACGCGCAAAGATCTTCTAGGTGTGATTTGATTACCGACCTTTGCCTAATCTGTTGACAGAAATATTCGGTGTCGAGTATACTAAATATAGAACAAACGTTCCTGGGCAGGGAGCAGTTCACATGATCTCTACCTGCCCTAGAGATCAGTGAATATCCCTCCCCAAGCAAAGCAGTCGGCAGAAGCCGGCTGCTGTTTGTTTTTCGAAAACGTTTGTTACAAACCCGAATTAGGCCGAAAGGAGGTGGAAAAAATGGCTGTTATTGCTACTGCTAAAGACTCAGTAATGGTCGTAACCTATCAAATAGGTTTGACCGCGGAAGGCGCTCCGAAACTGAGCCAACGCAGCTTCCCAAATGTGAAATCCGTTGCCCTGGATCAAGACATATTTGACGTGGCCAATGCGCTTTACGGACTTCAAGACTATCCCTTAACCGGAGTACGCCGGGACAATCGAGTGGACTTAGCAGAATAAGTCAAGTCCGAAATAAGGCTAATAAGCTGAAAAGAAAGGAGGGAAAACAATGGCTAGTGTCAGTAAGAAAGTTCTACGCATGACCTTTAGCAATGCCTTAGGTAGTGCTGTAAGTTTCACATTACCGGAACCCAGAATCGATTTGACAGGAGCGGAAATCGAAGCCGTCATGGATCAAATCATTGCGAAAGATATTTTTCTAACCACAGGTGGTGCGCTCGTTTCCAAGCGAGATATTAAGCTCGTCGATACGACGACTGATGATCTTTATGAAGTACCAGTAATTTAATCGAGGTCGTAGATGAGGAGGAACGGTCGAAGTCCCTCCTCATCTACATTACTAATAGAGGAACTAATCTAGAATTCCGACTGGCCAGGAGGAATTGTGGATTAGTTCCTCTATTAGATAGATTGGGTAAACCTTAGAGACTATATCTTCTTAACTAGCAATAATAGCTCTTCCGCCATTGAATTGATCTCTTCAACTTGGGCATTTACTTCTTCAGTAGCCGCTGCTTGTACCTGGGTAATGTTATTTGTGTCTTCGATGCTAGTGAAAATTTTATCAATCGAACTATTCAAATCTTTGAGACTACTTCCTATTTGCTGGACAGCTTCAGCGCTGCTAGTAGACAATTCGCGAATTTCGTTTGCTACTACGTTGAATCCACGTCCATGTTCACCACTTCTAGCTGCCTCAATTGAAGCATTTAAACCGAGTAGATTTGTCTGAGAGGCTATACCAGTAATAAATTCCACAATTTTGCTGGTCTCTTTTGTACTCTCTTTCATATGCTGAGCCGCAGTCATAGCCTGTTCTTGAGTCGTAGCCAACTCTTGGGCAGTCTTGGTTATGCTCAGAATACCTACAACCATATCTCTCAAAGAATGTGAGAAACTTCCCATTCTACTTGCCAGTTGGATCTCTATTTGTTCTTTCATCTTCTCACTGGTGATATCATTTAATGAACCTACAACGCGCAAAGGTAGGCCATTTTCATCACGGGTTGTAGTGCCAAGGGCGGCAAACCAACGATATTCACCACTCTTCATTTTTAGTCTATAATCTAGATCGTAGGGTGTATTATCAGAGTGATCAGTTAAGTGTGCTCCAAACTGATTGACTACCCTCTCAGCATCCTCTGGATGTAATTTATTGCTCCAACTACCAAGTGTGTTTGGAAATTCTGCTTCGCTTGAATATCCCAGCATTTGACGAAATTCATCAGTCCAAGTAAATACATTGTCAGTATTCACAGGGTCACCAGCTATTACGATCATATCCCATAAACCAACCTTAGATGCTTTATTAGCCAGTTGGAAGCGGGTTATTAATTCTTGTGTTTTCTCTTCACTTATCTTGGCGTCGTTAATGTCTATCAATGAGCCCACAACTCTCAAAGGTGCACCATTTGCATCTCGTATGGTTGTTCCTAGAGCGTGATACCAACGGTAGCCACTGCTCTTTACTTTTAGTCTGTAGGTAATGTCGTAGGGCGTTCTACCACAATAGTCGGTTAAGTGGTTTGAAAAAGCTTCTAAGACCCAGTTTAAATCGTCTGGATGCAATAAATTGCTCCAGCTATTTAGTACATTGGGAAAATCTCTTTCGTTCGAGTAACCTACTAAGTTTCGAAATTCATCTGTCCATATAAACGTATTGTTTGGATTTATAGGATCACCTGCTATAACTTCCATATCCCACAGTCCTACTTTAGTTGTTTTGTTAACAATGTCGAAACGAGTTACTATAGAATCAAAAGACTTCTGCATAAGATCCATCATTTTGTTAATGTTATTCAATGCCAGTATTGCATCTGGAAAATAGTAACATTGACGGTGCCTGCAGTTGTTGCCACGACTGCCGATCAATCCGTAGTATACAGCGTATCCTATAAAGGTGGAGATGAAGTAGCTGCTGAAGCATTTACATTTGCTGCAGTAGTTGTTGTTGTTGATGCAGAAACAGCAGTTTCAGCATACGAAGCAGCTACAATCGCAACTTATAATGATGTTGCAACAGCAACTACATTAAAAACTGATGCAGACGCAGCAGTCGCAGCAGTAACTGATGTAGACGTAAACGCAGCTTTCGTAGCAAGAGTAACAACTAAAGAAACTGCTAACACAGCAATTCTAGCAGCCAATGTAAAAGCAGTAAATGATGCAACAAACCAACCTGCTTTATTGACTTCTTTAGCTTTCTTTAATGGTGTTGATTCAAGTTTAATACTTTCATATGATGCAAAATTAGGTGGAGTAGCTATAAATACATCAGTTGCGGGAATTCAAGCTGGTATTTATGAAGTGAACTTCTTAGACCAGTTTGCGAAAGCAATCGGAACTCCATCAGATCATGTTAATCAATTAGCATTAAATAGTGCATTACAGTATGGATCGGATAAAGGTGTACTTGTTAATGTGAAATTAGATCAATACCTTGATTCTTATGTAACAGTTGCAGAAGCATATACAGTTACAACAGACTATATTACTGTGGCACAAATCCAAACAGGCATGATTAATGGATCTACCATAGCAGTCGTAAATGCAGCTGATGTATCTGTAGCTGCAGCAATTGCTGCACCAGCAACAGGAACTAAAATTGAAGCTGCTCAAGCATTAGTAGATGTAGTTCCAGCAGATGTTGTAATTACTGCCGGGATGGTAATCAATACTGGGCTAGCATTGGGAGACAATGCAAAAACTGAGTATAACGCAATTCTTGTTGATTTAAGAGCAGTTAAACCAGTAATGGTAGCAGCGGCCGCAGGTAATCAAATTGGTTTATTGTCAGCGTTAAAAATGAATTTTGCAAATGTTAATGATGCTAATATTGTAGCATATGCTGCAAGCTTAGATGGAACAGAAAAAACTATTATTGCAATTCAAGGTGAAATAGATGTCGTAAATGCAACAACATCTGTAGCAGCATTATTTACAGATGGAACAAAAGTAGCATTAGCTACTGGCGTTGGTCAAGATGAAATAGCTGCATCTCAACTTTTAGTTGATGTATTAGCACCTGGAGCTGGACAAAGTGCATTACAAGATGATATGGATGTAGCTCAGGCATTCCAGGATTCTATAGATCAGACAGAAGTAGCAACAACATCAGTAGCAGCATTATTTGCAGATGACACAAAAGCAGCACTAGCTACTGGCGTTGGTCAAGATGCAATAGATGCTTCTCAAGTTTTAGTAACAGCATTAACAGCTGGTGCTGAAAAAGATGCATTACAAGGTGACATAGATTCAGCACAAGTATTACAAGATGCATCTAATGTAGAATTAGCAACAACATCAGTAGCAGCATTATTTGCGGATGAAACAAAAGCAGCATTAGCTACTGGCGTTGGTCAAGATGCAATAGATGCTTCTCAAGTTTTAGTAACAGCATTAACAGCTGGTGCTGAAAAAGATGCATTACAGGGTGATATAGATGCAGCACAAGTATTACAAGATGGTGTCGACGAAGATGCAAGATTAGAAGCAGTTAACACAGCACCAACTGCTGTAGCAATGAAAACTGCATTGACAAATGTTTCCATTTCTAAAGCATTCACCACATTTATCAATTATTCTTCACTTCAAAAGTTAGAAATTGCTGAATTAGTGTTAGCAAATCGTCCTGCTCTTGGATTTGCAGTTACTAGTGATGTTACAACTGCAATTTCTGATCAAAACACAGCACGAACTGCTGAAATAAATGCAGTTAATACTGCGAAAACAACAGGTACCAATTCAGCAATGGATACAGCATTAGAAGGCGTTAATTATGATGCTTATGATAATCTAACGGCAGCTATACAACTGGATGTTGCTGATGCATTCTTAACAGCATTCCCAATGACCAGTGCTCCAGCTCCAATTCCTTACACATCAATTACTGCAATCAGAACAGCAATTGATGCTGCAATCGCTCAATAACTAAACTAAACTAAACTAAACTAAACGTTCCTTCCTAAGCCGATAACTCGGTAAACGAAGGAGAGAAAAGGCTCTATAGCAACTAGTTTAACTACTAGTCCCTGTCTATGGGGCCTTTTTCTTTAACTGTCCTGCTGATATGGTAGGTGAAAAACCTATCTTTGGAAACAGCCTAAAAAGCCAAAAAACTAATCCTCATGCATCCAGCGAGGTACTAAGTTTGCCGAAGGGGTGAAGTCAGGTGAAGACGTACCAGAGGTGAAACCCCTCAAGGCTGGTTTTCATAAAATGCGACTATGGCTAAAAATATCAACACAATATAACGAAACTCAATATAATGGTCCTGTTTATATCGAAGAGGTTACTGTACGAGATATTGAAGAGTACCTTCATGAACTCAAGGTTAGAGGATGTCACGCCTCACGTCGAAGTCGAATGGTCTATATCTTGCGGTTGTTTTATAACTTCGCAACCCGCCAAGATCTAGTCACTAATAATGTTGCCGCCCGCGTCGACTCCGTTAAAGTACAACAATCGGAGAGAACTTATTTAAACGATGAGGAATTCGAAGATTTAATATCCGTTATTACGAACGACCTTGTCAAAGTCCTTATTTACACACTATTTATGACTGGCCTTCGGATCAAAGAAGCCTTGGATTTAACCTTACAAGATGTCGACTTTACGGCCAATGTTATTCGCGTACAACATGGCAAGGGTAACAAGAGTCGAATCATACCAATTGGAGATAGGCTACTGCCAATCTTACGTCATTATGTCGATAAAAAACGACCGAAGTGCGATAGTTCCAATTTCTTTGCCACGAAGGTATCTGGGCAACTCTCTGCCAGTATGGCAAACAAAACGCTTAAACAAGCTGTATCTCAGCTCGGCTGGACTAAAAAAGTGACCTGTCACGTGCTTCGCCATAGTTTCGCGAGCCATTTAGTTCGAAATAACGTCAATATAGTACGTGTTCAGAAGCTATTAGGGCACGCAAGCTTGAAGACAACCAGTATTTATACTCATGCGTCGATGGATGAGTTAGCAGAGGCCGTGAATACATTTTGAGTGACTTGTTGAATTTGAAAAGGAGTATTGCGCATGTCTCAGCAAAGTAGTCAACGTATCAAGCAGGAACGCGTTAGTCAAATATTAGAAATGTTACAAAAAGGTCAACCACGTGACAAAATAGCCGACCAATTTGGTTATAGTACCTGGAAGAGCCTGGATATCTATATGAGAAGACACGGATTTACATGGGATAGTCAAAACCATATCTATACAAATGCCATGTCGGAAGCACCCCACAAAGAAGAATTAACCGTCCCTAAGGGCGTTGATGATGGGAATCTGGCTGAGGTTAACCCTGAGGAAGTCGTACGACTCTTTAGTCTAGGGATTCTTGATGCACGCGATATAGCTAAAAGGACAGGCTTTCCCGGACATAAAGAAATGGCAACCTATATGCGTCACCGTGGTTATGTGTGGTCTGCCACCTCTATAAATTATCTAAACTCCAATCCCTCCCCACTGATGACAATCTTGGCGGGTAGTACCGACGCTATTGATAGTCTTCAATTAAAAGACGATGCCCCTTTAGGTCATTCATTATCCAATGTCCTGTCCAATGACAAGTACGTAACTCTTTTAGAATTTCTGTGGCAATCTCGTGATAAATTGATTAAAGTTATCGAGTCCATAACTGTGGAAAATGAGATACGGGTCTATACCGTTCCTGGTAAAGCAAAGACTAAGAGCATTTTCTTATCTGACGGTCTAACTACTCTTATGCTAGCCCTATGTCAGGAGCATAGTTTAAGCCAAAGACAAGGGTATGAGGCCGCTCTCGTGGAGTATTTAATGAAGTACGGCTATCGAGATAATGTCGAACACTTACTAAATAATGTAGAGAAGATAAAAACGCCTCACGTTCTTTGATGGAACGTGAGGCGTTTCTACTGACTGGCATGCTAGAAGCATGTTAAGGTGAGTACGTTGTTAGGCCTTCATCATTATTGAGCTATCAGTTCGATAGAAGCCTTTGACAAATCGACACTATTAAAATCAAAAAGCTCTTTAGAAATTGTATAGTCGATTGGTTGATTGATATTTATCGTTTGATTTGAGAATATAGCAGTCGTGACGTTACCATTTTTGACACTGATATTAACTTTTCCATCAGTGGATGGAGTCAGATGCACAATTACGCTCTGTATTACACCATCAAGTCGACTAATCGTTGCAGAAGCATTCGAAACTCTTGCTTTCTTCTGAAATGGCCCGTCGTATAGAGATTGCTCTATGCCATCTTTGCTAGTAGTTAGCTTTAATTGATACTGCCCATCTGATACTAGACTGCCATTTGAGTCATTTCCTAACCATTGCACCGATGTTACATTACCGGCAGACTGTAAACTATCAGAACGGTAAACTAGATTGCCTACATTATCTTTAATGGCAAAATTGTACGATCCATTTCCCCTGAAAGTAATATTGAAGTTGACATTATTTTGGATTTTCACAGGTAGCTGTTCTGAAGTCATATTGACAAGATCGGTAAAAACATAACCAGCGTGCACAGCGTTAACATAGGCAGGGTAGGTCATATAGCTAAAGCCGTTGCTCCCCCAGTCAGTTCCCCATGAATTAATAAATTTAAAAGCACCGTGACCTTCTGGAGTTATTATTTCATCGTCATATCCTACAACGGTTATTGCATGTGCTCCATAGGGATTATTATCTGTTGTAATAAAGCTATTCCCATCAGGTTTTTTGATTGGGTAATTAAAATATAAACCCACATCCAATCCTACTACCGGTAAATCACCTGTATATAGATACGCTTTAGTTAACTGAAGGATCTGATCATTTGAATCATTTTTTGTGAATAGTACTTTCCAATCTCTAATTCTATTTACTTGAGCCTTATACTTAACATCGGCACAGGGTTGAGTATAATAATCCCCTGGGATATAGGGAAAGTCTGTTAAGGTTGCTGCTCCAACATTCTCCAGAAGGTCCCCTGCATCTTCAACATAAGCGCCTCCATCTGTTCCTCCATTGATCAGATTATAGATAAGACGAGCTAAAAATATGACTAGGGTTGTTTCCAACGATCCACCGAAGATCCTTTGCCTGTTGAAAGGTTCTTAAGTAATATCCGACTGACCAAGCTACGCAACTATTTTCCTTTTGAGCTCCTACTGGAGGTAGATATGATGACTGAGAGAAGTCTATTTTTGAGGGCAACTGAGTTAAATTCAATCCGCCAGATTTCAATTTATCTACTAAGGAATTTTTTAGTTGGGAATCGCTATTAAAAGACTTTATCTTGGTACCCATTTTACGTAATTTAACCTCTTCAATACTTGTGAGCGACCTGTTACCGTTTTCTGTGTTATAAACTTTCCTGTATATCTTATTATCTTTTTTAGTAAAAACTTCTAATTGGTCAGGGCTGATGTTTCTTTCAGTTATTACTTGGCCTCCATTTTCCGATGCCGCTACTTTGGATTCGTCAGCCCAGATTGATCCACAAGGAATAAGTATACACAGTAACATGAATAATGTAAGAACAGCAAAAATTCGTTTCATTATTACTGCACCCACGATCTTAGTAAATCTGGTGTTATTATATCATCAGGGCTTCCGGCTGCATACCAAGGTACTCTATCCTAATAATATAATTTCCAACCTTGTTTTATTAGCAGTTTATAGTAAATCAACCGCATATTGACTCCATAGGAGTTGTTGAGAAACTCGGGTTCATAGATCGCTGAGACGATTTTAGCGAGCGCGGACTGCACAAGCTTGTCCTCGTAGGATGTAAAGCCTAGCGGCCTTTTCTTGTTGCTTACTGGCTATTTTTGAAAGTGTCTTACCGATTGACCTGAAATAATTACCTTTCCTTCCAGTTCCATCGAACAAAGAAGAGTGAGCAGATTCTTAAGATTTCCGTCAACTAAATCAAGGAAGTCTCTGATTGCTACTGGGTTTTCAGTGCTGTTAGAAAGTAGACGTTCTAGAATTACCTGCTCTTGTGTACACATAATCTCCTTTTCTACTTCAGTGCCTTTACTAGTAGCGATCGTTCGTAACTGTAACTTTGAGATGATAGCATCTCGGGATGGTTGTTGAGGCAACACATTGACTTTGTTCACGAGCTGTTTCGGCTCTAGATATAGTTCGGCGCCTGTCTGCAGCAAACGGTTTGTGCCTATACTCTCCGGCGAATAAATACTATTTGGCGCGGCTAACACTCTCCGATGTTGTTCGAGCGCATAGCCAGCCGTGATTAGTGCACCACTACGATCTCCTGCCTCCACCACCAGAAGTTGGTCAACCCATGCGCTCAGCAGGCCATTCCGCATGGGAAAATACGCTTGTCTTGGCCGTGTACCAGGAGGATAGGGAGAAATGACGGCTCCGTTCTCAATAATCTCGTCCATCAGCAAACGATGTTCGGGCGGGTAACAGATGTCTGGTCCATTGGCAATAAAAGCTAGGGTATACCCACCTGCCTTTAAGCAAGCCGTATGGGCGTAACTGTCAATGCCCTTGGCCAAACCACTAACCACTGTGATCCCTTGTTGAGCCAGGTAGGCGGCGGCCTCAGCAGCCACTTGTTTCCCGTACGCCGTACAGCGTCGGCTCCCTACAATACCCACACTGGCTTGTGGTGGACGGAGGGTCCCTTTATAGTAAAGCACGGCTGGTTGGTTGGGAAAGTGATTAACACCTAGAGGATACAAAGGGTCGACAAACGTCAGCAGCTTAATCTCTTGCCGCAGCAGGAGCTCTTCTGCTCGTTTTGCTCCCTCCATTGAGCGGCTCTCCAAGATCGTTTCTACAACCTGACTACGAAGACCCTGAGTGCCCTCTAACTCTACTTTTGTCGCTGTATAGACAGCCTGAGGCGAACCCAATCTCATCACCATATATCTGAGAGTTACAGGCCCCACGCCTTTCAGAGCAGCAAGCCATAGCCAATAAATGTCCACCTAGCACACCCTCCTCGTTCAGACAACAAGCATACCACTACGATCTTTATCCATATCTCTTGCCATCAACGCAGCACTGATATCTTGCTTACGGATGTCCAATGAAGCCTCTAAATCTGCAAAAGTCCTGGCTATTTTTAAAAACTTATTATAGGTTCTGGCGCTATACTGAAACTTCTCAAATGCAAGGCTCAAAAGCCGAATACTATCCGACTCCAAGCTACAAAACGCTTTAATCATCGCCTCGTTCATTTGAGCGTTCGAATTAACATAAGGAATACCTGCGAACCGCACCTGTTGAATATCCCGAGCCTGTTGGACGCGCTCTCGAAGCTCTGCCGAACGCGGACCATTATCTTGTTCCGAGAGGTTCAAAAACCCGACCGGTTGCACATACTTATGAACTTCAATCCTGTCTAATATGGGCCCTGATAGTTTTTGCCTATATTTCACCACTTCATAATCCGTACAGCGGCACCTTGCTTGGCCGTAATACCCGCACGGACAGGGATTCATCGCCGAAACCAGCATGAAATTTGCCGGAAAGGTACCCGTGCTATTCACCCTAGAAACGGTGACAACTTTATCTTCCATCGGCTGCCGAAGTGCGTCCAAGGCCTTCTTGTTAAACTCTGCGATCTCGTCCAAGAATAAAACGCCATTATGAGCGAGCGATATTTCACCAGGCACGACCGGACTTCCCCCGCCAACCAGGGCGTTGGTCGAGGCGTTATGATGGGGTGTCCGGAACGGCCTGTCTTTAATCAGATGGCCACTCTCTCTCAAATGACCGGTAACGCTGTAAATTCTTGTGATCTCCAGGGCTTCCTCTTCGCTCAGGGCCGGCATGATCGTTGGAATCCGCTTGGCAATCATCGATTTTCCACAGCCTGGCGGCCCAATCATTAAGATATTGTGACTTCCGGCAACAGCGGCTACAATGTATTCAATAAGCACCTCTTGTCCGCGCACGTCATAGAAATCTAAGCCATCTTTCTCAGAAGGCAGCCGATCGATCACGCTTAAGACGGGGGGCTGATACTCCAGCGTTCCCTGAAGGTAATTGACCAACTCTAATAACGTTCTAAAAGCATAAACCTCAATTCCCTTAACTAGGCTTGCTTCGGCATAATTTCCGAGTGGAACAAACAGCTTTTTCAAGCCACTCTCTCTTGCCGCAATAGCCATAGGTAGTACGCCTCTGACAGCTCGAAGTTCAGCATTAAGTGAAAGCTCCCCAATAAACGCAATCTCCAAAAGGTCTTCATTTGGAGCTAGGATCTGACCTGCTTCATGTAATAGGCTCACTGCCATGGGCAGATCAAAATGTGATCCACTCTTTTTCATCCCGCTCGGGGCCAAGTTGATCACAACCTTTAGCCTAGGAAATTCGAAGCTGCCACAACTCAGGGCAGCCTCTAACCTATGAGCTGCCTCCTTTACCGCCGTGTCCCCAAGGCCCACAATGTTAACCGAAGGCTGTCCATGAAGCGTGACCGTTTCAACAAGCACCGGGTAGGCGTTGACTCCATCTAACGCAAATGAATTGACAACAGTGGCCATTTATTGAACCTCCTCGCATGTTTCCACTTGTTCTCCAACCAAGCCCTCTTCCTCTAGTCCGTCATCCAGTTGGAGGCTCAGAGGTAACGAGGGCCCCTTCGAGGGGTCTGCCGTTAATCCAGAGGCTGTAAATATCTCGAATTTTGTAATCTTAGGGTCAGAAAAATAACCCAACGTTTTCTCCGTATCTACCAAAGGGGAACTATTCTCCACATAGGCATTATAGCTACTCCATGGGTAGTCTTTAGGATGAAGTACTATCCCTGCTTCAACAGGGTTCAAATGTATGTACCGATTGAGGGCTAAAAAATATCGGTCATCATCGACAACCTCGGCCCGAAAACGCCCTTGCATCAGCTGTCCTACAAATCGGTACTTCTTATTGAAAAAAATAGCGTATTTCATATTCAACAGCTTCATGATCTTTCCTGGATCCGTCTCCATCGTTTCCAAATGAAAATGAACATGATTGCTCATCAAACAGTAAGCATGCAATTTAAAAGGATGTTTTTCTTTAACCTGAGCTAACATACTCACGAATACCTTCCGATCTTCATCATCTCGGAAGATTTCTAACCGATGGTTGCCTCTGCACATAATATGATAGCCTGCGCCCGGCCACCATACCCTCAGCTTCCTAGCCAACGCTTCCCCTCCCCCACCTATTTTCCTTTTTTTTAGTTATTCGCCATGACCTTCCATTTCTCCTATGGATTTTTGATTCTAAGCATAATTTTCTCACAATGGAAGCAAAAGCTTCTTCAAGTGAAATTTCTCCACTTGCTAGGAGACAGGTAAACAAGGCTATATGACAAAAATATGTGAGGGTGACTTGTTAGTAATGTTTATCGGAGCGTTTCACGTTGAGAAAGTATGTTGAGACTTAGAGTAACTCTCGACTGCATAGTGACGCTTCGACACTCTCCACGAATGCAACACAAAGGCACTGTTTACATTTAATAAGCTCTGGAACGACTGATATTTCAGTCTCCCAGAGCTTATCGTAGATTGTCAGAATAGTGTACAATTTGTTTGGGGGGCTGACCCCGTGGGGCTAGGCCGAACGGAGGAAGGCCTTGCCCTCGAGCATTGTTGATGGGCAGGTTTAATTCCAGTCAATATCTGAATGGCTTACGGTTTCACCGTTAGCTATTTCTTTTTCGGATTGGGTTAACCTCTCTCTCTCCATAGGCGTCAGCTTTGTGAAATCACTGTCCCATGCAAGGACTATTCTTTTAATCATTTCGAATGCCAACTCCTGTTCCGACTCAGGAAGCATATCAAGCATATCAATAATTTGCTTTGAAACTGCGGACATATTATCATCTCCCTTACTTGTAAATGTCTCCTCGTGATCCGATATCCTTAATCATTAAAACTTCTTCACCATTAAAATTATTACACTCATATAATATCCGAAATTTTCCTATTCGTAAACGAAAAACAGAAGGATTTATACCCTGCATCTGCTTAATTCTTTGTAGTGAGTTTCCTGTTCTTCAGCCACTGGAAACAGCAAAAGAGCCTTTCGCCTGTTCATCGGCGAAAGACTCTTTTGCTGAATTGCCAGAATAGTGTTCAAATTGTGTGGGGGGCAGACCTCCGGGTAGAAGGGCCACCAAGCGGTGGCCCCACCCCCACAGAACCCGGCGTGCAGATTTCCTGCACCGGGCTCTTCGGAATTTGACTCACAGCATTGCGTAAGCGTCCAATTTCGAGTAACGTATTGAAAGCTTTGGTTGCAATAGCGGAAACGTTCTCTTAATTGCTTTGAACTTCTCCCAGGTGACATATCCTTTACTGCATCGGGAACTAAGCATCTTTTTCCAGTACTTCTCTATCTTGTAGTA
>Ga0209386_1000789_pt1 | contig 14367 bp, 8 predicted proteins | sample NGEPertwo_FD_184510 | JGI IMG/M metagenome (GOLD analysis project Ga0209386, IMG submission 184510) | Arctic peat soil microbial communities from the Barrow Environmental Observatory site, Barrow, Alaska, USA - NGEE Permafrost154B-two... | ecosystem: Environmental > Terrestrial > Soil > Wetlands... | reverse complement strand
CTCGTCTGATGGCAAATATATTTTTAATTCTATTTTAGACTTTCTAAGGGGAAAATCAGTACTTAGATAACTAAATCTCAGAAATTAGAAAATCATCATAAAACTTCTCAACAAATCGGTAAACTATAAATAATTGGACAATTGGTGAATAGGTAAATTGGTAAATTAAAATAGGAGATTGTTTATTAATGAAAAGCTTTGAGCAAGAAAAATTTTGGAAAAAATGGAATCTTACTCCGAAAGAGTACCAGAAAATAAAAGAATACCTACAGAGAGACCCCAATGAAGTAGAGTTGGGAATGTACTCGGTGATGTGGTCAGAACATTGCAGTTATAAAAATTCAAAACCGCTTCTTAAATTATTTCCCAATTCAGCAGAATGGGTCCTTCAGGGGCCGGGAGAAAATGCAGGCATTATTGATATCGGAGATGACCAGGTGATTGCCATGAAGATAGAGAGCCACAACCATCCTTCGGCTATAGAACCTTTTCAGGGAGCGGCAACCGGTATCGGAGGAATAGTACGGGATATCTTTGCCATGGGTGCCCGACCCATCGCTTTGTTGGATTCTTTAAGGTTTGGAGATTTTAACAATCCTCAAACCCAATATCTTTATAAAGGAGTCATAGATGGCATTTCTTTTTACGGTAATTGTATAGGGGTGCCTACGGTTGGAGGAGAAACAGTTTTTTCCCCAAGTTATCAGGAAAATATTTTAGTCAATGTGATGTGCGTAGGATTGGCCGGGAAAAATGATATTTTGCGGGCAATAGCAAAAGGTGAAGACAATTCGGTCATTTTAATAGGAGCAAAGACCGGCAGAGATGGCATTGGAGGGGCTTCTTTTGCCTCGGCAGAATTAGATGAAACCTCTGATGAAGATCGCCCCGCAGTTCAAATAGGAGATCCCTTTTCTGAAAAATTATTAATTGAGGCTTGTTTGGAATTAAGAGGATTGGATTATGTGGTTGGATTACAGGATTGTGGCGCTGCTGGCTTGACCAGCTCTTTATGTGAAATGGCCAGTCGGGGGGATAGCGGGTTGGATATTGAATTATCTAAAGTACCTACGCGCGAAGAAGGGATGAATCCTTTTGAAATTATGCTTTCCGAATCCCAGGAAAGGATGATAGTGGTGGTTAAAAAAGGGAAAGAAAAAGAGATTAAAAATATTTTTGATAAATGGGGTTTGGATTCTGCAGTCATTGGCAAAGTAACTAATGATGGTAAATTCAGGGTCAGAGATAAAGGAGAAATAGTAGCAGATATACCCGCTAAATCACTTGCCGAAGGAGCACCTACTTGTCATCGTAAAGGGAAAAAGCCGGATATTTTAGATTTGGTGAATAAGCTTGATTTATCCGAGATTTCTCAACCGGATGATTATAATCAAGTATTATTACAGTTGTTGGCTTCTCTAAATATTATAAGTAAAGAAAAGATTTATGAACATTATGATTATATGGTAAGAAATAATACTATACTACCTCCCGGAGATGATGCTGCAGTATTAAGAATAAAAGGAACCAAAAAAGCCATAGCCCTTACCACTGATGGCAATGGAAGATATTGTTACCTTGACCCCTTAACAGGAGGGAAGATAGCGGTAGCAGAGGCGGCCAGAAATTTGTCTTGCAAAGGAGCTTTACCCCGGGCGGTAACCGACTGTTTAAATTTTGGAAATCCTGAAAAGGAAACTATCTACTGGCAATTAGAAGAAGCCATTAAAGGAATCAGTGAAGCCTGTCGAGTATTGCAGACCCCGGTCATAAGCGGCAATGTAAGCTTGTATAATGAAAGCAAAGGGGAAGCTATTTATCCTACACCGGTTATCGGAATGGTGGGGATTATCGAAGATTATAATCATATCTGTTCTATGGAATTTAAAAATTATAATGATTTGATCGTGCTTTTAGGAGAAAATAAAGAAGAATTGGGCGGAAGTGAATATTTAAAAGTTATTCATAATTTAGAAAAGGGAATACCTCCCCGGATTGATTTGTTGGAAGAACAGGCAGTTCAAAATGTATGCCGGGAGGCGATTAAGAAGGAATTGGTTTCTTCAGCTCATGATTGTTCAGAAGGCGGATTGGCTATAACCCTGGCAGAGAGTTGTATTAAAGGGGGAAAAGGAGCGAAAATAGAAATCGAAGACAAAATAAGAAGTGATGCCCTGTTATTCGGAGAAAGTCAATCTCGAATCATTATATCTCTTAATCCAAAAAACCTATCTTTGTTACAAGATATAGCCGGTAAATATCAGGTTCCTCTTTTGGTGTTAGGTTCTGTGCAGGGGGAAAAATTGAAAATTAACCGCTTAATTAGTATAAAAGTAGAGCAATTGGAAAAAGTTTGGAGAGGCACAAAATAATGCATGAGGAATGTGGAGTTTTTGGAATTTTTAATAAAGAAGATATGTCTATAGATGTGGCTAAATTGACTTATTTTAGCCTTTATGCCCTTCAACATCGGGGACAGGAGAGTGCGGGGATTGCAGTATCTGATGGAAAAAAGCTCTTAATCTATAAAGATTTAGGGTTAGTATCTGAAGTATTTAATGAAGAAAAACTAAAGACCTTGCAAGGTAATTGTGCTATCGGTCATGTAAGATATTCTACAACAGGTGCTAATATTTGGGAAAATAGCCAACCTCTTTTGAAGAAATATAAAGGAGGGACTTTCTCTTTAGCTCATAATGGTAATCTGGTAAATCAAGCAGAATTAAAGGAAAAATTAAAAGAAAAAGACGTTCAAATTTATTCCTCAACAGATAGTGAAATAATATGTAATTTAATAAAAACAACACCGGAAGAGAGTATTGAAAAAAATATTGAAATTGTAGCTGCTCAATTAAAAGGAGCCTTTTCTTTAGTGATAATGACTGAAGATAAATTAATCGGGTTAAAAGATTCTTTCGGTTTTCATCCCCTTGCCTTGGGGAAATTAGGAGATTCTTATGTTTTTGCTTCCGAAACCTGCGCTTTTAATCTTATCGGTGCCGAATTTATCCGGGAAGTGGAACCAGGAGAGATGATAGTAATCGATAAAGAAGGAATGAGATCAATCAAAATTTTACCTGATAACAGGAAAGCTCTTTGTGTTTTTGAATTTGTTTATTTTGCCCGCCCGGATAGTAGTATATGCGGAGAAAATGTAGCTTTAAGCCGGCAAAAGATGGGTCGAAGATTAGCCCGGGAATATCCGGTACAAGCAGACATAGTCGTCCCTGTTCCGGACTCAGGCATTTCTGCAGCTATCGGTTATGCAGCCCAATCAGGTATCCCTTATGAAGAAGGTTTGATTAAGAACCGTTATATCGGAAGAACTTTTATCCAGCCTGAACAATTAATTCGGGATTTTGGAGTTAAAATAAAACTCTCCCCTATCAAAGAAATAATAAAGGGTAAGAGAGTGATATTAATAGATGATTCTATTGTTCGGGGGACTACCAGCCGAAAGATTGTAAAGTTAGTAAGAGAAGCAGGAGCTCGCGAGGTTCATGTTCGGATAAGTTCTCCCCCTATTTTCTTTCCCTGTTTTTACGGGATAGATACACCAAATAGGGAATATTTAAGAGCTGCCAATCATAGCCTGGAGGAAACCAGAAAATGGCTGGGAGCAGATAGTCTGGGTTATTTGAGTATAGAAGGACTCTGCAGTGTTTTTGATAAAATCCCTGCTGATAATTTTTGTCTGGCTTGTTTTGATGGAAAATACCCGACGTAAAATAGTATTTAGTATATAGTATATAGTGAAGAAAATAGAAGTCAGAAAAGAAGTAACGAGTGATGTGTAGAGGCTCGATTCATCGATCCCGAGATGATATGATACTTATTAAAGAAAGGAAAATTTAGCTGATGGTAAAATCTTATAAAGATGCTGGCGTAGATATTAGCCTGGCCAATCAGATAGTGAAAAAAATAAAACCACTAATCGGCAAAACTTCTATTCCCGGAGTATTAGGCGGGATAGGAGGGTTTGGTGGATTATTTTCTTTGGCTGAGCAGAAGTATAAAGAACCGGTATTAGTTTCCAGCACTGACGGAGTGGGGACTAAATTAAAGGTCGCCTTTACTCTCAATAAACATGATACTATTGGTATAGATTTAGTGGCAATGTCGGTGAATGATATCATTACCTGTGGGGCAAAACCTTTATTTTTTCTGGATTATATTTCCATTGGTAAACTATCAGAAAAAGTGGTTGTTGAGATTGTAAAAGGAGTTACCGAAGGTTGTAAAATGGCAGGTTGTGCTTTATTGGGCGGAGAAACTGCAGAGATGCCTGGATTTTATTCGGAAGGCGAATATGATTTAGCCGGTTTTGCCGTAGGCGTTGTGGAGAAAAGTCAAATAATCGATGGCAAAAAGATTAAAGAAGGAGATGCGGTAATAGGTATTGCTTCTAATGGATTACACAGTAATGGTTTTTCCCTGGTGAGGAAGGTTTTATTTGAATCTAAAAAATATAAAATAAACGATAAAATGCCTTCTTTGGAAGAATCTTTGGGTGAAGAATTGCTTAAGCCTACTAGCATTTATGTTTCTCCGGTTTTACATTTATTGGAAAAATATAAAATATTAGGAATAGCTCACATCACCGGAGGAGGAATAGTAGAAAATATTCCCCGTATTTTACCTGAAGGAGTTTCAATTCGGATAGACCAAAAAAGCTGGCCTAAACCTTCTATTTTTACTTTCATTCAAAAAGAAGGAGAAATTTCTGATGGAGAGATGTATCGGACTTTTAACATGGGGATAGGTATGGTATTAATTGTTTCCCCAAGTGACGCTTCGAAGGTGATGGACGAACTTAAAATGGGAAAATACGATTCCTACCTTATCGGCAAAGTGATAAAAAGGGAATAAATGACAACTTTGGTGCCTGGCACCAGATTTGTCATTGAGGAGAAAATTATGGTTAATATTGGAGTGTTGGCCTCAGGAAGAGGGACAAATTTACAGGCTATAATTGAGGCTATCAAAGAAGGTAAAATTGCCGGAGAAATTAAAGTTGTGATGAGCGATAATCCGGATGCTTATGCCCTAAAAAGAGCCCAGCAATATCATATCGATACCCGGTATATTCATTTTAAGGAATTTAAAAACAGGGAAGATTACGATAAAGAGATCATCAAAACCCTAAAAGAGAAAAAAATTGAACTGGTCGTTCTGGCAGGGTATATGAGAATTTTGAGCCCCTATTTTATCAGAACCTATAAAAATAAGATCATAAATATTCATCCCGCTTTACTCCCTTCTTTTCCGGGGTTGTACGCTCAGAGACAGACCCTTGAATATGGAGCAAAAGTTTCCGGATGTACCGTTCATTTTGTGGATGAAGGAGTAGATTCCGGTCCTATTATCCTGCAAAAGGCGGTAGAAGTGAGCGATAATGATACGGAGGAATCTTTGGCTGAGAAAATCTTAAAAGAAGAACACCAAATTTTTCCTCAGGCAATTCAGTTATTTTCTGAAAGCAGATTGATGATTAAAGGAAGAAGAGTATTTATTAAATAATTATCATTTTTACAAGAGAGGTAGAGCGAGAATGAAAGTATTGGTCATTGGCAGCGGAGGAAGAGAGCATACCCTGGTGTGGAAAATAACTCAAAGTCCGAAAGTATCTCAAATTTATTGTGCACCGGGCAATGCAGGAATTTCCAGGTTAGCCCAATGTATAAATATTGATGCAGACAGCATAGAGAAATTGGCTGATTTTGCCAAAAAGGAAAAAATTGATTTAACGGTAGTGGGACCGGAATTGCCTTTATCCCGGGGAATTGTAAATGAATTTAATCAACAGGGTTTAAGGATATTCGGTCCGAGTAAAGAGGCAACCGAGATTGAATCAAGTAAAGTCTTTTCCAAATTTTTATTAAAAAAGTATAACATCCCTACAGCTAATTACGAAGTCTTTCAAAATAGCGAAAAAGCACTCGCCTATATACAACAACAAACTTTCCCTTTGGTCATAAAGGCAGACGGATTGGCCGCCGGCAAAGGCGTATTTATTGTAGAAAATTTAGTCCAAGCGAGAGATGCCCTAAATGCACTGATGGAGGAAAAAAAATTTGGAGAAGCAGGCAGGCAGGTCATCATAGAGGAATTTTTAGAGGGAGAAGAAGTATCGATCTTGGCATTTTGTGATGGGAAGACTGTTGTTCCCATGGTTTCCTCCCAGGACCACAAAAAAATATTTGACAATGACCTGGGGCCTAATACCGGTGGGATGGGAGCTTATTCCCCGGTGCCTTTTTATCCTGATGAGTTTGAAAAGAGAGTTTTAGAAGAGATTTTAAAACCTACTGTAAAAGGTTTACAGAATGAAGGGAAAGAGTATAAAGGAGTCCTTTATGCCGGATTGATATTAACCAAAGAAGGTCCTAAAGTTTTAGAATTTAATGCCCGCTTTGGTGACCCGGAGACTCAAACTATATTGCCGAGGTTAAAAACAGATTTAATCGATATATTGGATGCAGTCATTGACAGCACGCTTCATAAGATCAATATCGAATGGGAAGATAATGCTGCAGTATGTGTGGTGGTGGCTTCCGGAGGATATCCGGGGAAGTATCAGAAAGGAAAAGTGATTAGCGGTTTGGAAGGATTGGAAAAAATAAAAGATATGATAGCCTTTCATGCCGGTACCAAATTTCAAGATAATCAGGTGATTACTTCGGGAGGAAGAGTCCTGGGGATAACTGCCTGGGATGAAACGATATCTAAAGCAAAAGAAAGGGCATACAAGGGAGTAAAAGAAATTTATTTTGAAGATATGTATTACCGAAAAGATATTGCCGTCAAGGCTATAAAGGAGAAAAACAAATGACCAAAATAAAACGCGCTTTAATCAGCGTATCCGATAAAGAAGGACTTATTGATTTTGCTAAAGGCCTGGAAAAATCAGGAATCGAAATTATTTCTACCGGAGGGACGGCCAGGTTACTAAAAGATGCTCATATTAAAGTAAAATTAATTTCCGAAGTAACCAATTTTCCGGAGATATTAGATGGCAGGGTTAAGACGCTTCATCCTTTGATTTTCGGAGGTATATTAGCGAAAAGTGAAAATTTCCTGCATCAAGAGCAGATAGCGGCTCAGCAGATAGAACCAATAGGCCTGGTAGTGGTAAATTTGTACCCCTTTCAAAAGACAATTTCTAAAGAAGAGGTAAAATTAGAAGAAGCTATCGAGAATATTGATATTGGCGGACCTTCACTTTTGAGGGCATCAGCCAAGAACTATCAAGATGTTGCTGTAGTAATCAATCCCCGGGATTATCCCATCATCTTGGAAGAATTAGAGAAAAATCAGGGAGAAATATCTTTAGAGATTAAAAAGAGATTAGCGGCCGAGGTATTTGAACATACTTCATTTTATGATGGGATTATTTCCCAATATTTAAGAAAAAATTTGCTGAAAGAATCAACTTCTTTTCCCCATACTTTAAATTTACTGGGCGAAAAAGTTTCAGACCTGCGTTATGGAGAAAATCCCCATCAATCTGCTTCTTTCTACAAAGAAGTATTGGTAAAAGAGGCCAATCTGGGAGATGCAGTACAATTGGGAGGCAAAGAATTATCTTTTAACAATCTAGTAGATTTAGGAGCGGTCCTGGAGATGGTGAAAGATTTTCAGGAGCCTACCGTTGTCTTTGTAAAACACACTAATCCCTGTGGTTTGGCCAGCGCATTGACCATTGAAGAGGCCTATAAAAAAGCTTACCAGGGGGATCCTCTTTCTGCCTATGGCAGCGTTATTGGTATCAATAGGGTAGTGGGGACAAGTTTGGCCGATTTAATTAATGAAACCCCTTTTGTGGAAGCAGTACTGGCACCTGATTTTGAAGATGAGGCTTTAACTATCTTAAGACAGAAAAAGAATCGCCGCTTAATCAAAGTGGGAGATTTAAAAAATAGAGATGTCGAGGTAAAAGATATTAAAAAAATATCCGGTGGATTTCTGGTTCAGGATAGAAACATAAAAGAAATCACTATAGAAGACCTGAAAGTAGTCACCAATAGAAAACCAAATCGAAAAGAATTAGAAGAGCTCTTATTCGCCTGGAAGGCAGCCAAACAGGTCAAATCGAATGCCATTGTTTTAACCAAGAACAAGCAGATAATCGGTGTCGGTGCCGGGCAGATGAGTCGGGTAGATTCGGTTCTCATTGCCAATAGAAAATCAGAAGGTCGTTCTAAGGGTTCATACCTGGCTTCCGATGCCTTCTTCCCCTTTAGAGATGGGGTAGATGAGGCGGCCAAAGCGGGGATAACTGCTATTATTCAACCCGGTGGGTCGAAGCGAGATGAGGAAGTCATCGTTGCTGCTAACGAACATAATCTGGCTATGGTCTTTACTGGTTCAAGATGTTTTAAACATTAAAGAAATTTAATCTTTTTTTAACTTTAATTTCCCTTTTTTAAAACAACGAAGGAAAATATCTAATAGATGAGGGTCAAATTGTGTAGCCCTGGCTTTTTCCATAATAGAGAGCGCTTGAGAAGCAGTATAGCCCTTGCGGTAAGGACGATTAGTGGTAAGGGCATCAAAAGTATCAGCAAAAGCAATAATTCTGCCTGCTAAAGGAATATTTTCTCCTTTAAGTTTATCAGGATAACCTTTACCATCATAGTGCTCATGATGGTAAAGAATGCCATTGATAAGAGTATGAAATTGAGTAATATGCTTTACAATTTTTGCTCCGTTTTTAGGATGATCTTTTATTTTTTGCCATTCTTCAGGGGTTAGATTGTCCGGTTTAAGTAAGATATTTTCCGACACTCCAATTTTTCCTATATCGTGCAATAAAGCGCTAAAGACAATATCTTTTTTATCTTTCTCATCCAGGTTTAATTCTTCACAAAAGCGTTTTGTATAATAATTTACTCTTTTAGAATGTCCGGAAGAATAGGGGTCTTTAGCATCTATGGCTGCAACTAGCGAGCTTAAAATTTCTAGATATGTTTCTTCTCTTTCTTGAAATAATCGCGTATTTCCCAGTGTTAGACTTAATTGATTAGCAATAAGGTCTATCAATTTTAAATTTGAGGAAGTTAGATCCTGGCCATTGTTTGTTCCGCTGACATTAAGCAGCCCTATTACTTTATTGTCTGATTTTAGAGGAACAAAAATAAAAGGAAGGCTACAGAGGGGACAGTTTTGACATTTTTGTTTTTTTATATTTAAAGGCAGATAAAATTGTTCCTGGTTGTTTACCAGAATCGATTGACCTTTTTCTATTATCCACCCGCATACACCTTGATTTGAATTTATTTTTTTAGGTATTAGATTTTTTTGTTTAAAACCTTGGGAAACGACTACATGAAAATAATCATCTTTCTCTTCTTTTATAAATATTGCAATTTTTTTTACTGACATAATCCGACTTATTTTTTCTATTACTACTCGACATATTTCATTTTGTTCCAGGATTCCTCCCAAAAGTTCACTAATTTCGGATATCAGAGAAAAGTATTCATAGTTATGCACAATTTCTTCGGATAAATTATCTAATTCAGAATGAAGAGAAAATAAGTTTTTTAAATATTGCATAAGCAATTTTAATTGTCCGGAGAAAAGTGAAAATAAAGTAGTTGGGTAAGAAAAAAATAAAGCGCCGTAGAGGGTATTGTTTATAACTAAAGGTTCTCCCCTTAAAGAATATTCGGCAAATAAAGAATAAGAAAAAGGTTTTTTTTGTTCAAATAAATTTATGAGTAGTTTTTGATAATCTTTAGGGAGAGATGCGAGTTTATTACCTAAATCAATTTTATTGTTTTTGTTTTTTGAATTAATATTAAATATTATTTTTTTCTTTTCATCTAACAAAAGAATAGAAGAATTAGTTAAGAGGGAAAAATCAATTAATAATTTTTTTTGTTCCGTTTCTTTTAATAAATCCAAGTAATGCATCTTAATTTTTAATTCTCCATAATCTTTTTAACTTTATTCACTATTTCCCGGGGAGAAAAAGGTTTGGTAATATATTCATCAGCACCTGCTGTCAATCCCTTTTCTTTATCTATAATCTGCCCCTTTGCAGTGAGCATAATAATGTATATGTCTTTAGTTTCAGGATTAGACTTTAATTTATTACAAACTTCGTATCCATCTTTTTTTGGCATCATAACATCGAGAAATAAGATTTTAGGGTTAAATTGCTGGGCTTTTTTCAAGGCTTCTTCTCCATTGCAGGCAGTTTCTATATCGAATCCTTCTTTTTTTAATACAAAAGATAAGCTTCGTAAAATATAGGGTTCATCATCCGCAATTAGAATTTTTTTATTAGGCATTTTCTTCTCCTTCCCTTTCCAGAAAAAATTTATCGAAAAACTTCTGATAATCTAAAACCATTTCTTGTTTTTGAAAATTTCCCATAAAATATATTTGATATTCAATATAAATAGAATTCTCTCCAAAACGAGTAATCCAATATTTATTTTCATTGGAACCATCTCTTATTTTAAATTCTTGTCCTATACGTAAGGCATGCTTTTCACCTTTTGTATCTGTTAAGTTTAATATGTTTAAGTCTTGTTTTTTTAGTACTTCTTTTATTTCTATTAGAAGAGAATTCAATTTTTCTTTTTTGGTTAAATAGCGTTCTGCTCCCAGAGATAGGCATTTCGTTTCTCCATTTTTTATGGCATTTAAGGTTAAAATAATAACCGGAGTTTTTTGAATAAGTGGATCTTTCTTTAAAGCTTTAAGGGTTTCAATACCATCTTTTTTGGGCATTAGAATATCCAGCATAACTAAATCTGGTTTTTTCTCCCGACAAACTTTAAGACCCTCTTCTCCGTTAGAAGCAGAATAGACTTCGTAGCCATTCTTTTCTAAGAAAAATTGTGTTGCCTTTACAAAATCCATATCATCATCAACTAAAAGAATCTTTTTCTCTTCTTTTTCCAGAAGTTCACTGATTTTAGAGAAAAGTTCTTCCTTTTTTAAAGGTTTATTTAGGTAGGCATTAGCTCCCAGGCGGAAACCTTTTTTTCTATCTTCCAGGACAGAAAGAACAATAATAGGGATAGAAGATAATTGGGGGTTAGTTTTTAGTTTTTTTAAAACATCATAACCATCTACTATAGGCATAAGAATATCTAAGATAAGCAAGTCAGGCTTTCTTTCTTTAACTATTTGAATGGTTTCTATACCATTTGATGCTTCAATGACTTTAAATCCAGCCTTACTTAACTCAAAGTTTAAATAGCGGCGAATATTGGGCTCATCATCTGCTACCAGGATGACTTTCTCTACTAAAGAGGAAGGTGTTTTTTCTATTGCTGATTCTGTTCTCTTTTTGGTTAGTGTAGCAGGCAGGGTAAAGTAAAAGGTGCTGCCTTGACCCACTTCACTCTCTACCCATATCTTCCCCTTGTAGCGTTCTACAATCTCGCTACAGATAGCAAGACCCAGTCCGGTTCCCTTAGCCTTCTTCATTAATAATCTATTTCCTTCTATTTGTATAAATCTGTTAAAGATATTTTTTTGGTCTTTTAATTCAATACCTATTCCAGTATCAGAGACATAATAAAGGAGGTTATTACCTATTCTTTTTGCCCCTATTTTAATTTCGCCATTATCGGTAAACGTCAAGGCATTACTTAAAAGATTTTCAAGGACCTGTATTAAACGATCTTTATCAACAAAAATAAAAGGAAGGTTTGGAGCAATTTCTTTCTTGATAGAAATAGATTTTTTTTCGGCCATCGGTAGGATAGAGTTTACAGAGATAGATACAATTTTCTCAATATAAATAAACTCATCTTTCCATTCAATTCTACCTGCTTCGATCTTACTAATATCTAAAATATCATCAATCAAGCGGGTTAACCTTTCTGATTCTTTGTTAATTATTTTTAAAAATTCTTCTTGAGTAGCTTTATCTTCATCTTTATAATTTAAGAGTATCTCTGAAAAGGAACGAATAGAAGTAAGTGGCGTACGGAGCTCATGAGAAACATTGGCTAAGAAATTATTTTTTATTTCATTAGCATTTTTTATTTCTTTATTAATGACAGTGAGTTCTTCGGTTCTCTCCTTTACTTTTTCTTCTAATTGTTCAGTATATTCCTTCAGTTTATCTTCCATCTTGTTCTTTTCGGTGATATCAATAAGAGATACAACCGTTTTTTTTGTATTAGGAATTATATTAGCGTTGATTAATATAGTTAAAATATTTCCATTTTTATTTACACCTTTAAATTCGTATTGTGAAGAAACGTTATCTGGGTCTTCCCTGCGTTTCTTATGATACTCCAACATTCTTTTCTGATCATCCTGGTGGACAAGTTTAGTCCATTTCATTTTCCCTTCAATTTCTTTTTTTGAATATTTAGATAATTGCTCAAATTGAGAATTAACTGAGGAAATTGTAGTATCTTCTTCCAGGATAGCCATAGCAGTACCTGTATTTTCAAGAGTCGTTCTATATTTTTGCTCGTTTTCTTTTATTTCTTCCTCTTTTTGTTTTTTATCTATAACCCCGGCTACCAAATTCGCCGTATGTTTCATTATCTGCATATCTTTTTCAGAAAAGTAGTTGGGGTCATAATAATTTAATACTACCATACATCCAATGACCTTATCTTTTAATGTTAAAGGAACTCCCAGCCAGGCAATCTTTTTAGTTATGGTGCCTATTTGAGATAATTTTATTTTACCTTCTCCTATCATGGTATAAATCTCTTCCCGATTAAGCAAAAGAGGTAGATTATTTTTAATCACATAACCGGAGAAAGTATATGAAAATTCACTCATGTTATCATAAGAAGGAGGAACCTTATCTTTTTCATCAAAATAACAAGGGAAATATACTTTATTATCTTCCTCATTAAATAAGGTAATATGAAAATTAGTCGTATCAATAATATTGCTCAACTCTTTATGAATTGTTTGATAAAATTGCTCAAGCAGTATAGGAGAATTAGCGACTTTGGAGATATTATAGAGAACTTCCTGTAATTTCTCATTTTGTTTTTGCTCGGTGATGTCGCGGTCAGCGCCCCTGCATCCGAGAAGTTTTCCATCCGGGGAGATTACAGGAACACCACTTGTTTCTACAATAACGATATGGCCATCTTTGTGAAGATTTCGATTGATAAAACCAATAAATGGTTTTTTTCTACTCAAATAGTTAAAAGTGGTAGCTTTCAACTCTTCACGGTCATCTGGAGAGAAAAGGTCATAAAAATGCTTTTCTAGTATTTCTTCGACACGGTAACCCAATATCTGCATAACTGAACTATTACTATAGATATATTTTCCTTCAGTATTAATTTCCCAAATCCAGTCACCAGTATTATTAACAACATCCTGAAAACGTTTTTCAGATTCCCTCATCTTTTCTTCTGCTTTATTGCGAGCAGTAAGATCCTGGGCTGAAAGGACAAATCCAAAAACATCTTTCCCAAATCCTTTTTCATAAATAGGAGAGAAATTAAATGAAACTGGTATCATCTTTTTATCTTTGGTTAAAAGATAAGTTTCTTCTGTTTTAGTATAAGATTCCTCTTTCAATACCTTATCTTTTAATTGGATAAATGATTCTTTTTCGGGAAAGATAGTATAAATAGGTTTTCCTAAGATTTCCTTTTCTTTATAGCCGAGAACTTCTTCTAAGGGTTTATTTATGAAATCTATTTTTTGTTCAGCATTTATTCCCGCAATGAAAATGGGAATGGATTTAAAGATTGCCTGAAAAGTCGTGTCCGGCTCTAAAACTAAAAAACCATAACTTTTTACAATAAAAGCAGTGATAGCGATAAAAAGTAAAATAGAAATATAACCAAAAGGATAAATATTATATCCAAAAGCAAGTAAAAAATCACTGCTTCCCGCAATAGCAACTATTAATCCAAAAGAAAATATTTTTATTTGTTTCTTTTTTAGTTGGTTAGAGATGCTCTTATGACTTATAAGTAGAAGATAAAAACTATACACCATTAAAAGCAAGAAATATAAAGCATACAGCGAGCCTAATAAAGAAGAACTATATACGGGGTAATATCCCCAATTGGTAATCTTGATGCTAAAGGAAGGAGTCATATTAACTAATAGGTAAAAAACACTAGAGATTAAATAAGCTAAAAATATTTTTCTTCTATGTTTTTTAAACTGGCCGGCAAGTGCAGTTGATAAAAAATATACACTGGATGGAATAAAAGCTACGCCTAAAAATGAATATCTATTATACCAAAGTAATGCTAATGCGCTATTTTTACTACTTTCAACTATTGCCATTCCAGAGAGCCATAAGAATGCCGTAAAACTTGCAATAAAAAAAGAGCGATTTTCTATTTTTTTCCGACTAAAGAGAAAAATCAATCCCAAAAATAGTATTGTAATTGATGAATATAA
>Ga0209386_1000788_pt1 | contig 14373 bp, 13 predicted proteins | sample NGEPertwo_FD_184510 | JGI IMG/M metagenome (GOLD analysis project Ga0209386, IMG submission 184510) | Arctic peat soil microbial communities from the Barrow Environmental Observatory site, Barrow, Alaska, USA - NGEE Permafrost154B-two... | ecosystem: Environmental > Terrestrial > Soil > Wetlands... | reverse complement strand
AAGAAAAAGTCAGAAGCTGCAAGAAAAAAGGCTAAGAAATTTTAGTCGTATGGCATAAAGATAGAGGTGTTTTAGTTGACCTTAAAAGAAATACTGGCAAATGATTTTAAAGAATCAATGAAAGCCAGAGATGGAATTAGAAAAGATACAGTTAATTTAGTTAGAGCTGCTATTAAGCAATCTGAGGTTGATAATAGAGTAGAGCTTGATGAACAGGGCGTATTAGCAATAATCGCTAAGCAAGTTAAAATGAGAAAAGATGCCCTCTCTGATTTTGAGAAAGCAGGAAGAACGGACCTTTTAGATTCCTATAACAGAGAAATCGAAATATTAATGACGTATTTGCCGCCGCAACTTACTATTGAAGAAATTCAAGTGATTGCAAAAGCAACAATGGCTGAACTTGGTATTGAAGGTGAAAAGCAGAACATGGGGAAACTTATGAAAGCTGTAATGCCTAAAGTAAAAGGATCTGCTGACGGCGGAGACGTAAAAAATGCCATAGAAAGTCTATTTTAGACATTCCAGGTGGTACATATGAAATAAAAGCAGAGAGTGGAATATTCCACTCTCTTTTGTTGTAATTTGCTGGAAATGAATATATAATATATGGAAAGTAATGAGTGCATCAGGTTTGGAGGCAAATTTGGAAGAGATTAGAATTACAATAGAAGAAGATGTTGACAGGGGAGAACTTTTCGGAAGTTATGACTCAAATTTAAAACTGATTATTGAGGCTTTTGATGTCGGCATTATTCAGCGTGATAATGAACTGATTATCAAAGGAGAACATTCAGAAAATGCCAAGAAAGTGATAGATGAGCTTATTGGCATATTGAGAACAGAACCCAAAATTGATATACAAAAAGTCAATTATGTGATTGACCTTGTTAAAAAAGGAGTTTCTTATAAAGACAGCAATATCAACAGGGATACCATTTGTTACACCCATAAGGGAAAACCGTTAAAACCAAAAACAATCGGGCAAAAGGAATATGTTTCAAGCATCCGGAATAAAGATATGGTTTTTGGAATTGGTCCTGCGGGAACCGGCAAAACATACATTGCCGTTGCCATGGCCATTAATGCCTTTAAGAACAAAGAGGTCCAAAAAATAATACTGTCAAGACCTGCAGTTGAAGCGGGGGAACGACTTGGATTTCTTCCCGGCGATCTGCAGGAAAAGGTTGACCCTTATCTCAGACCAATATATGATGCACTATATGATATTTTAGGTAGAGAGAGCACATTGAGATTAAAAGAGAAAGAAGTGATTGAGATTATTCCTCTTGCTTATATGAGAGGAAGAACCTTAGATAATGCTTTCATTATCCTTGATGAAGCACAAAACACAACGAAAGAGCAAATGAAAATGTTTTTAACAAGATTAGGGTTTGGGTCAAAAGCTGTAATCAATGGAGACATTACACAAATTGACCTGCCAATAGGTAAAAAATCAGGGCTGATTGAAATAATGAATGTACTCAAAAACATTCCGGATATTGACTTTTGCTTTCTGACTGATGTGGATGTCGTAAGACATGATTTAGTGAGAAAGATAGTGGTGGCATATGAACGGTATTACAAAGAAAACCCTGAGAGAAATGAGGATTAAGAGATGAATATTATTTTCAGTGAAGAAACGATGCCAAGTGAAGCAATTGTAAACAGGCTGATTGAAGCGGCGAACTTATGTGTTCTTGCTGAAAATTTAGATCAGGAAAGAGTTGAAATAAGTGTAAGCTTTGTTGGTGAAGAGGAAATCTTAGATCTGAATAAGCTTTTTAGAAATGTAGACCATATAACGGATGTTCTGTCCTTCCCTCAGTATGATAGCATGGAGGAGTTGCCGGAGAAAGGGATTATTTGCCTGGGAGATGTCGTCATCTGTTCTGAACAGGCGCTGATACAAGCGGATGAACTGGGGCATTCACCTGAAAGGGAGATTCTTTACCTGTTTGTGCACAGCATGTTTCATTTAATGGGATATGATCATATGAATGACGAAGAGAAAACTGACATGAGGGAAAAAGAAGAGAAAATCATGACCAGACTTGGTGCAGAAAGGTAGATATGATGGAAAATAAAGAATTATACAGAAGAGCTGTCGAGGCAATGAAAAATTCATATGCGCCTTTTTCAAAATTTACCGTTGGTGCCGCACTCCTGACAAAGGATGGAAAACTTTTTACCGGAGTTAATGTTGAAAATTCATCTTACGGTGCGACAATCTGTGCAGAAAGAACTGCTTATGTAAAAGCAGTATCAGAGGGTTGCAGAGAGTTCGACCGCATAGCGATAACTTGTAATGAAGGTGCTGCATGGCCCTGCGGAATATGCAGACAGTTTATGTATGAATTTGGTTCAGATTTAAAGGTCATCACTGGAGACGATGAGGAAAATCTGAAAATGATGACTTTACAGAAGTTATTGCCGGAGGGTTTTAAACTATAGAAAAAGGGGAAAAAATGAAATCAGGATTTATAGGAATTATAGGAAGGCCAAATGTTGGGAAATCAACCCTTCTAAACTCAATACTAGGTGAAAAAATTGCAATAACAACAGACAAGCCTCAAACGACGAGAAACAGTATCAGAGGGATATATACGCATTACGCAGAAAACGAAACCCAAGAAGATGTTCAAATGATATTTATTGATACACCGGGCATTCATAAGCCAAAAAATAAGCTTGGAGAAGCGATGACCGGAATGGCAATCAATACTTTCAAAGAAGTCGAGGTAATCATTCTTATCATCGATGATGAACTTTCATCAGGACCTGGAGATAAATATATTTTAGAACTGCTTGACGAGGTGAAGACGCCCAAAATTCTTGTCATTAATAAGATAGACAAGCTTGGACCAGAGAAATTCAAAAGGATTTACGAAGAATACGCTGCTTTGAATAAATTTCATAAAATATTTGGCATATCCGCGCTTCAGGGTAAAAATGTTCCGGATGTTGTAAAAGAAATTGAAGGCCTTTTAAGCGAAGGGCCCATGTATTTCCCGGACGATATGGTTACGGATCATCCAGAACGATTTATCGTCAGTGAAATAATCAGAGAAAAAACACTTATGTACCTGAATGAAGAGGTTCCTCACGGAATTGCGATTGAAATTGAAAGCTACAAAGAAACAAAAACAATAACCAGGATTGGCGCTGTTATTTATACCGAAAAAAAATCACATAAAGGAATTATTATCGGCAAAGATGGCAAAAAGCTGAAGGGGATCGGCAAAAGTGCAAGAATAGAGATTGAAGCACTATTGGGTACCAAGGTTTATTTAGAACTTTGGGTCAAAGTAAGAGAGCACTGGAGGGACAGTGACTTTGCTTTATCCAATTTTGGATACAGGGAATAATCCGGATGTATATAGATACCGAAGGGGTAATTCTAAAACAGGTAAAAACGGTAAATGGAAGAAAAATGGTTTTGTTGTTTTCCAATAAATACGGGAAAATCAGTGCAGGAACAAGCATTAGCGAAAAAGGCAGAAGCAAATCAGCTTTGGCCATGCATCCGTTTACCCATGGGAAATATGAACTGTATAAAAATCGGGATTCTTATAATATTAATGGCGCAGAAGTTATAAAGAGCTACTATAAAATAGGAGAAGATGTTGACAAGTATATGGCTTGCTCTTATGTACTTGAATTTACCGAAAAACTGGCACTTGAAAACCTGAGGGCTCCCGAACTTTTCCGGCTGTTAATTGATTTTCTGGACATCATGGAAAAAAGACAAAAAAAGTATTCTACAATTGTTTTGGCTTATCAGGTGAAGGCCCTTCAAATTATGGGAACCATGCCGGAATTGGAACAATGTGTAGAATGTGGATGCAAAGAAATATTTAAGAGTTTCAGTATTAAAGGCGGTGGTGTCATTTGTGAAAAGTGCAGAAAAATTATGAACCCGGAAGGGAATGAAAAGTTGATTTATGATTTAAATTTTGATATAGTAGACGTATTAAAGTATTTTTCTAAAAATCCTTTAAAAAGCCTTGAAAATTTGGCTCTTGATGATGGTTTGACTCTTACGTTGCAAACTGTTTTGAAAAAATATGTGTCTCATCATCTTGATATAAAAAATTTAAAAAGTGAAGGTTTTTTAATCGAATATTAAAGGAGGTAAGGATATGGAAATTACATTGGAAAAGATCGAATTAGTGAAAGACAGAACAGGGGTTAGCTACAGAGAAGCAAAAGAAGCTTTAGAGTCAGCCGATGGAAGCGTTGTAGACGCAATCATAGCTATTGAAGAAACAATTGACGAAAAATCAAAGGGAAAATTTTCTGAACACAGTGCTCATATTATTGCCAGCATAAAAGAGGCTGTGAAAAAGGGTAATGTTTCAAAAATTATCGTTAAAAAAGATGAAGATGTTGTGCTGAATTTACCTTTAAATGTAGGAATTGTCGGGACAGTGCTTGCTCCATGGGCGATGATTGCAGGAGTAATAGCTGCTTTTGGAACAAAGTGTGTAATAGAACTGGTGAAAGAAGATGGTTCTATTTATGATATCAGCGAAATGGCAAATGAAACGTTTGGGGATATCGTTGAAAAAGGATCAAATATTGCGGATGAAGTGAAAGTTAAAGGAACTGATGTTTATAAAAATGTAAAGGGAAAAGCGACAGAAGCAATAAACAAGGTTAAGAAGGATGACGATGACCTTGATTTTGATTTTGATGACAATTGCAACTGCGGAGATGACTGCACCTGTGATGAAAATGACAAGGACTGCAATTGTAAAGAATAAGCAAAAAATTTGAACTGGAAATGGAAGAAAAAAATGACGAACGAAATTACTATGGAAAAAATTGTAGCTCTTGCAAAAAACAGGGGCTTCGTTTATCCAGGCTCTGATATTTATGGAGGTTTGGCAAATACCTGGGATTACGGTCCAGTAGGCGTTGAATTGAAAAATAATGTAAAGAAGGCCTGGTGGAAGAAATTTGTACAGGAATCAAAGCACAATGTAGGTCTGGACGCAGCAATACTGATGAATCCAAAAGCATGGGTTGCATCAGGGCATGTAGGAGGATTTGCCGATCCTTTGATTGACTGTAAAAGCTGTAAGGCAAGATTCCGAGCTGATAAACTGATTGAAGATTATTTGGCACAAAACGATATTCAGGATATAACAGTGGACGGCTGGTCAAATGAAAAAATGGAAACATACATGAAGGAAAAAAATATCGGCTGTCCTGATTGTAAAAAGACTGACTTCACACCAATCAGACAGTTTAATCTGATGTTTAAAACCTTTCAGGGAGTAACAGATGATTCAAAAGCAGAAATATATCTAAGGCCTGAAACTGCACAGGGAATATTTGTTAATTTCAAAAATGTTCAAAGAACTTCAAGAAAAAAAATACCTTTCGGAATTGCACAGGTAGGAAAATCATTCAGGAATGAAATTACACCTGGTAACTTTACTTTCAGAACCAGAGAATTTGAACAAATGGAACTTGAATTTTTTTGTAAGCCAGGAACTGATATGGAATGGTTCAATTACTGGAAAGATTATTGTGTCAAGTGGCTTTTAGATTTGAAAATAAAGGAAGAGCATATTAAGCTCCGAGATCATGAGGCTGAGGAACTTTCTCATTACAGCAATGCTACTACAGACATTGAATTCCTGTTTCCTTTTGGATGGGGAGAACTTTGGGGTATTGCAGACCGAACGGACTTTGATTTAAAACAGCATATAGAACATTCGGGTCAGGAAATGAATTATGTTGATCCGGAAACAAATGAAAAATATGTTCCTTACTGTATTGAACCGTCTCTCGGCGCAGACAGGGTTACATTGGCATTTCTTGTTGATGCATATGATGAGGAAATATTAACGTCAGCAGATGGCAAGGAAGACACAAGAATTGTTCTTCATTTTCATCCTGCTATTGCACCATTTAAAGCTGCAATTCTGCCATTGGCAAAAAAACTGAGTCCAATCGCAGAACCGATATTTGAGGAACTTTCTAAACATTTTATGGTTGATTATGACGAAACGGGATCCATAGGGAAACGATACAGAAGAGAAGATGAAATCGGGACACCATTTTGTATATGCGTTGATTTTGATACACAGATTGACGGTTGTGTTACGATTAGAGACAGAGATACAATGAAACAGATCAGAATACCAGTTGAAAAAGTTAAAGCGTATATTGAAGATAAGTTAATCTTTTAACGGGGAGTGGAAACATGAAGAAATTTGTTTATTCTTTTAATGAAGGTTCTAAAGACATGAAAAGCCTTTTGGGCGGCAAAGGAGCTAATCTTGCAGAAATGACTAAGATTGGTCTGCCGGTTCCATTTGGGTTTACCGTAACGACAGAGGCTTGTAATGAATATTACGAGCAAGGCAATAAAATATCAGAAGATATAATGAAGGAAATATTTGACAAATTACTGGAGCTTGAAAATGTTACCGGGAAAAAATTTGGTGACACTTCCAATCCATTGCTGGTATCAGTTCGTTCTGGTGCAGTTTTTTCAATGCCTGGTATGATGGATACTATTCTTAATCTTGGATTGAATGACGATACAGTTGCAGGAATGGCAAGGTTGACTGGAAATGAAAGATTTTCTTATGACAGCTTTAGACGGTTCATTCAAATGTATGGAGATGTCGTTCTTGAAATACATAAAACCAGATTTGATGCTATTTTAGAACAGAAAAAGAAAGCGAAAGGCTACAAGTTTGATGTTGAACTTCTTACAGAAGATTTGAAAGATATCATTGTTCAGTATAAAGCGTTGATTGTTTCGGAATCAGGCGTTGAATTCCCAATGGATCACAAAGAGCAATTAAAGGGAGCTATAATGGCTGTATTCAGATCATGGAACAATGACAGAGCAGTTTTTTACAGGCACATCAATAATATACCGTCAAACTTGGGAACAGCTGTAACAATTCAGTCTATGGTTTTTGGCAACATGGGGGATACCTCTGGTACAGGGGTTGCCTTTACAAGAAGTCCGGTGAATGGCGAAAAGAAAATATTCGGGGAATTTTTAGTGAATGCCCAAGGGGAAGACGTTGTTGCCGGAATCAGAACACCATTGCCAATTTCTGAAATGGCAGATATTTTCCCTGAGGTTTACAAAGATTTTACCAGGATATCTGAACTTTTAGAAAAACATTATACTGATATGCAGGACATGGAATTTACCGTTGAAAAAAATAAATTATATATGCTTCAGACAAGAAACGCCAAAAGAACGGCATCTGCGGCGGTTAAAATAGCTGTTGATATGGAAAATGAAGGATTAATCGATAAGAGAATAGCTGTAACAAGATTAGAACCTTCACAAATAGATCAGCTTCTCCACCCTATGTTTGATGCAACTGAACTAAAAAAAGCTGTTATTCTTGCAAAAGGATTGCCGGCATCACCAGGTGCGGCAACGGGAAAAATATATTTTCATGCTTCTGACGCAGTATCTGCTGTTGCAAATGGTGAAAAAGCAATATTAGTGAGACAGGAAACTTCTCCAGAGGATTTAGCAGGTATGTTTGTAGCTGAGGGGATTCTTACCGCAAGAGGCGGAATGACTTCCCATGCAGCGGTTGTTGCCAGAGGGATGGGAAAATGCTGTGTTGCCGGTTGCTCAGAAATAAGTGTCAATGAAGATAAGAAAACACTTGTTATAGGAAATGAAACGTTTGTTGAAGGAGATTACATCTCTTTAGATGGAACTGCAGGAGCTGTTTACAAAGGGGAAATTGATACTGTTGTTCCTGAACTCTCAGGGGATTTTGGAACAATCATGAAATGGGCTGATGAAATCAGAACACTTAAGGTTAGAGCAAATGCCGATAATCCAAGAGATGCAGCGCAGGCAGTAGAATTCGGAGCTGAAGGTATTGGACTTTGCAGAACGGAGCATATGTTCTTTGAAGAAGATAGAATTCCTGCAGTTCAAAGAATGATTGTTGCGGATACAGAAGAAGAGAGAAGGGAAGCTTTAAAATTCCTTTTACCTTACCAAAAGAGTGATTTTAAGGGGATTTTTGAAGTAATGGGAGACAGACCTGTAACCATTCGTCTTTTAGACCCTCCTTTACATGAGTTTTTACCGCATACTGAAGAAGCAATCAAGATTCTTTCCAAACAGATAAACATACCTTACAAAAAACTTGCAAAGGCAGTTGAAGATTTACATGAATTCAATCCAATGCTTGGGCATAGAGGCTGCAGGCTTGCAGTGACTTATCCGGAAATAGCTGAAATGCAGGCAGAAGCAATTATTATGGCTGCAATTGAACTGAAAAAGGAAAAAGACATGGTAATCATTCCCGAAATAATGATACCACTTGTTGGACTTGAGAAGGAATTGGCCTACGTGAAAAAGACTGTTGTAGATACCATTGACAAGTGTTTTGAAAGAGAAGGAATAAAGATTGATTATTTAATCGGAACGATGATTGAAGTTCCGAGAGCAGCATTAACGGCTGATGAAATCGCTAAAGAAGCGGAATTCTTTTCATTCGGGACAAATGATTTGACTCAGATGACCTTTGGCTTTTCTAGAGACGATACTGGCAAAATCATAAAGGACTACAGAGAGAAGTTGATCTTTGAAGAGGATCCATTCCAGACCCTTGATCAAAAGGGAGTAGGAAAACTGGTTAAAATGGCCGTTGAACTTGGCAAGGAAACCAGACCAAATATAAAACTGGGAATCTGCGGAGAACATGGTGGCGACCCGAAGACAGTTGAGTACTGTCATGCGATTGGTCTGCACTACGTTTCATGTTCACCATATAGAGTTCCAATTGCAAGACTTGCAGCGGCGCAAGCTGTTGTAAAGGCTGGCAAATAAAAATTTAACATGAAAGAATTATTATAAACTGCGGGAGTGAATAGAAATATTCACTCCCGTTTTTCACGTTGACATATAATGGTAATTAAAATATAATATGGATAATAAATAAATTCAAAGAAGTATATTAAGAAGAACGTTAAGGAAAACTTTAAGGAGAAGGCTATGGAAATAATTAATATTTTACTCATTGGAACCGATATGGAATACTGCAAAGCTTTAAGTGAATCCATTTCTGAATTATCCAAAGAAATAATGATTACTTTATGTGATAAAAGGAATATTACTTTGTTAAATACAGAAAATCCTTCGTTATTATTAGTAGAAGAAGAGAAAGACTGTGTGAAAATTCATGGGAAAGACTATCATATTTTACTGGTTGAAAGTAATAAAGAAGCATGCATCGATATTGAAAATAAAATATTTCACCTGTATAAATATGAAAATGTGAAAGAACTGATTCGCTCCCTGTTCATAATATACAATGCATTAACCGGTAAGAGCATAACCACAATAAGTGATAATAACTGCAAACTTGTTTCTGTTTTCAGTTGCTGCGGCGGTGGCGGGAAAACAAGCATTTCATTAGGGCTCGCTCAGGAATTTGTAAGGTTCAGAGGGAAAAAAACACTCTATATTAATTATGAAGAGTGCGATGGAACCTGGAATTACATGGACTTTCAAAGGGAGAAAAAATATGATTCCATAGGAAATTATTTGTATTATTTGAATAAAGGTAGAGATTTGGATTTGAATGCCTTTTTAAAGGAAGATGAATATGGGGTGTTTTACTTCAAACCCAGCATGGGAAGAAACCAGTTAAAAGGGTTGTGTGCAGATGATCTGTGTTTATTTTGCAATAAGCTGATAGAAACGAACATGTTTGAATATATAATTTTTGATTGTCATGCCAGTCTTGATGACAGCACCTTATGGCTGTTAAAAAACTCCTGCAGAATTGTATATTTAGTTGAAAACATTCAAAATCCAGTGAACTTCACAGCTACTCAAAGAGATATCGGTGCAATAGAATACATGGAAAACAGATTCTGCTGCAACCTTGGAGAAAAACTTATAAAAGTATATAACACGAATCAATCAACGCTAACAAATCTAAATACAGATCTAAAAAATGAAGTGGCTATAAATATCGAGACAGATCCCGACAGTTTTCAAATAGTGAAAGGTATTAGAAAAATAAACATTGAAAGGGGGTTTGGAGAAGGGATTAAATCCATCGCAAATAAAATTGAGAATATTTAATCAAAAGATTTAACACGGAATTAACATTCAGTTAACAAAGCTTCGCAGTATATTGCTTCCATAACCCATATAATGTATATGATAAATTGCTAAAAGCGGTTTGAATATGTTATTATAAAAGGAGATAATCTGCGGTTTGAATATGTTATTATAAAAGGAGATAATCTGATGAATGTAAATATTTTCCAAATTATTATCACTCTATTCGGTGGGTTGGCTGTATTTATTTATGGAATGAACCTCATGAGCGATGGATTGCAGAAGGCAGCAGGCGACAGAATGAAAAACATTCTTGCTGTTCTAACAAAAAATCCGCTGCTTGGTGTCCTGGCAGGAGCCCTCACCACTGCTGTACTGCAGAGCAGCAGTGCGACGACGGTTATGGTGATTGGATTTGTCAGTGCAGGCCTAATGACCCTCCCTCAGGCAATCAGTGTTGTTCTGGGAGCAAATATCGGTACCACGGTTACAGCACAGCTGATAGCATTTAAAATTGGAGATTATGCCTGGGTATTTGTCATTATTGGATTTGTCATGTATTTTTTCTTTAAAAAAGAAAAAATTGTCGACATCGGACAGGTAATGTTTGGTTTTGGTCTCCTTTTTGTTGGAATCAATACGATGTCGGCAATTATGAAGCCTTTAGCTGCTTCTCCCGTTTTCACAGATATCATGATAAGTGTTCAGGACATTCCTGCTTTAGGAGTTTTGATTGGCACAATTATGACGGTTGTTATTCAAAGCAGTTCAGCCACAATAGCCGTTCTTCAAAATCTGGCATCTCAATCAGGCCCCGACGGTGTTACCAGCATTATAGGTTTGCAGGGCTCTTTACCAATATTATTCGGTGATAACATTGGTACGACCATTACAGCATTACTCGCATCAATAGGAGCTTCCACCAACGCCAGAAGAACAGCGGTTTCACATACAATTTTCAATCTGGCCGGTACATTTGTGTTCATTTGGCTTATCCCGTTATACGCAAAATTTATCGCTTTTGTCTCTCCTAAGGGTATCGAAATTGAAATAATTTCCAGACAAATTGCGAATGCACATATGTTTTTTAATATTTTAAATATGCTTTTGTGGCTGCCGTTTATATGGGTGCTGGTCAAGATTGTTACTAAATTGATCCCAGACAAAGACAAGGAAATTTCAGCGTCTGCACCTATGTTTCTTGATTATAAAATTATTGAGAGCCCTGTATTTGCATTACATCTGGCGACAAAAGAGCTTTCAAGAATCGCAAGTATAGCATTAAATATGATTATTGAGGCTAAAAAAGCATTTTTAGGAGAAGATAAACAGGCGGCGGAAAAGGTTTTAGAAATGGAAGATCTTGTTGACAGTCTTCAGGCCGAAACAATTAAGTATTTGGCTTCAATTTATACGGCTGCCAGTTTGACGGAGCATCAGGCTACTCAAATTTCAGACATGATACATGTTGCGGCAGATATTGAACATATTGGGGATCACTGCACAAATATCGCTGAATTTGCTAAAGAAAAGATTAAAAACAAATATGAGTTTTCAGACAAAGCCAGTGCTGAAATTTATGAGTGTTTTGACAATATACGAAGAATGACGACGGATACAATCAAATGCCTTGAAGACGGAGACACTGAACTTGCACAAGATGTATTGGCACAGGAAAAAGAAATTAATGACATGGAAGACAGATTAAGAATTCAACATATGAAGAGACTTGGTGAAGGTAGATGTTCCCCTGAATTTACAGTAATGTATATTGATATTATACATAATATTGAAAAAATCGGAGATTACTGTACAAATATTGCTCAAGCAGTTGTGAAGGATATTGGATTTCATAAATATAAAACCATAAAACCGGAAAAAGAATCTAAACAGGTGTGATGAATAAAGAAAGCTGTGGTGCAACATGAAAAAGGTTTTAATAATTGAGGATGAACCCAATATCAGAGAACTTGTTTTATATAACCTTGGTGCAAACGGGTATGAGGGGATAGGTGCTGACGACGGGATAATGGGGATTACACTTGTTCATACCGAAAAACCTGATTTGATATTGCTTGATATTATGCTGCCTGGAAAGAATGGGTATGACATTTGTCGTGAACTTCGAAGCGAAGGAAATAAAACGCCAATCATTATGCTTACTGCAAAAAATGACGAGATTGATAAAGTTCTGGGTTTAGAGTTCGGCGCAGATGATTATATATCTAAACCTTTTGGAATTAGAGAACTGATTGCCAGAATCAACGCAGTGCTGCGAAGATACGAAGACAAGGAACCGAATCCCCAAACTATTATCATTGAGGATTTGATTATAAGCATTGAAAGACATGAAGTCTCTATCAACGGGAAACCTGTAGAATTTACGTTAAAAGAATTTGATCTGATATGTTTTTTGGCGAAAAACAGAGGACTTGTCTTTACAAGGGATCAGCTTCTGGATAAAGTCTGGGGAATAGATTATGCCGGAGAAACAAGGACGGTGGATGTGCATATCAGATATATACGAAGAAAGCTTGGACTTGATGAAAATGAGAATAAATATATTCAAACGATTCGAGGCAAGGGGTATAAGATGATATGAGAACAAAATTTGTAATATCTGTTGTCATTATTTCTATTCTGAATCTTCTGTTGTTTTATGTATTTTTTAATATGGGAGAGCCATTGCTGGCTGTCATTCTTTGCCTGCTGGTAACGATAGTAATATCTGTATATTTATTTAAATGGATTATTAAGCCTGTTGAAATCATGAAAAAACAATTAGAGGAAGCCAATGAAGAAAATATGAAATCTGAGAGAATTAGAAGTGAGTTTGTAGCAAACGTGAGTCACGAGTTAAAAACTCCCTTAACCTCAATTCTTGGCTTTATAGAAACACTTCAGGATGGAGCGGCTGATGACCCGGAACTTAGAACCAAATTTTTGGACATTGTTGCGATTGAGACATCAAGGTTAAAAAGGTTAATCGAGGATTTACTGGTTCTTTCAGACATTGAAACTAAAAGAGACAGGGGTGAAGGCAAGAAAATTTTCATTGAAAAATCAGTTAAAGAAATAGTTGCTTCCATTTCACCTATTGCAGAAGTAAGAAAGGTTACAGTCAAATTAAATATTGACAGTGGAATCACTATATTGGGCAATGAAGACAGATTTAAACAGATGATGCTTAATCTGATTGAAAATGCAATAAAATATTCTAAAATAAATGGAACTGTTTATATTTTCAGTGAACTTTTGGACGAAGGTAAAAAAGTTTCCATAACGGTCAGGGATGAAGGAATCGGCATTTCAAAAGAACATATTGAAAGGTTGTTTGAAAGATTTTACAGAGTTGACAAGTCAAGATCAACCAAAGTGGGAGGGACCGGACTTGGCCTTTCCATCGTTAAGCATATAGCAAATTTATTTGAAGCGGAGCTAAAAGTTGAAAGTGAGATAAATAAAGGTTCGAGTTTTATAGTTATATTTTCGATAAAATAAGAATTGAGGGAATATGGGACATTTAGAATTTCTTATCAGAGATCTGGCACTTATTCTTGTAGTTGCTGGAATAACAACTTTGATATTTAAGAAAATCAAACAACCAGTTGTACTTGGTTATATTTTAGCGGGGTTTTTGACAGGCTCAAATTTTAAGTTCCTGCCAAATATTGATGATTTGTCAACTATTGCAGTGTGGGCTGAACTTGGGATAATTTTTATCATGTTTGGACTGGGTTTGGAATTCAGCTTTCATAAGCTTGCAAACGTTGGAGGAAGTGCCATCGTAACGGCTACAACTATAATTATTCCAATGGTATTTCTTGGATTTCTGATAGGAAATTTACTGGGTTGGAGCAAAATGGACAGTATATTCCTTGGAGGAATGATTTCTATGTCTTCGACTATGGTAATCATCAAGGCCTATGATGAACTAGGCTTAAAACCTAAATCCTATTCAAATATCGTTTTAGGTACACTGATTGTTGAAGATATTGCCGGTGTGTTTATGATGGTAATACTGTCAGCGATTGCAATAAGCAAGGGCGTTATAGGCTTCCAAATGGTAGGAGAAATCGGCGTTCTCCTTATGTATTTGGGATTATGGCTTGTACTGGGTATTTATTTGATCCCTTCTTTTTTAAGAAAAACAAAATCCCTTATGAATGATGAGACTTTGCTGATCATTTCATTGGGCCTTTGTTTATTTATGGTGGTGGTAGCCAATTATATCGGGTTTTCTTCTGCGCTGGGAGCCTTTATTGCCGGTTCCATATTGGCAGGAACAG
>Ga0209386_1000786_pt1 | contig 14399 bp, 12 predicted proteins | sample NGEPertwo_FD_184510 | JGI IMG/M metagenome (GOLD analysis project Ga0209386, IMG submission 184510) | Arctic peat soil microbial communities from the Barrow Environmental Observatory site, Barrow, Alaska, USA - NGEE Permafrost154B-two... | ecosystem: Environmental > Terrestrial > Soil > Wetlands... | reverse complement strand
CCACCCGGCAGCGGCCGTCACCGCCGCGCCCTTCGACGATCGCCCGCCGCCCCGCCCCGCTCATCTCCTTGACGTAGGCCAGCCCCACGCGCAGCGCGCGCCCGTCGTCCTCGACCTCGAACCACTCGCCGCTCAGGTTGACGTCCAAAGGCCGCACCGTGAGCCCGAAGCGCCGCGCGTCGTTGAGCACCACGCGCGGCGAGTAGAACCCCATGGGCTGGTTGTTGAGGATGCCGCAGTAGAACTCGGCCGGATAGTGCGCCTTGAGCCACGCCGAGGCGTTACAAACGATGGCGAAGCAGGCGGCGTGCGCCTTGTTGAAGCCGTAGGCGGCGAAGCCACGGAGCTGGCGGAAGACCTCGTCGGCCGCCTCTCGTGAGGTGCCGCGCGCCACCGCCTTCTCGACGAAGCTGCGGCCGATCTCGTCCATCTCTTCCAGCGACCGCTCGTGCGTCATGGTGCGGCGCAACAGGTCGCCCTCGGCGAGGCTGAAGCCGGCCACGGCGGCCGCCACCTCGATGACCTGCTCCTGGTAGACGATGACGCCGTAGGTGCGCCGCAGGATACGTTCCATCGCGGGGTGCGGCACGGTAACCGGCTCGCGCCCGTGCCGCCGCCTGATGAACGGCGCGATCATGTCGGCCTGCAGCGGCCCCGGGCGGAACAGCGAGATGGCGGCGATGACGTCTTCGAAGTCGCGTTCCTGCAGGCGCGTGGCCAGGTTGCGCTGCCCCGAGCTCTCGAGCTGGAACAGGCCGACGGTACGCGCTGAGCGGATGAGCTTGTAGACCTCGGGGTCGTCGCGCGGCAACTCCCAGGCGCTGATCTGTTCGCCGGTGCGCGCCTCGATGCGCCGCACCGCCTCGGCGATGGCGGAGTGCATCTTGAGGGCGAGGATGTCCATCTTGACCAGGCCCAGCGTCTCGACGTCGTCTTTGTCGAACTGGGCCACCACGACGCCCTTGGCGGCCCACTGCAGCGGCACGCGGTCGGTGAGCGGGTCGCGCGAGAGGATGAAGCCGCCGAGATGGGTGCCGAGATGCGCCGGGAAGCCGGAGAGGCGCTCGGCGACGTGCACGAGCCGGCGGTAGTGCGGGTGCTGGAACTCGTGGTCGGCGAGCTCGGGGCGCTCGGCGAGCATCTCCCCGAGCTTGGCGGCGCTGCCCCACGGCACGCGTTTGGACAGGCTGTCGATCTCCTCCGACGTGAAGCCGAAGGCGCGGCTCACGATGCGCACCGCCGAGGGCGCGCGCACCGTGCTGACGGTGGCCACCATGGCGACCTTTTCGTGGCCGAAGCGCTCGTAGATGTACTGGATGACCTCGTCGCGGCGCGCCGAGCAGAAATCGATGTCGACGTCGGGCATCTCGCGGCGCGCCGGGTTGAGGAAGCGCTCGAAGAGCAGCTCGTGCGCGATGGGGTCGGCGTCGCAGATGCGCAGCACGTAGCTGACGATGCTGTTGCCGGCCGAGCCGCGGCCCGAGTAATAGATGCCGCGGCCTCTGGCGAACTCGACGATGTCGTGCACGGCGAGGAAGTACTCGGCGAAGCCGAGCTCCTCGACGACCTTGAGCTCGCGCTCGAGGCGCGCCGTGACCTCGGCGGTGAGCGGCCGGTAGCGCTGTTCGGCGCCCTTGAAGCAGCGCTTCCAGAGCAGCGAGAAGGCGGTCTCGCCGGGCGGCAGCGGGTAGGCGGGGAAGAGGAGGCGGCCGAGACCCAGGTCGAGGTTGCAGCGCTCCGCGATGCGCCCGGCGTTGGCGTAGGCCTCCGGGTAGCGCTGGAAGAGGCGGCGCATCTGCGCCGGGCTCTTGAGGTAGAGTTCGGCGTTCTTGCGCCCCAGCGGGTTGGGCAGCGGCTGGTTGGCGGCCTCGGCGGCGAGCACGTCGTGCAGGCCGGCGTCGGCCTTGACCGTGTAGTGCACGTCGTTAGTGGCCACGGTGGGCAGGCGCAGCTCGTGGGCCAGCAGGTCGAGGGCGCGCAACGAGGCGCCCGAGTCGGGGAACAGCTCGTGCTGCAGCTCGATGAAGAAGTCGCGGCCGAAGATCTCGTGGAACACGGAGGCCGCGGCGCGGGCGCCGGCCTTGTCGCCGGCGAGCAGCCGCGACCAGATCTCGCCGCGGCGGCAGCCGCTGAGCGCGACGAGGTGGCCGCCGTGCTCGGCGAGCGTGGCGAGCCGCGCCAGCGGCGGCTCGCCCGGGTGCTCCAGATGGGCGGCGCTGATGATGCGGCAGAGGTTGCTCCAGCCGGCGTAGTCGCGGGCCAGCAGCACCAGGTGGTGGCCGCCGGTGCCGGCGGCGCTCGCGGCGGCGGGGGGCACCGTGGCCGCCGCCGCGAGATGCCGGATGTGGCCGTCGGGGGTGAGGGCGGCGGGCGCTGCGAAGGCTCCCGGCGCTGCGGGCGACGCCCCGGCCGGCGCATCTGTGCCCGGCGACCACACCCGCCCGTCGCGGCCGACGGCCGGCTCGACCGTAAGCTCGACGCCGACGATGGGCTTGATGCCAGCCGCCTTGCAGGCCTGGTAGAAGCGCACGGCGCCGTAGAGCCCCTCGTGGTCTGTAGCCGCCAGGGCCGGCATGCCCATGCCGGCGGCGGCGGCCGCCAGCTCGGGGATGCGGCAGGCGCCGTCGCCGAACGAGAAGTTGGTGTGCGCGTGCAGGTGGACGAAGCTCACTGGCGCCTCCGGCCGTGGACTCGCGCCCACGCGATGTGTAGGCTCGCGGTAGCCGCGGACAGGAAGTCTGGAGGAATCGTGGCGAACATCGGACCGATCGAGTTGCTCTTCATCGTCATCATCGCCCTGGTCCTTCTGGGGATCCTGGTCGCCGTGCTGAGGTCGGTGCGGCGCAGGTAGATCGCCGGCCGTTCAATTGAGCGCCTGCTCGAGGGCCCACGCCTTGGTCACGCGGTCGTAGCGCAGGTCGAACACGTGGCCTTCGGCGCGCACCCGCCAGTACGAACGGCTCACATGGCCGTCGTCCTTCCACCAGCCCGTCTCGAGGACCCACGTCTCGAGCACGCGCTCGATGCGGTAGCGCCGGCGCCGCCACACGAAGGTCACCGGGCGGCGCTGCCGCTCGTCCCAGCTGACGGCGATGGGGGCGGCCGCGCCGTTGGCGCCGGGCCTGTCGCTGGAGGTGGCTCCGCCGCGAGACATGTGGTGCTCCTGGTGGGGGCTGGTCGATTGACGGGCGAGGGACCGTAACGGTAACACGAACATATGTTCGTGTAAACGTCGGACGGAACGGCCGGCGTGTGGCCGCCGCGGTCGGCGTCGGCCGCGGCCCGGCGTCGGCCGCCACCCTGCAGGGGCCACCACGAAGACGGGGGGATACGTGACCTCAACGACCAGCTGTACGCGACCAAGGACGGCAAGTTCAACCCCGACTACGACAAGCTGTTCAAGGAGCAGAACCGCACGATCGACCCGGCGGCGCGCAAGGCGCTGGTCGACCAGATGCAGGAGATTCTCCACCGCGAGTCGCCGTACATCGTGACGGCGTACTCCAACGACCTCGAAGCGTACAACATCGACAAGTGGCGGGGCTACGCGGCGTCGCCGAGCAAGGTGGGCAATGTGCTGTTCCCGCCCTACGGCAACGCCGGCAGCTAGAACTTCCTGCTCATCGGGCCGAAGACCGCCGCCGCGACGTCGGCGGGCGGCGGCAGCAACAGCCTGATCTACGTGGCCGTCGCCGTCGCCGTGGTGATCGTCGCCATCGTGGCGGTGCTCTTGCTGCGGCGCGGGCGCGGCCGGGCGATGGAAGAGTAGGGCGTGACGGCGCACAGCCGTACGCGGTCGACGAGGGCCGCCGCCGCCTCGGCGAGAGCCTGCCGGCCGGCGACCAGGGCGCGCAGGTCGAGCACGTTCGCCGCCTCGCGGTGGCTCTGCAGCCAGGAGTGGACCAGCAGCATCTCGTCGAGCATGGTCGCCGGCAAGGGCGGCGACGGCGGAGCGGCCGCGGCGAACTCGCTGAGCAAGCCGCGTGCGGCGTCCTCACCGAAGGCTCGGCGGCCGACCACGCGCTCCACGGCGATGCGGCCGCCGCGCACGCCCCAGAGCGCGACCCAGCCGGCACGCTTCGCGGGGTAGGCGATGACCGCGTCGTCGCGTTGCGCGGCGCGCAGGCGGCGCACGGTGCGCAGCGCGCGCTCCAGCGCCTCGCGCTGTTTCTGCAGGCGCGCCGCCTGCTCGAACGCCAGGGCTTGCACCATGCCCGCCTGGCGCTCCTGCAGGCGCTCGTCGAGGTCTTCGCTGTGCCCCTCGAGGACGCGGCGCACGGCGGCGACCGCGGCCGCGTACTCCCCGTTGAATGAGCGGTGCGCCTGCGGCGCCCCCCTCGTTGACACGCCTTCGGTGGTCAATGGCCGGCTGCAGGGCGCCAGGCAGGCGCCGGTGCCGGCCCGCGGGCAGGCGTGGCCTCCACGGCCGCGCTCGCCGGCCGCGCCGGACGTCGCCCGCGCCGGCAGGTGCGCGCAGGTGCGCAGCGGGTACACGCCGTTGAGGCACTCGACGAGGCGCCGGGCCAGGCTGGCCTTGCGGAACGGCCCGGCGTAGTACGAGCCGTCGTCGCGCAGGTTGGGCGTGGCGTACAGGCGTGGGTAGTCGTCGGCGCTCAGCTTGACGTAGTGGTAGCTGGGCACTCGCGTGCCGTGCGAGTTGTACAGCGGCCGATGCTTGGCGATGAGCCGCTGTTCGAGCAGCAGGGCGCCGAACTCGGAGCCGGTCTCGACGACATCGAACCGGGCGAGCAGCTCGAGCGCCTGCCGCGCGCCGTAGGCCTGGCGCTGCAGAAAGTGGTCGCGCGTGCGGCGCCGCAGGTTCTCGGCTTTGCCGATGTAGAGGGCGGCGCCCTTCTCGTCGCGCATCACGTAGACGCCGGGCGTGGTGGGCAGCGTCTCCGTGAGCGAGATCTTGTGGTAGTTGCGGCGCGCCCCGGGTTCGCAGAAGCGCGCCACCTCCTCGAGAGTGCTCATGCCCTGCTCCTGCAGCCAGCTGAGGAAGAGGAGCAGGAGCTCGGCCGTGGCCTGGGCGTCCTGCAGGGCCCGGTGCACGGGCTTCACCTTCGTGTCGAACCGGTAGCTGAGGGCGTTCAGCGAGCAGCGCTGCTGCGGGCAGAGTTTGCGCGCCAGGCGGAGCGTGTCGAGCGCCGGGCGCGGAAAGGTGCGGCGCTGCAGGCGGCCGAGCTCGTAGTCGAGGAAGCTGAGGTCGAACTGCGCGTTGTGGGCGACGAGCACGGAGTCTGCCGCGAAGTCCACGAAGCGCGGCAGCACGACGTCGATCGGGGGCGCGTCGGCTACGGTGGCGTCGTCGATGCCGGTGATGCCGGTGATCATCTCGGGGATGCGCACGCCGGGGTTCACGAGCGACGAGAAGGTGTCGACCTCGCGTCCGCCCTCGAGGCGCACGGCGCCGATCTCGGTGATCTTGGCGAACCCCGGCGTTGCGCCGGTGGTCTCGAGGTCGACTACGGTGAAGGCGACGTCGGCCAGGTCGCGGCGCCGGGCGCGCCACGTGGCCAAGCCGACGTGCACGTCGCTCTCCCACGAGAAGCGCTCGTCGCCGTGCACGATGTCGGCGACCAGCGTGTGCATGAGCTCGGGAGGGCAGTTGACGACGGGGAAGAGGCGCGGCCAGACCTCGCGGTAGTCGAGGGCTTCGCCCGCCTGCTCGAGCAGAGCGTAGAAGTCGTCGACCGTGGTGAATGCGAGCTGCACGGTGACATCGTAAACCCACTGGGCGACGGATGCACGGACCGCTCGCGATGCGCTCACGGCCCCGCCGTGATTCGCTGCCCGCGGCGGCGGGCATCCTGAGCACAACACGCCGCCGCCGGGCGGCCCCACGTCTTCGGAACGGAGCGTTGATGTCCACACCAGAGACCCGCGAGCCCGGGCCCGAGTTCCAGGACGGGCTTGACTGGATCCATGTCGAGCGGCCGCTCACCCTGCGCCACCTGCGCGGCAAGCTGGTGCTGCTCGACTTCTGGACCTACGGCTGAATCAACTGCATCCACGTACTCCCGCAGTTGCGGGAGCTGGAAGCAAGGTTCGCCGATGAGCTGGTCGTCATCGGCGTGCACAGCGGCAAGTTCCGCGCCGAGCGCGTGACCGCCAACATCGCCGCCGCCGCGCAGCGCCTGCGCGTCGAGCACGCCGTGGTCAACGACCGTCAGTTCCGCATCTGGCGCGCCTACGGCGTCGGCGCCTGGCCCACGGCCGTGTTGCTGGATCCGGCCGGCGGTATCGTGGGAGCCGTGCCGGGCGAGTTTCTCGCCGGGCAGCTCGCCCCGGTGATCGCAGACCTGATCGCCGAGTTCGACCGCGCGCACGCGCCTGGCGGCGCGCGGCTGCGGCGTGGGCCGTGGCCGCTCAGGCTGCCGCCTGAGCCCGACGGTCCGCTCGCTTTCCCCGGAAAGGTGCTGGCTGTGCAGGGCGGCCGCCTCTTCGTCGCAGATAGCGGGCACGACCGCATCCTTGAGCTTCAAGTAGAAGGTGAGAGTTCTCACGAGGGGGGCGTTCGGGCGAGGGTCGTGCGCGTCGTCGGCACCGGCCAGAGGGGCGCGATGGACGGCGGCGCCGACCAAGCCTCGTTCGATCGTCCGCAGGGACTGGCGCTGGCTCCCGGCCGTCTGACGGAGGCCGGCTTGGCGCCCGAGGCCGGCGTCGAGACCCTGTTCGTGGCCGACGCCGAGAACCACGCGGTGCGTGCGGTCGCTCTCCCGACGGGCGAGGTCACGACCATCGCGGGCACGGGCTACCAGGCGCGGCGGCCCAACAAGGCCGGCGTGGGGCGCGGCGCGGCGCTCAGCTCGCCGTGGGACGTCGAGCTGCTGTCCGCCGCGCCCCCCGGAGCCGCCGGCCCTGGCGCTGTGGGCCCGGTCGCTCTCGCGGTGGCGATGGCCGGCGCGCATCAGCTCTGGCGCCTCGATCTGACCACCCGTGCTGTGGAGCCGTGGATCGGCACGGGCCGCGAGGACCTCAGCGACGGGCCGCCCTTGCGCTGCACGCTCGCGCAACCCATGGGCATGCAGCTCGTCGGGCGTCGCCTCTACTTCGCCGACAGCGAGTCGAGCGCCGTCCGGTTCGCCGGCCTCGACGGTCGCGACGGGCCGGAGGTCGAGACGATCGTGGGCAAGGGGCTGTTCGAGTTCGGCGACGAGGACGGGCAGGGCGGGCAGGTGCGGCTGCAGCATCCGTACGGTCTCGCGGCCGGGCCGGGTCCCGGCGGCGGGGAGGCGCTCTACGTCGCCGACACGTACAACGACAGGATCAAGCGCGTGGACCCAGTGACGAGACGCAGCGACGCCTTCGTGGGGAGCGGGGAGCCCGGCCACGAGGACGGCGACGCGGGCACGGCCCGCTTCTGGGGGCCGCAAGGCGTCGCCGTCGTCGGGCGGCGGCTCTTCGTCGCCGACACGAACAACCACGCCGTGCGCGTCGTCGACCTCGACGGAGCCGCGCCCGTCGTGCGCACGCTCGAGATCGTCGACTGAGGGCGGGCTGGGCCCTTCGTGCCCCGCGCGGCCGCCGTCCGTCGCCCCGGCCCTTGCCGTCGTCCGTCGCGCGGAGGACAATCAGGCGGCTGGGTTTCGTGAGCGAGGCGACGGGGGGCTTCATGCCGTACTGCTCATCGTGTGGACGGCCGCTGACCGGGGAGGGCCGGTTCTGCGCGGCCTGCGGGGCGCCTCAGGCGGTGGCGCCGCCTCCCGCGCAGCACCCGGCACAGCATCCATCGCCGGTGCTGCCCGGCCAGGCGCCGCCGGCGGCGACGGGCGCGCGCCAGCCGTTCCCGGGCTGGGCAGTCGCATTGTTCGTGGTCATCGCGCTGTTCGCGATCGCGGCCTTTGCTGCCTTCGTCCTCCCGATGTTCATCCTCGGGGGGATCGTGTCCAGCATCGAGTCGATCGCCCCTTCTCCCGCCGACGTCCACGCCGCCGAGGCGCGCGCCGGCGTGCAGACTATCCGGATGGGCATCGAGGCGTGGCGCGCCGACCACGCGAGTGGTCGCTATCCGCCCGCCGCCGTCGTGACGCCGGAAGGGCTCGGCAAGTACGTCGACCCCTGGCCACGGGACCCGTGCACCGGCGGGCCTATGCTGCCTACAGGGGCGCGCGGAGGCTACACGTACACGCGCGCCGCCGACGGTCTGAGCTTCACGCTGACCGGCCACGACGAAGCCGGGGAGTCGGTCCTGCCCTTCCCCTAGGCGACCGCGTCTCGTTACGCTCGGCTGAGGAGTGGGTAGGAGCTTCGCAGAGTCCCGTGGAACGTGCCTCTGCGGCGGCGTACTCGCCGTCGCAGAGGCCCTGTGCAAGGAGTCACCCCGTGGATGTCGAGAAGCTGCACAACGAGGTGCTGCGCGCCTTCAACGATTCGTGCATCATGGCCGCGCGGCAGCCATATCGAGGCCGCGGCTTCCGCCCCGCCGCCGACGCCTACTTCGAGGAAGACACGCGAGAGATCGTGGTGCGCTTCGAGCTGACCGGCCTGGCGATGGACGACATCGAGCTGCTCGTCGACCGCCGCGAGCTCGTGGTCCGCGGCGAGCGCGCCTTCCCCACGCGCGAGGGCCGCGTCTACCAGCAGGTGGAGATGGACTATGGTCCCTTCGAGCGTCGCCTGCGTCTCATGGTCGACGTCGACCCCGACGTCACCACGGCGACGTACGAGGCCGGCGTGCTTGAGGTGAGGCTCACCCTCACCGCGCGTGACGGCGCCCGCAAGGTCGACATCCAGACGGGGGGAGGCGACGAATGAGCGACCCTCAGGATATCCAGGTCGACGCGGCGCAGGAGATACCGGGCACGCTGCCGGTGCTGCCCCTGCGGGACACGGTGGTCTTCCCCGACACCATGATCCCGCTCACCATCGGTCAGGAGCGCTCCATCAAGCTCATCGACGACGTGCTCGCCGGCGATCGGCTGCTCACGCTCGTCACCAGCAAGGACGCAGAGATCGAGGTGCCGGGCCCCGAGCTTCTGCACCCCATCGGCACGGTGGGTCTGGCCCATAAGATGATCAAGCTGCCCGACGGCACCATGCGCATCCTCGTCCAGGGTCTGCAGCGCGTGCACGTCGACAAGTACGTGCAGGAGGAGCCGTATCTGGCGGCCGAGATCACCAAGGTCGAGGACGTCGTCGACGAGAGCAAGGAGATCGACGCCCTGCGCGCCAGCCTGCTGAGCGTGTTCAGCAAGATCGTCGCGCTGGTGCCCTACCTGCCCGAAGAGCTCGAGATGGCGGCCGCCAACGTCGAAGACCCCGGGCCGCTCACCTTCCTCATCGCCAGCACGATGCGCATCAAGGCCGCGGACAAGCAGGCCCTGCTCGAGGAGAGCGACGTCGAGAAGCGCATGCGCATGCTGATCGGCATCCTCACGCGCGAGCTCGACGTGCTCGAACTGGGCTCCAAGATCCAGAGCGACGTGCGCAGCGAGATCGACAAGGGGCAGCGTGAGTACTTCTTGCGCCAGCAGATGCGCGCCATCCAGCAGGAGCTCGGCGAGACCAACGAGCAGGAAGCCGAGATCACGGAGCTGCGCCAGAAGGTCGACGAGCTCAAACTCCCGGAAGAGGCCGACAAGGCCGCCCGCCGGGAGCTCGACCGGCTCGCCAACGTCTCGCCGCAGAGCGCCGAGTACCCCGTGATCCGCACCTACCTGGACTGGATCATCACGCTGCCGTGGAACGTGAGCAGCGACGACAATCTCGACGTGGCGCACGCCCGCGGGATCCTCGACCGCGACCACTACGACCTCGAGAAGGTCAAGGACCGCATCCTCGAGTTCCTCGCGGTGCGCAAGCTCAAGGCCGACCTGCGCGGGCCGATCCTCTGCTTCGTCGGCCCGCCCGGCGTCGGCAAGACGAGCCTGGGCCACAGCATCGCCGAGGCCATGGGCCGCAAGTTTGAGCGCATCAGTGTCGGCGGCGTGCGCGACGAGGCCGAGATCCGCGGGCATCGCCGCACGTACGTGGGGGCGATGCCCGGCATCATCATCCGCGCCATGCGCGACGCCGGCACCGACAACCCGCTGTTCATGATCGACGAGATCGACAAGACCGGCGCCGATTGGCGCGGCGACCCGTCGAGCGCCCTGCTCGAGGTGCTCGACCCGGAGCAGAACGTCACCTTCCGCGACCACTACATGGACCTGCCGTTCGACCTCAGCAAGGTGCTGTTCATCACCACGGCCAACCAGCTCGAACCCATCCCGGCTCCGTTGCGCGACCGCATGGAGATCATCTTCCTCGCTGGGTACACGATCGAGGAGAAGCTCCACATCGCCAGGAACTATCTGGTGCCGCGGCAGATCGACGCCAACGGCCTCAAGCCGAAGCAGGTGACCTTCCGCGACGAGGCGGTCGTCGAGATCATCTCGAGCTACACGCGCGAAGCCGGCGTGCGTAACCTGGAGCGCGAGATCGGCACCGTCTGCCGCAAGCTCGCGCGCGAGGTGGTCGAGGCCACCAACGGTGGCCGCAAGCGCTTCACCGTCAACGTGAAGCGCGTGCACGACCTGCTGGGGCGGCCGCGGATGACCGCCGAGGTCAAGCGGCGCACCAGCGACCCGGGCGTTGCCACGGGCCTCGCCTGGACGCCGGTGGGCGGCGACATCCTCTTCATCGAGGCGACGGCCATGCCGGGCGACGGCCATCTCACGGTCACCGGCCAGCTCGGCGACGTGATGAAGGAATCGGCCATGGCCGCCATGAGCTACGTGCGCACGCACTCGCGCGAGCTCGGCCTCGCAGACGACTACTTCCAGGTGCACGACATCCACATCCACGTGCCGGCGGGGGCGATCCCCAAGGACGGCCCCAGCGCCGGCGTGACGATGGCCACGGCGATCTGCTCGCTGGTCACCGGCACGCCGGTCAGCGCCGAAGTGGCGATGACCGGCGAGGTCACCCTCACCGGCCAGGTGCTGCCCATCGGCGGCCTCAAGGCGAAGACCCTGGCCGCCCAGCGCGCCGGCATCACCACGGTGATCCTGCCGAGCCGCAACGAGGCCGACCTGGAGGACGTGCCGGAAGAGCTGCGCAAAGGCATGACCTTCGTTCCGGTCGACCGCGTGGAGCAGGTGTGGGAGGCCGCCATGGGCCTGCGCCTCGACGGCAAGGGCGCCGAGCTGGCCGAAGCCAACGACCTGCTCGAGGAGGCCAGCGAGCTGCTGCAGCAGGCGCGGCGCAAGGCCGGCGTGCGCCGCGGGGCCGAGGCCGAAGCGGCGGAGGCCGATGAGAGCTCTGCCAGGAAGGCGCCGGCCAAGGCCAAGGCGCCGCCGCCGAAGGCGAAGGGCGGCGCCAAGAAGACCACCGCCGCCCGCGGGCGCAGCGGGCGCAAGAAGTAAGGGCGCCCGGAGTCGCGGCGCCCGGTGGGGACGCCGGGCGCCACTCCCGTCCGCACCGAGCGGCAACGCGGCGGCAGCGCCTGAGACGGTGCTGCCGCCGCGTTGCCTTTCGCGGGCGCGCCGCATACCCTTTGGCTTGCCTCCGCCGGCGGCCGCCGGCGGAGCTCTTCGATCTCGAGGAGCCATGCTCTACGCCCCGCCCGCGCCGCCCGCCGGGACGACGCTCAAACGTGCGCTGCCGAGCGTCCTTCTCATCGCGGTCGCGTCGTTGGCGCCGCTGTGGGGTGTCCTCGCGCAAGACTGGAGCGTGCTGGCCGTTGTCTTCGTCTACGTCGCCGACGGGGTCGCCGACGGCTTGACCTTCTGGCTGCGGGCGCGCCGCGCCCAGGGCGCCGCGTCCGACGAGGACACCAAGGACCGCGTCCTCGTCAGCGAGTTCGTACGCACGTACTTCGTGGTGGTGACCGCGATGGCCCTGGTGCTGTACATGGTCTTCAGCGGCCGCCTGCTCAAGCCTGGAGGCGGCGTGCCCGAGGGCGTGTTCCAGCCATTCACCACCTGGCAGTTCTGGGGGGTGGTCGCCGGATTCGTCGCGGTCCGCTGGTTCACGTACTGGTGGGATTGGGTGCGCGGCGCGGAGGCGGCGTTCATGCCGCCGGCCGGCGTGGTCGCTGCGCCGCTGCGCCGCCTCTTCGTGCTGCAGTTCGGCGTGCTCGTCGGCGGGCTGATCGTCTACTGGCCCCTGCGTTCGTCCGGCGCCGCACTGGTCGTCCTGGTCGTCCTCATCGCGGCGGCGGAAGTGGCGCTGGCCGTGTTCGAACGCCTGCGCACGGCGCGTATCCGCGCCGCCGTCGAGGCGGGGGTCAGGGTCGAGCTGCGCCGCGGGCGGCGCGGCTGACGCGGCCCGTCTTGCCTCCGTTCTCCGTGGCGGTCTACCATTGACCACCACGCGGGCGGGATCGTCCTACCCGCGCGCCGTCTCTGCATCAGCCAAGGGGGTGCCGATCTTGAGCGCGAAGGAGCGCGAAACGGCCAACGTGGGCGCTGGCCTTTGGAAAGGCATCGGCATGTGGGCCTGGATGCTCTTCCGCATCAGCGGCCTGGTGCTGGTCTTCTACCTGTTCGTCCACCTCTGGGTGATCTCCCAGGGGCGCGTCGGCGGCGCGGAGTCGCTGAACAAGCTCTTGGAGACCTTCGACAAGCCGCTGCTCGCCTTCCTCGATCTCATGCTGGTGGCGGCCGTGCTGTACCACGCGCTCAACGGCGTGCGCATCCTGCTCATGGACGTCGGCGTGGGGATCAGGCAGCACAAGGCCGTCTTCTGGGCCTGCATGCTCGTGGCGGCGCTGGCGCTCGGCGCGTTCGCCTTCAAAGCCTCCAGCTTCATCCTGGGATAGAGGGCGGACATGGCACTCAGAACCGAGACCCTGGACCGCAGCCGCGGCGGCATGTGGCCCTGGCTGGGCCAGCGCGTCACCGCGGTGCTCGTCATCGTCACCATCATGGTGCACCTCGTGCTCACGCACTACATCGCCATCGGCCAGCTGTCCTTCGACAACATCGGCGACCGCCTGGCCGGCGGCGCGGTGCTCGTCAACGACATCGTGCTGCTGGTGGCGGTCGTCTACCACGCCCTCAACGGCCTGCGCATGGTCGTGCTCGACTGGGGGCTCGCGAGTAGCGGCGGGCGGCGCGTCTTCGACGCCGTGCTGTGGCTCGTCGGCATCCTCGCCATCGTCTACGGCATCTGGGCCCTCTGGGTCTGGGTGAGCTGAGGGGGACGGCATGATCCATCATCAGCTCATCGTCGTCGGCGGCGGCCTGGCCGGGCTGCGCGCCGCCGTCGAGGCCAAGGCGGCCGGCATCGACGTGGCGATCCTCAGCCAGGTCCACCCCGGCCGCAGCCACTCCGGAGCCGCCCAAGGCGGCATCAACGCGGCTCTCGCCAACCACCCCGAGAGCTACGACGACACCCCCGAGAAGCACGCTTTCGACACGGTCAAAGGCTCGGATTACCTGGCCGACCAGGACGCCGCCATCCAGATGACCAGCGACGCTCCGGGCGTCATCTTCGAGATGGATCACTGGGGCTGCCCGTTCAGCCGCTTCGACGACGGGCGCATCGCCCAGCGGCCGTTCGGCGGCGCCGGCTACCCGCGCACCTGCTACGGCGCCGACAAGACCGGGCATTATCTGCTCCACTGCCTCGTCGAGCGCGCCTACGAACGGCAAGTGAAGATGTACGTCGAGGTCTTCGTCACCGACTTCATCGTGGAGGACGGCCGCTGCCGCGGGGTCGTCGCCTACGACATGATTCGCGGCGGCTTCGAGGCGTTCACCGCCGACGCCGTGATCATGGCCACCGGCGGGGCCGGGCGCATCTACGGCAACTCCACCAATGCCATCATCTCGACCGGCGCCGCCGCCGCCGTCGCCTATCACGCGGGCGTGCCGGTCAAGGACATGGAGTTCATCCAGTTCCATCCCACGGGGCTGCTCACCACCAACATCCTCATGACCGAGGGCGCCCGCGGGGAGGGCGGCTATCTCATCAATGATCTCGGCGAGCGCTTCATGAGCAAGTACGCGCCCAAGGCCATGGAGCTGGCGCCGCGCGATATCACCTCGCGTTCGATCACCACCGAGGTCCTGGAGGGCCGGGGCATCGGCGGCAAGGACTACGTCTACCTCGACTTGCGGCATCTGGGAGCCGCGAAGATCATGGAGAAGCTCCCCGGCATCCGCGACCTCGCCATCCACTTCGAGGGCGTCGACCCGATCGAAGAGCCGATCCCGATCACGCCGTGCCAGCACTACACGATGGGCGGCATCGACACCGACGTGAACGGGCGTACCGTGATGCCGGGCTTCTACGCCGCCGGCGAGTGCGCCTGCGTAAGCGTGCACGGCGCCAATCGCCTGGGCGGCAACTCGCTGCTCGAGACGATCGTCTTCGGGCGCCGCTCCGGCGCGGCCGTGGTCGCCGACCTCGCGGGGAGGGCCGGCGGGGGCGACGCCTCCGCCGCCGGCGCCCGCGTGGTCGCCGCGGTG
>Ga0209386_1000785_pt1 | contig 14400 bp, 10 predicted proteins | sample NGEPertwo_FD_184510 | JGI IMG/M metagenome (GOLD analysis project Ga0209386, IMG submission 184510) | Arctic peat soil microbial communities from the Barrow Environmental Observatory site, Barrow, Alaska, USA - NGEE Permafrost154B-two... | ecosystem: Environmental > Terrestrial > Soil > Wetlands... | reverse complement strand
GAAATCATTCCTTTAATTATGTCTCTGGCACAACTTCGACCGAAACGCCTGGCACAACATGAACCGAAATGGGTGGCACAACTTCGACCGCTTTATCTAATTTTGGGTTTCGGAGCGTCTGAATTACCCGAAAATTCGTTGCAAAAAGCTATTTGCAACGTGCCGGAGTGAAAATGCAAATGCGTTTTGCCATTTACAACATGTGGGAGTGAAAATGCAATTGTATTTTCCTATTTACAGAGTGTGGGAGCGAAAATGTAAATGTATTTTGCCATTTACAAAGTGTGGGAGCGAAAATGCAAATGCGTTTCTCTGTATTCAATGTTGTTATTCTTCTTTGAGCATGATGGATAGTTGCCCGGCGTCCGGTTCTTGTTTCAACGATTTTTATCCGACCCGTGCGCAAAAGAGAACAGGTCGTCACAGATTTTAAAAAGGATGAGCACCTGGAATTTCAGGGGATCGCGAAGTAAGTGGCGTACTTCGCCAGTCAATTAATTACTGGCGAGGTGTGCCTCTCGAATATATACAGTGCTTTTTTTATTAATCTTGATGTCCGTATCCAAGTTCTTCGTTTTTATCCCAAAATTCCATAAACAGTTGAGCAGGTGTCCCTTTCTTGCTTGCCCAATTTGCTGCAATCTTTATTGCCTGTTCTAAATCATCTAGGTAAGCCATTCTTCCATCACTTCCCCTGATGCCTTTATCATCTTTTTTAGCACCTCTGTTAATAAGTATATTTTTTTCATCATATACTATTCGTCTAACATCTTCGTAATCTTTACCTTTTGGCAAATTATCCTTCAGTAATTTAGCTAAACCATTATAATAAAGCTGAAATTTAGTTACTGGGTCGTCAATTTGCTGTCCAAGTAATTTTTCAACTTCATTTTCAATAACAAGTTCTGAATCTAAATTTAGTAAAAGTTGTTCCCCTTTTATCTCTTCAGATTTTTGTAATATTTCTAGTCTTTCCAAATCTTCTTCGGAAAGTTTTCTTTCAACAATCTTCTTCTTATTTTCTTCCATTTCTATATGCTTACGGTTAATAATTCTCTTATTTTAATTGCCGTTTGATCTATCGATTTAACATCCCAATTCGCGACATTTAAATTTTTAGTCACGTTGGAAATGTTTGGGAAATGTTCCTTAAATGCCCCCCAATAATCATTACCCATTTCTGATTGTCTCCATTGAAATTGAGAATAAATAATTGAAGGGTGTATTTGGCATTCATTCGCAAATTTGGCAACAATAAGTTTGTTGTGGATTAATTTATCAATGTATCTCATTTTTTCACTTGAGAAAAGATATTCACTAGCAAATTCATTTGCTTTATCTTCTTGAATTAAAAATAGATCGGGTTCACCTGTAAGATGGTAACAAGTTTTTTCAATTATTTCTAAATCAAAAAGAACGTGATGTAACTCGTGAATTAAAGCAAACCAAATAGTCGCATAGTTTTTATTAAAATCTGTTATAACAATACAAGGCTTATTATCAACAATAAATGTTGCTCCTCTAATTTGAGTTTTTGGGAGTAATGGTTGAAAAACCACTGTAATACCAATATTGTAAAGTGCTTGAAACACTGTTTTTAAACCGCTTTCAACGTTTTTCGTATAAGGCTTAATCTTTGGGATTAGGTCAACTAAACTATTGCGATTGTAATTATTTGGATTATTTATTGATTGAAAATATCTATAACTTGACTTAATCCAGAAATCTTTCATCTTGTTACTAAAAGATTTTCTGGATTTACTATATAATGCCTCATTGAGCTCTAAGTCATAGTTATAGATTGAGTTAATTCCAAAAAAATTGCATATCCTAGTTTTTATATTTTCAAGAGTATCATTTCTGGTTATATAACCTAAGCCTATTAACGTTTTTAAATCAAAGAATTTATTTATGAATGTAACATCCATAGAATCTTGAAGTTCTTTTATTTCCTCTTGAGGTCTTTCGTGAAAATGCATAATGAGCAAATCTTCTAAACTGATTTCAAGAAATTCTCCAAGTTTAATGAGTTTATTTACATCAGTCTGTTTTGACGTTTTATTAAGAATTGCATCTAGACTTTTCCTTTCAATGCCTGCAAATTTTTCGAATTGTGTTTTATTCAATCCTGATTTTTCAAGCTTACTTAATAACAACTCCTCCAAGGAAGGTCCTGAATAACTGAAACTCTTTTTCAAAATTGAATAAATCATACATTTGAAGGTAAATTCACCTCAAAGGTACATTATAATTTGAATAAAGCAAATAAATAGCGGTAAATATACCTTTTTTGTTTATAATGTTGTTTTCTGGAGTGATTCTTGGCATTGCCGCTAATTTGTTTATATCTATTCCAGAAGTAAACCTACCCTTCATATTTGGGCTCCCGGCATGTTCAATTTAAAATTGGCTTTCGTAAAAGGAATCTTAATATTACAAAGCATCATCAGCCAAATAGTCAACCAAGTCCGATTTTACTTTGGGCCTATATTCCTTACCGTATTCACCACGCGGGTATGGGTGGAATCATTTTTTATACTGGTTATATCACTGTCGCGGTTTGTAAAATAAACATAGTTTCCACGATCCATAAAGCGGTATACCTTGCAGCCTTCATGTTCAAATAAATAATCAACCTGGTAAGTTTGGTTGTTGCTGGGTGTGGTACTTGAAACCGGAATATGTATTATCTTACAAGAGAAAAAGAGGGTGATAACTGCAATTAATACAGATGTTTTAATAATTGTCCTCATGTTTTTGATTTTTTAGTAAGTGGTTATTTCTGGTCGAATTGTTTTTTCGTTGTAAAACTGTTCCCTATTAAAATCAAAGAATCGCGTAACGTGTATTCGGTTTAGCATAACAAAATTAGTAATCCTATTTTCAATCACAATTTATTTCGCATTTATTTATTGTAAATAAAAAAATCCGCATGGAGCGGATTTAGTATCGTGGTCTTTCTGTTTTTCACAGTAGTGCTAAATCAAATCATTAAAACCGAATCATCGATTTCGTAATTCGTGCTTCTTCCGCCTGCATGGTCCTTACGAAGTATCTTTTTTACTATTAAATCCTGAATATCACGGAGTGCGGTATCGGCAGAACATTTTGATATTTTCGCCCACTTTGATGAGGTCAATTTACCGTCAAAGCCATCCAGTAATCTATTTATTAAGATGGTTTGCCTTTCATTCAGAAGGGTTGATGCATGTATCTTCCAAAATTGGGACTTAAACAATACTTTTGACAGCGTTGTGTCTGTAGCATTAAACGCATTCGTCAAACAGTTTAGGAACCAGCAAAGCCAATCCGTTACATCGAGACTGCCTTTCTGTGTTTTTTCTAAAATGTGATAATATTCATTCCGCTCAAGTCTGATTTGAGCAGACATACTGTAAATTCTCATCGGACTGCCATCCGACCTTGCGAGTAACATATCTGCAATTGCTCTGGCTATTCTGCCATTCCCATCCTCGAACGGGTGAATCGTTACAAACCATAGATGTGCCAGTCCGGCTTTTAAAACGGAATCTATTTTGTCTTCAGAATTTAACCAGAGAAGAAACCCGGTCATTTCATTTGTAAGTTTTGAGGAATCAACTGCCTGAAAATGGACTCTTTCTTTACCCATCGCACCTGAAACCACCTGCATCGGACCTGTTGAGTCATTACGCCAATTTCCTACCGTTATTTTATTCATTCCGTTTCTTCCGGTCGGGAACAATGAAGCGTGCCAATCGAATAATCTTTCGGTGGTTAATGGCTTGTCGTAGTTTTGTGTGGCGTCCAGCATCATTTCAACCATGCCATCAACATTTCTGTCAGAAGCAACCAGACCTTGAATATCAATGCCCAAATGTCGTGCAATTGAAGACCGGACCTGTTCCAGGTTTAATATTTCACCTTCTATTTCGCTTGATTTTAAAACATCTGATGTTAAGGTCTCTAATACCGCTTCGCTTTTCAAATCAAAGCCTAAAGATTCCATTTTTCCAATCAGCCTACCCTGAAGATTTCGCACCTCACCAAGCCTGAGAAGCAAAACTTCATTGTTCCAGGTAAAATGAGGCCAATTGTCTTGTTGATGGATATATATTTTCATTCTCCGCAAATTATGCGTCAAATATAAAACATTTTCATGCTATTACCAATTATCTCCGCAAATTATGCAGCAATAAATCCAGTTATTTACCGCATAATTTTAAAGTCTTGAAAATAATTTATCCGGGAGTTTTAGATACGAACGCTTATTGCTTCGTATTTAACTGACATTCCTTCCGGTGGCAATTATTTTTGTGAACCAAACACTTTTTGCAGTAAAGGGGTTACACGAGCTTTTACATTGGTACGGATATCTTTTTCGCGCTCCGCGATTTTCAGAAACATCCCTTTCAAAGCCTGCTCCAGAATGTAATCTTCGAGTTTGACATTTACTGTTTTCATACCAGCGAATTGTCCCAGCGGCGATCCGGCCATCTTGTTCCACTGAACGGTGAGTTCGTTCCACGATTGTTGGGTTGAAATCCCTGCTACCAGATTTTTATTCAGCGATTCGCGAATCTTCGGACGATAGAGTTCGCCCAGCTGCAGGCTTGTTTTCTGAACGAAGTATTGTGTCGCTGCATCATTGGGCCCTTTCAGAATTTGCAGACCGTCGGTAAAGGTCATGTCGCGGACACTGTTTACAAAGATGGGTTTTGCGCCTTTGGCAGCATCTTCGGCAGCCCTGTTGATCCGGATGATTACATCGTCAACCAGTTTGGCGCCTCCGGGAAGCTTCGACAGGTTGTCTGTAATTGTTCTCGCTTCGGGCGGAAGTAGTATTTTAATCGTCAGATCTTTAAGGTAACCATCCACAGCAGACAGATGTGTTACGGAACTGTCTGTCGCGACCAGTAAAGCATCTTTGAGACCACCGACGATGTCGGCATTCGAGAGTGGCACGGTTTTATTCGTAATCTTTTTCAAAAGATTGCTGAACTGTGCGTTTGAATTCAGCGTGAAAAATAAAAGTATAAGTGTAATGATTTTTGCTTTCCGCATGAGAAATGTATGAATGATAAAAGACAAATGTAATACGAACGCGGAAGAAATGGTTTTAAATCTGTCAAAACTTCCATCATCTCTGGAAACGCTGTGCTAATAAAGTCATTTTAAAAAACCTTATTTTGATGTTTTAAACCTTAGTAGCCCAGGTATCGAAGTTGAAATCAACCTTATTCCCTTATTTTAGCTTAGCCGTTTTTTAATTTATTCCCCATTGTTTATTCGGCACATCACCCATCTGCAATTCCAATGTACCACCTGCCGCAATTTCCTGGTGATTGATCCAGCATTTGCTATACGATTGACCGTTGAGTTTTGCCGACTGGATATATATGTTCTTGTCGGAATTGTTGTGCGCAATAATTGTAAACGATTTGCCTTTCGTGTAGGTCTGATCCAAATGAAAGGTAATCTTTTCGAACACGGGACTTGTAATTTCATAGCGGTTGTCGCCCGGGCAAACCGGATGCAAACCACTCGCCGCCAAAACATACCAGGCCGACATTTGTCCCACATCCTCATTCCCAACCAATCCTTCCACCGAATTGTGGTAAGCCCTTTTGCAAATCTGTCGGCTCCAGAACTGCGTGTACCACGGAGCTCCCAGTCGATTGAACAGGAAAGGAATATGATGAACCGGTTCATTGGCATGATTGTAGTAATCGTTCCACATCATGTTTTCAGGAACTTTGCTGAAGAGATCGGTCAGATCGGCCAGCGCTTTTTCTTTACCGCCCAGCAAATCGCACAACCCCGGAATATCATGCGGCACAAACCATCCCTGCTGGTACGGATTGCTTTCAACACAGCCGTAATTCTGGGTCAGACGACCATCTTTTGGCCACGCTTCCCAGGTTCCATCACTCTTGCGCGGACGAAACCAATGTACGGAAGGATCAAAAATGTTCTGATAGCTTTTCGAACGGCTGAGGTATTTGGCGGCATCCTCTTTTTTATGCAAACTATCAGCAAAGACCGACAGGCACCATTCAAAATAGGAATATTCCAACGTCGATGAGATCGAATTGGAATAGCCGAGCTCGCCGTTGCCAAACTTTTCGCAGCTGTTTTTCGCAAAGCGGTAACCCTTCTCAACATCAAAAGTGCGGATACCTTTATTGTAGGCATCCACCATCACCGAAACGGCCGGATTGCCTATCATACAGCCACTATAAGAATTCAGGAATTCCCATCTTTCAAGATAATTATTCCCACTTTCGTCGGCCAGTTCAACCAGCGAATTGATCATATCGCTAACAACTTTCGGATTGATGATGGTCTGTAACGGGAATTGGCTTCTGAAAACGTCCCATCCGCTGAAAATGGTTCGCTTCACAAATTGGTCAGTTTTATGGATCTTGCCATCGCCACCCGGATAACTGCCATCGACATCGGTGAAGCAGCGGGGATCAATCATTGTATGGTAAAGCGCGGTATAAAAAATGGTTTTGTTTTCCTCGTTGATACCGTCCACCGTAATCTTGCTTAAGGCATCGTTCCATAAACGGTTCGCATTTTCCCTGACGCGTTTAAAATCGAAATCTTTGATCTCCGAAAAGAGGTTGTTTTTCGCTCCGTCGATACTTACAAACGAGATCCCCGATTTGAGATAGACTTTTTCAGCTGTTCCGGTCTCAAATTCGGAATAGAAGCCAAGGTGTTTTCCCTGTTTCTCGCGACAACCTTTTTCAACCGAAGCTTTTGCAACGAGTTCGCGGAAGCGGTCGCTTTCAATGTCTTCGCGTTTGCGGCTCCAGTTATCGGGGATGGCTGCGCTCCAGATGCCGAAATTTTTAAACGGTTTACTGAATTGTGCATAGAAATAGACGGTGTAGTTGGGTTTTCCATCACCATTTCCCCAGCCGCCACCTTCTGGCGTGCATTTCATCCAACCCTGAATTGTGTGATCATCGACTACTTTGATATATTGCTCCGTCGATGTTCCTCCAACCCTGCGGGCAAGATCGATCTGTATCCGCGACTGGTTGTTTTTCGGGAAAGTGAAGCAAAGCATACCGCTGTGAGGTGCAGCCGTTGCTTCTGCCCTTATATTGTAATCTGTAAGTGTGGCAGCATAATAACCAGCCTTGGCGATCTCATCCTCTTTCGAATAGCGTGAACGATAACCTTCTCCAGGGTTGGTAGCATGTCCTGATGAAGTTTTAAGCGCTCCGGTCGTGGGCATTACCAGAAAGTTACCCAGGTCGCCATACCAGCCAATGCCGCTCATTTGTGTAAACGCAAAACCTTCGATGGTTGTATGTTCGTAGCTGTAACCCGGACCGTTATCGCCTCCTGTGATCGTGTTGGGACTTACCTGCACCATTCCGAATGGTGTAGCCGCACCCGGAAAAGTCTTCCCCAAACCGTGGGCTGCACCTGCTTTTTCAATGTTGGTACTCGCGCCAATAAAAGGATTGACGTAATCAGCAGGATGTTTTGTTTGAGCCTGGCTTATTATCGCAAGGACACTAAGGATTGATATTAAAAGGCTTGATTTCATCATTTGAATAGATTACATGGGGTTTCTTCGGTTTCAAAGGTAATTTTATTTTCTGTCCGATCTTTGGTTCGGAAGTTCCATAGTTAAGCGTCAACTAATTATTTCGGTGCATTTAATCCGCGTTTATAAGAAACCAGATCATCCCAAAATTCAGGTTTTTGAAGTCTAAATTTGGAATAAAAATAAAATATTTGTTTTTTAAGAATGTCAAAGCGTTGTTTGTGAATTTAATACAACGACTATAAAAATAGTCAAATATTTTTGCAGATTGTTACACAACTATAAATATAGTCGTATATTTGGCATGAAGGATTGACACTTAAAAATTACGGAAATGCAATTAACAAAAGCAGAAGAACAGGTGATGCAGATTTTGTGGGAAATGGGAGAGGGGCTTGTCAAGGACGTCCGCGAGAAGTTCGATGATCCCAAGCCTGCAAGGAATACGGTATCGACTGTAATCAGGATTTTGGAGAAGAAAGGGTTTATCGGGCACAAGGATTACGGCAAAGTATTTGTCTATTATCCGCTCGTAATGAAAAAAGAGTATTCGGGAAAACAACTATTTGGTTTGCTGAACGATTACTTTAATAACTCGTTTCCTGCGATGGCATCGTACTTTGCCCGCGAGAAAGACCTTTCAATCAAAGATCTTGAGCAATTGCTTGAGGATACCAAAATGGAATTGGCGAAACGCAAAAAAACCGAATAACATGGAAGCACTTGGATTGTACCTTTTAAAATCGGCCATCTGGCTGACTGGTTTCACACTTGTATTCCTGGTGGTTTTACGCAACGAGCGGTATTTCCGGCTGAACCGGATTTACCTCCTTTCGGGGATTGTTGCGGCGATCGTATTTCCGTTTTACACATGGCATTATGCCGTGATTTTGCCTTCTGTACAAGTCGCTTTCACAACAACTTCCGGCGTTTCAGCTGTGGCAATGGCGCTTCCTGTAACCACAATCCCCATTTATTGGTGGTTGTACCTGGTTGGAATGGTTAGTATTGCCATCCGGTTGGTCTGGCAGACAGGAATGGTTGTCAGGAAATTGCGGAAGACCGGATATGTAAAAACCGGTTCCGTTAAACTTGTGCGTACTCCGGAATATGACGGTTCGTTTTCATTTTTCTCATTCGTTTTTGTCAATCCTTCAATAACTGATATTGAAACGAAAGAGATTGTGAACCACGAGCGTGAGCATATTCAACAATGGCACTGGTTCGATTTACTGCTTGTCGAATTGCTTTGTATGTTGCAGTGGTTTAATCCGTTTGTATGGATTTACGCCCGTTTGATCCGTCAGAACCATGAATACCTGGCTGACGAGATGGCTTTGCAACACACTACAAACCCTGCAATTTACCAGGCAACGCTTTTGAACCAGATGTTTGGCGCTCCTGTTATCAGCCTCGCCAATTCGTTTAACTATTCACTCAACAAGAAACGATTTAAAATGATGAAAAAGAAAATAGATTCCCCATTCAGAAAACTCAAAGTGCTGCTCGTTTTGCCATTGGTAGCGATGGTTTTCTACGCGTTCGCGAAACCGGAGTACATTACTCCAACAAATGCGTTCCCGACTGACAATGTAAATGTTAGTGCAGATGGCAATGTTGTAAAAGGTAAAGTTGTGAAAACTGACGGGAAACCATTATATGGAACTACTGTAATTATAAAGGATACAACAATAGGCGTTATCACCAATAAAGACGGTGAATTCAGATTGAAGAGTGTCTCCAAAGACGCAGAACTCGTATTTTCATTTGTGGGATTTAAAACGGTCATACAAAAACCGGATTTTGATAAATCGATGACCATTACGATGATTACTGATACTGTGAAGTTTGAAAAAGGCGTCGTTGCTGTAGGATATAGTCCCCTCCCGGCTCTTGCTTCTAAAGAAGGCAAGGATTTAAACAGTTTGGACAACCCCCCGTTGTATATCGTTGATGGAAAAATAATTGAGAAGAGCAAATTCGACGAGATCAATACAGACAATTTTGAAAGTGTATCTATTTTAAAGGACAAGCTAGCCACAGATAAGTATGGAACAAAAGGGAAATATGGCGTAGTGGAGGCTATTTCAAAGAAGGATGTCAAGTTAGCGGAGAATACAAAGACCAACGTCAATGCAGATACTAAAACTAATGTAAAAGTTGATACGAAAGCTAACGTTAATGTTGATGCGAAAGCCGATGTAGCCGTTAATTCTAAAAGTCAGCAAACAAAGGAAGGCATCTTTGTAGTAGTTGAAGAAATGCCTGAATTCCCTGGTGGTGAGCAGGCCTGCAAGGATTTCATTGTAAGAACTTTGAAATATCCGATCAAAGCTATGAATAGTGGTAAAACGGGTAAAGTGGCTGTAACCTTCATTGTCAATAAAAATGGCAAAGTTGAAAATGCAAAAGTGATCCGGGGAATTGATGCTGCGCTGGATGCCGAAGTAGTCAGGGTGGTAAATTCGCTGCCAGACTGGAAACCTGGAAAGCAGAGAGGTACAGCAGTTGATGTTGTTTATACAATGCCATTCGAATTTATGCTTCAATAAAATAAATGGCTGAAAAACAGTAATAATGGTTGGCTTGAAAGATTTATTTACCCTGGGTATCTCAGAGGATTGATCAGCCATTTAGTTTAGCTATTCACCTAATAGTTAATGAATTTAAAAGATGAAAAAGAAAATAGATTCCCCATTCATAAAACTCAGAATGCTGCTCGTGTTGCCATTAATTGTATTTGCTTTTTATGCTTTCGCGAAACCGGAGTACAGCTCACCCAAACAGTCATTTCCAAGTGAATTTCCAGGTACGCAGCTTGTAGCGGGCGATGTTAAAGGGAAAGTCATAAATTCTAAAGGCGAACCGTTGGGTGGGACTGCAGTTGTCATAAAAGGTACAACTACAACTACTATTACTGACAAAGACGGGAACTTCATCATAAAAGATGTCCCTAATGATGGGGAATTGGTTTTCATAAACTCCGATTTGCAGACTGTATTTATGAAACCTGATATGCGTAAAGCGATGACCGTTAAAATGATTCCTAATGCTGACAGAAAAGACAAAATAAACCCCTTAAGTCCGCAGCCAATCCCTCCTCCAATTGCCGGAGTACAGGTTAAATCGGATGATTTATCAAATAAGACACCTTTGTTTTTTCTGAATGGTACCCTTATTAATAAAGCTACAATGGAAGCGGTTAAGCCCAATGATATTGCGTCTCTCAATGTCTTAAATGGTAAGTCAGCCATTGATATCTTTGGTGATAAAGCAAAGGATGGTGTTGTTTTGATTTTCACAAAATAAGTTGCCGGTGATCAAATGATAATCAATATACAGAATGAAACGCAACCTGGCAATATCGAACGATCATCTATAGACGATTACTGCATTTCCATTGAACTTATGCTTTTTTAAATAAATGATTGAAAAACAATTAAGTATTTGGCTGGAACGATTACTTTTATAAGTCATTTCCCGCGATGGCATGATCAACTGCCCGCGGGAATGACTTTAAAAACTGCCTGGGAACGCAAAAATGGAACTAACGAAACACAATTAAACCGGATAATATGGAATCAATTGGACTTTACCTTTTAAAATCGGCCGTCTGGCTGACGGGTTTTGCACTTGTATTTCTGATCGTCTTAAGAAACGAGCGGTATTTCCGGTTGAACCGGATATATCTACTTTCGGGGATTGTTGCGTCGATTGTTTTCCCGCTTTATACCTGGCATTACACGGTTATTTTACCTTTCGTACAAGACACTTACATAACAACTTCGGGTATTTCTGCAGTTGCTATAGGACCACCTCCAGCAGTAATCCCTTTCTACTTTTGGTTTTACATTGTTGGGATCGCAGGTTTGGCTTTCAGGATGATTTGGCAAACAGGAAAGGTTGTCAGGAAATTGCGGAAAGCCGGATATGTAAAAACCGGTTCTGTAAAACTGGTGCGTACGACCGAATATGCTGCCTCATTTTCATTTTTCTCATTCGTTTTTGTCAATCCTTCGATAACTGACATCGAAACGAAAGAGATTGTGAACCACGAGCGTGAGCATATCGAGCAACGACACTGGTTCGATTTACTGTTTGTCGAATTGCTTTGCATGTTGCAATGGTTTAACCCGTTTGTGTGGATTTACGCGCGTTTGATCCGCCAGAATCACGAATACCTGGCCGACGAAATGGCTTTGCAACATACTTCAAATCCTGCAATTTACCAGGCAACACTTCTGAACCAGATGTTTGGCGCTCCGGTTATCAGCCTCGCCAACTCGTTTAACTATTCACTGAATAAAAAAAGATTTAAAATGATGAAAAAGAAAATAGATTCCCCATTCAGAAAACTCAGGATGCTGATTGTTTTGCCGTTGGTAGCGATGGTTTTCTATGCATTCGCGAAACCCGAGTATATTACTTCTGAACCTGCTGCTTCAACTGAAAATATTTCAACAGTAACTGAAGCCTTGAACGAGCTAATTGCGCCAATGCCTGAGCCTGCTCCTGCTGTTAAAAAGGATACCGTAAAACAGGTCGGAAAAATTAGAGTTGTAAAAGGGAAAGTGGTAAATCAGGAAGGGAAACCGCTTGGCGGAACGACGGTTATCATTAATGGTACTAATACAGGGGTAATCACCGACAAGGAAGGAAACTTCAAAATAAAAAATATTCCGAAAGGGGGAGAACTGGTATTTTCATTTGAAAGATATCAAACCGTCACTGTAAAACCTGATGATGGAAATACAATGCTGATTAAGCTGGAAGAGGCTGTTGTTGTAGCCGATAAAAATGTGGTGATTGGTTATCCAATATCAAATAAGATCCAATTCAGATCTAAATTCGCGGATAAACAACCATTGTATTTATTGAATGGCGCCGTGATCGACAAAACCAAAATGGATGCACTAAATCCTGATGATATTTCTAGTATTGAAGTTTTAAAGGATCAATCCGCCACCGACCGCTACGGTGACAATGCAAAAAATGGCGCTATACGGATTTCCACTAAGGACTATTCTGGTAAGGATCCTTTATTTGTATTGGATGGTGAAATTATCACCAAAGCCAGATTAGATGCTATTGGCAGTGATAAAATTGAGAGCCTCACTGTTTTAAAAGATGCCTCAGCCATTGCAAAGTATGGTAATAAAGCCAAAAATGGGGTGATTGAGATTACTTTAAAGAAACAGTTATCTACGATGAAAAGCCTCAATTCGATGGAAGATCCTTCTAAAATTGAATCCATTGATCCTTTGAACCCTCCATTATATATTTTGGACAAAGTTGTTATCGAAAAAACCCTGGCTGACAAGGTTCTGGCTGATGGTGTTGATTCCGTAACTGTTTGGAAGGGTAAAAATGCCATCGATAAATATGGCGAGAAAGGTAAAAACGGTGTAATAGAAATTGTGACTAAGAAAAACGAGGTTAAAGATAAGTAGCTGAATCTTTGTTTAAAGACCTGACAGGTTTCCAAAACCTGTCAGGTCTTTCCTTTAATTCAACACAAATTCATTTCCCGCTTCAGGGATTTCAATATCACCAAACCCGGCTTCTTTCATCTTGTCCTTATAGAATAATTGAGCGTCATAATCGCCGTGAACCAAGAAAGTCTTCTTAATCTGTGACTTGTCCTGGCAACTCAGGTATGACAACATCTCGCTGTAATCGCCATGTCCGCTGAAGGCTTCGATCTTCTCGATAGTGGCATTTACCTCATATTGGGTTCCGAAAATCGAAATCAATCTTTCGCCACGTATGATCCTTGCCCCCAACGTACTTGGGGCGCAATAACCGACCGCAAGTATGGTATTATTCGGGTTTGAAATATTATTTGCCAAGTGGTGTTTGATCCGCCCGGCTTCCATCATCCCAGATGCAGAGATAATCACACAAGGTTTTTTGATGAAATTAAGTTTCTTGGATTCTTCGGCAGTTTTAACGTAATGCAAAGAGTCGAATCCAAAAGCATCGTTGTCTTTTTCGATTACCTCCAATACATCATTGTTGAAACATTCAGGGTGCAACCTGAAAATATCGGTGGCATTAATAGCCAGCGGACTATCGACATAGATCTGAACTTTCGGTAATCTTCCGTCATTGAAAAAGTTATTTAATGAAAGAACAAGTTCCTGGGTACGTCCGATAGCAAACGACGGAATGATCAGTTTTCCACCTCTTTTGACACACGCTTCGGTAACGACGCGCAGCAACTCTTCTTCTGCATCCTGCATTTTCGGATGTAGTCTGTTCCCATAAGTTGCTTCTGTGATCAGGTAATCGCACTGGGCAAAAGGTTCTGGAGCCTTCAGAATGCGGCTCGACGGGCGTCCGATATCACCAGTATAAGCAATTCTTGTTACTTTGCCGTTTTCGGTAATTTCGATTAAGGCTGCGCCTGCACCCAATAAATGCCCGGTTGTGGTAAACCTGACTTTAATCTGATCATTGATATAAAATTTCCGCGTCGGAGCTGTGCCTATGAAAAGCTCCATACAGCGTATCGCATCATCCTTGACATAAATTGGCTCTACAGGTGCCTGTCCACGACGAGCCCTTTTCTTGTTGTTCATCTCGGTATCACTTTCCTGGATATGACCGCTGTCGGCGAGCATAATCGCACACAGGTCGCGTGTTGCATTTGTGCAGATCACCGATCCTCTGAAGCCCAGTCTGTAAACAAAAGGAATCAATCCCGAATGGTCAATGTGGGCATGTGTCAGTATAATATGGTCGATCTCGCTGGGTTCAAATCCCAGGTTCCGGTTCATGCTATCAGTCTGCTGACCTTTTCCCTGGAACATTCCGCAGTCGAGAAGGATCTTTTTTCCGCTGTCAAGCGT
>Ga0209386_1000783_pt1 | contig 14435 bp, 13 predicted proteins | sample NGEPertwo_FD_184510 | JGI IMG/M metagenome (GOLD analysis project Ga0209386, IMG submission 184510) | Arctic peat soil microbial communities from the Barrow Environmental Observatory site, Barrow, Alaska, USA - NGEE Permafrost154B-two... | ecosystem: Environmental > Terrestrial > Soil > Wetlands... | reverse complement strand
AACCTTATTCCTTTTCTTCTCCAATCACTTTCTTTATGAATATAAATACCAGTTCAGGGTCAAATTGAGTTCCGGCATTTTTTTCCAGTTCATCAATTACCACCTTAATCGGCAAGGCACCTCTGTAGCTCCTGTCACTTGACATCGCCTCATACGCATCTGCAATTGCAATGATTCTATCTTCTATTGGAATTTCTTCAGCTTTTAAACCTTTCGGGTAACCCTTTCCATTCCAGCGTTCATGGTGATATAATACATACTCAGCCATTTCGGTCATATCTTTCACAGTACTAAGTATCCTGTAGCCTATCTCAGGATGTCTGTTGACCTCGTCCCGTTCACTTTCTGTAAGTTCTCCTTTTTTTTCGAGAATATCTTTTTCTATTGCGATTTCTCCGATGTCATGAAGCAGTCCCAACTTTTTAAGGGTTTCAATTTTTTCTTCATTTAACCCTATCTCTTTGCCCATACTCTCACTTAATCGAGAAATTTTTTCTGCATGATTTCTATCGACAATGTTTTTTTCATGAAGTTTATCAATAATTGAATTAATTGTTTGATTTTTCATGTTTGGACCTTCAAACAGTTTATTCTGGTACATATGATCTTCCGCTTTTTTAAAAACCTCATTAATATCTTCCTTTTTTTCTCTTTTGGTATCAAACCCAAAAGAAATGGAAATATCAATGGCTCCTGACTTATCCGTTTCCATCGTTTCTTTTATACGATTAATTACTTTTTCTGCCATTGTGGAATCTGTTTTGGGTAGCAGAACAATAAATTCATCCCCACCGATTCTTGCAATAATGTCATCCTCTCTGCAACCGGCTTTTATTGCTTGAGCCGCTTTCTTAAGAAGGTCATCGCCCATACCGTGTCCAAAGGAATCATTTATGAGTTTTAACCCGTTAATATCTCCCATAATAATAGTCAGCGGCAAATTTCTTTCCGTATCCAGTCTCCTTAATTCTTCTTCGTAAAATCTTCTGTTATACAAACCTGTAAGCTTATCATGATAACTTAAATACTGTATTTGATCCAATCGTTGTTTTTTTGCGGAGAAATCCCTGAAAACTAATACAACACCTCCAACTTCTCCATTTTCATCAATAATAGGTGCCGCGCTGTCTTCAATCGGCCTTTCGATTCCATCTTTAGAAATCAGTATGGTATTTTCTGCTAACTCATTTTTATATTTACTTTCGATTACTTTTTTAATAATACTTTCTCTCTTGTCTCGGGTAAATTCATCAACAATATTAAAAATGTCTTCAATCTTTCTGCCTTTTACTTCCTCAGCTTTCCAGCCTGTCAGCTGCTCTGCGACTCTGTTGAAAAATACAATTTTGCCCTTTCGGTCACATGATATAACGCCATCACCTACCGATGAAAGAGTTATTTCCAGAAGCTTCTTCTCACTTGACAGTTGTTCTTCCAGGCTTGTTCGAACGGTGATATCCATTGCAACACTCATGATAAGATTTCGCCCATCAGATAGATTCCCGATTTTTGCAGAATAAAAATCCCAATTTCTTAGATCGCCTGATTTTGTTTTCACTGAAAATACACCATCAGATTGGCTCCCTTTTAAACTGTATAAGGCTTTTACCATTTCCTGAATGTCTTTTTCTTTTGCACCGTAAGCTTTTTCAACCCAAGCTTGAATGGTTGGAATATCTTCAAGTGTGTAACCGGTAATCTCTTCGAATGCCTTACTGATCTTCAGGATTTCCCCGTCATCCGCATGGATGATAATTGGAACAGGAGCTTCTTCAATCCCTCTTCCAAACTGACTTTCACTTTCAACAAGTTTTCTATTAACCTCTTTCAGATTATAAGTTTTTTCTGCCACAGCATTTTCAAGGTTTATGCTTTGGTCTGCTGCTTTGTTCTTCTTGACAGTATCCATCATTTTACCCTCCATCAAAATACTCTTTTTAATCAATTTGAATCGTTTGTGTCACTCCATCCCATCCCACATTGTATCCCAATGCTTCTGATAAAAATCTTAATGGCACAACCGTACGCCCTCCTTCAACAATTTTAGCTGAAACCTCCATTTGTTCGCTGACCCCATTAATGACCGCTGTATTATTATTAATAGTAAAGCTGATATTATCATCACCTTTTATTACCATTGCTGTCTGCGTTTGTTCATCCCAGGTAACGACTGCCCCAAGCGCTTCAAAAATTCTCCTGATTGGCACCAGCGTTCGCCCTGATTCTATGAATGGCTCAACATCAAAAGCGAGTTTTTCGCCATTCACAAATACCTTAATACTGTTTTGGTCGTAGGCATCCATTGCGTTTAACGTCTCAAACCATTCAACAGTAGCCTGCCCTATTGCTTCACCCATTGCCTTTTGATTTTCTTCCAGAAGAAGCCACTCGTAGTCATCAGGATTTGACATAAACCCAATCTCAAATATGAATGAAGGGCAATACAGATTCCGGCCCATTGCTAAATTGCTCTTATTTTTGTTGCTATAGGTTACCCCGGCAATTTCGGCTGCTCTCCTGCTTATAAAGGACACTGCATCCTCTTGTCCTGTTACCGGCAGTTCAAAGGTGTAATACGTGCGGTATCCTTTTGCCTTATCATAATTGTTGGAAACCGCTGTTGCGTTCGAGTGGATGGACAAGGAAATATCCGGCTTGTTTTCAGTCACTATTCCCATTCTGTCGGCAAGGTTTGTGGTAGAATCATCCATTCTTGTTGTAATGATATTCGCTCCTTTAGATGATAAATAACCGGCTGCAGCCTTGGCGATTTCCAGGTTTATATCTTTCTCAACAGGTCCAAATGTTCTCATAGGCCCCAGCGCTCCCGGGTCGGACCCGCCATGGCCTGCATCAATGAATATCCTGACATTGTTTAAATTTCCATCGATAACCTTGGGAACTTTTTTAAAGCCCAGAATCATTTCTCCGTTTAAAAACTCAACATATACCCCATTTGTAATACTTCCTTTGTCCAGCAGTATCTCATAAGCACAAGAACCATATGCCTTTGAGGTTACGGGGGTAATTTTGCTGACAAGTTTATTATCATTCAAATTAATCGGCGCGGCATTTTGGCTCCCATAAAGAGTTAACACCATCCTGTTTCCGTCGAAATAATAATCATATAAAGCATTCACATTCATCTTAAAGGCAACTTCAGCTGAATTATAAGCTCTGTTATCCTTAACAGAAATACCTGTAACATAATTGACTGGAATAACTCCTTCGAAAGCATCAAAACTCGATTTATAGGCGAAAGAATAATCAGAAAGCATATAAAAATACTTGTCTTCCCCGATAATCCTTGCCGTAGTCGATTTTGCCAGAGGAACCATAAGATCCTTGCCTTCCAGATTGTCTTTCGCTCTTGTTGCATTGTTCACTTTAATTATCCCATAGGTGGCTGTGCTCCCGCTAAGATACAGGTATCTCGATGCATCAAAAGGTGCTGCTCCTGAGGACGATCCAGAAGAGGTGGATGGCTTATAAATGATTGCAACGGTTTTACTCTTCCCATTATTGGTAAAAACAAAATTATTTAGTCCTGCAACAAGGGGTACATATTCTGCGAAAAATCCATGGGCAGTTGTTTCCAGCTTCTGTCCGTTCATATAAATCGGAAAATCCCAGTCGCTTGCCCCAAGAATGCTTACATTACTGGTCGAGGTTGAATAATTAAGCCCAGGCTGTGCAATAATAATGTCTTTCGGGTTTTCAGCCACAGTTTGGGCAAACGCAAACTGAGTAAAAGATGTCACAATTAATGTTGTGATCAGCATCATGTACAGTATTTTTTTCATCATTTTCACCCTTCTATTTTACCGTAAGGGCTTCTCCCTCCACGTCAATTACAAACTGCCCGTCCGCAGGAATATCTCCTTTTATGATCAAACGTCCTATTAACGTTTCCAGTTTACTTTGCAGATATCTTTTTAAAGGCCTTGCCCCGTAAACAGGATCATAAGCATTATCAGCAATAAAACTTTTTGCCCGTTCTGTCAGGGTAATTGAAAGCTGCTGTTCTTCTAAACGTTCTGCCAGTTTGCCAACAAGCAAATCAATGATTTGATAGATTTCTTTTTTGGTCAAAGGCTTGAAAAGGATGATTTCATCAAGTCTGTTTAAAAACTCAGGTCTGAAATACTGGTTCAACAGAATGGTGATCTGATCCTGGACTTCCTGACTTATTGTACCTTCTTCGCTTATTCCTGTCAGCAGATATTCCGATCCGATATTTGAAGTTAATATAATAATAGTATTTTTAAAATCAACAGTTCTCCCATGAGAATCAGTAATTCTTCCATCATCCAATACCTGCAGAAGGACATTGAATACATCATGATGCGCTTTCTCAATTTCATCAAACAGAATCACGGAATAAGGCTTTCTCCTGACGGCTTCCGAAAGTTGTCCACCTTCTTCGTATCCTATATATCCAGGGGGTGCTCCGATTAGCCTTGATACGGAATATTTTTCCATATATTCACTCATGTCAATTCTGATTAAATTTCGTTCATCGTCAAACAAATATTCTGCCAGTGCTTTGGCCAGCTCCGTTTTTCCTACTCCAGTCGGTCCTAAAAACAGGAAGGAACCAATCGGTCTGTTTGGATCTGAGATCCCTGCTCGCGATCTGATAATAGCCTCACATACTCTGTTTACCGCATCATCCTGTCCAATGATTCTCTTGTGCAAAATTTCATCAAGGCCAAGAATTTTATCTCTTTCACCTTCTAAAAGCTTAGTCAGTGGAATCCCCGTCCACCTGGAAATAATTTTTGCAATTTCCTCTTCGGTTACCCGGTCTCTAAGCAGTGTATTCTTTTCATTGCCTATCTTTTCTTCGGCTTGCTCAAGACTTTTTTGGAGTCCCGGTATTCTGCCATATTTAAGCTCAGCCAGTTTATTTAAATCATATTCTCTCTCTGCTTTTTCTATTTCCCCATTAACCTTTTCAATTTCTTCTTTAATTTTTTGCACTGAGCCAATACTTTCTTTTTCGTTTTCCCATTTCGCCTTCATTGAATTGAAGACTTCTCTCATATTACCCAGTTCCTGCTGAACCTTTTTCAGGTTTTCCTTTGAAACCTTGTCCGTTTCTCTCTTTAACGCCGCTTCTTCGATTTCATTCTGCATGATTTTTCTTTGAGCTTCATCAAGCTCAGCCGGCATGGAATCTATTTCAGTCCTGATCATCGCGCAGGCTTCATCAACCAGATCAATCGCTTTGTCAGGAAGAAATCTGTCTGTAATATATCGATGTGACAGCGTAGCCGCACTGATCAGCGCACTGTCAGATATTCCAACTCCGTGAAAAACCTCATATCTTTCTTTAAGCCCTCGAAGGATGGAAATGGTATCCTCGACCGTAGGTTCTTCAACCTTTACCGGTTGAAAACGTCTTTCCAGCGCAGCATCTTTCTCTATATAGAGTCTGTACTCATCTAAAGTTGTAGCTCCGATGCAGTGAAGTTCTCCTCTTGCCAGCATAGGCTTCAGAATGTTCCCTGCATCCATGGCACCTTCTGTTTTGCCAGCACCGACAATGGTATGAAGTTCATCAATGAACAGTATTATTTGACCGTCACTTTGCTTTATTTCATTTAAAACTGCCTTTAATCTTTCTTCAAATTCTCCTCTGAACTTAGCTCCTGCAATTAAAGACCCCATGTCTAAAGCAAAAACGGTTTTATCTTTTAATCCTTCAGGCACATCTCCTTTTAGAATTCGTATGGCAAGCCCTTCTACAATAGCTGTTTTACCCACCCCGGGTTCCCCGATCAGTACAGGATTATTCTTCGTTTTTCGCGATAAGATTCGAATGACGCTTCTTATTTCCCCGTCTCTGCCAATCACAGGATCAAGTTTCTGCTGTCTTGCACGTTCGACCAAATCATACCCGTACTTTTCCAATGCTTCATAGGTCGCCTCTGGATTGTCACTGACTATTTTACCTGAACTTCTGACTGCCTTCAAGGCAAGCAGAAATTTATTCTTATCTATTCCTGCAATTGAAAAAATCTCTTTTGTCGCTGGTGTTGGCTTCTCAAAATAGGCTAAAAATATATGTTCCGCGGACACATATTCGTCCTTAAAGGTTTTGGCCTGTTTTTCTGCTTCAATCAGAATTTTATCCACCGTTGCAGATACATACACTTTATCCGGTTCTCTTCCAGGTCCTGATACCCCCGGTATTTTACCAATATATTTTTCTGTTGTTCGTAATGCATTTTCAACATTTACATCCATTTTTTGAAATAATCTGGGAATCAATCCATCTTCCTGCTCCAACAGGGCATAAAGTAAATGCTCCGGCTCAATCTGCACATTCTGATGTTCAATGGCAATCTGCTGTGCCTTCCCTATAGCTTCCAGCGACTTTTGAGTAAACTTTTGCGTATTCATCTTTCCGCCCCCGTATTTTTCTGCATTGATTATTTGAGCACCTGTTCTACAAATATTTTCGCCACTTCCTGATCAAACTGCGTCCCGGAATTCTTTTCAATTTCTTCAATAATTTCACCCAATTCTTTTTTCTATCATTTCAGTGTTCAAACCGTAATTCAGTGCCGTTTCTTTTGTTATAAAGCCTTCTTTATACAGATTCACCAGACTGATATCCATGGAGATCATCCCTGATTCCTGGCCCGCTAAAATAATTGAATTTATCTGGTGATTCTTACTTTCTCTGATCATATTTCTGATGGCGTTATTTAGAAACATGATTTCAAATGCAGGCATGGTTTTTTCGTCTGTTGTTGGAACCAGCTGCTGAGAAATAACGGCCTGCAGCACCATGGAAAGTTGAATCCTGATCTGATTCTGCTGATTCTGCGGGAATACATCTATAATTCTATCTATTGTATTTGCTGCTCCCGTGGTATGAAGTGTTGAAATAACCAAGTGCCCGGTTTCTGCTGCTGTCATGGCTGTACGAATCGTTTCATAATCCCTTAACTCACCCAGTAATATGACATCCGGCGCCTGTCTGAGAGCTGATCTCAAGGCTGACACGTAATCCTCCGTATCTGTTTCAATTTCTCGCTGCGTTACAATACTCTTATTGTGTTTGTGAATATATTCTATTGGATCTTCCAATGTGATGATATGTGAATTCCTTTTTTTGTTAATCTCATCAATAATGCATGCAAGTGTTGTACTTTTACCGCTTCCTGCCGCACCAGTAACAAGGACAAGCCCATTTTTTAACTGAGCTACATCTATGACGGTTTTTGGAATATGAAGTTGTCTGCTGTCAGGCAATTCAAAGGCAACCACTCTTATAATGGCGGCGATTGAACCTCTTTGCTTAAAGATGCTGGCACGAAATCTGGCAAGTGATTTTACTGAAAACGAAAAATCATCATCCCCGCTATGATTGATCTTGTCCATTGGTCTGTTGTTTGCCAGACTGTAAATGTGTCCGATTATTTCAGCTAAATCTTCTGCTGATAGCGGTTCGCTGCTTTGGTGCTGAATTTTACCGTTTATTTTAAGTGCGTATGATGTGCCTGGAATCAGAAAAATGTCTGAAGCGTTGGTTTCTACGGCCTTTTGTAAAATCTTTAATGCATCCATGCTGATATCTCCATTTCTCTTGCTATATTATTCAATCCTGCTTCCATCTTTATTGTTATTTTATTCAATACTGCTTCCATCCCAGACTGGCAGATCGTCATAAATTTCATAATCAACCTTATTTTTAACAATCCATTTTTTAATCATATATTTTTTGCTGTTTTCCTGGTTTTGAATTCTATTTAAAATTTCAAGTTCAACCAGAAGAAACTGTTCCTTATTCAAATCAATCCTATAAGTTAAAAGGCGGGTTTCCTGTTGATAAGAATCACCAAACTCCTGTTTTAGAAGCGCCTGGAACTCTTCTTCTCCGCCCTGGTTCTTTTCAAAATCAGTCAGTTTACCATTTATCTCTTTCAGGATTTCTTCTGCTTTTCCATCCCCAATATAATAATCAATTACATACTGTTGATTCTTTTCTGCCAGTTTTTGATCCACTTTAGCACTGGCTATTGAAAGTGTAGAAAATACAACCAGACAAAGAACGGTGAATATTAATACCAGGGAACTTGTTCCAATTTGAACCTGTCCCCAGCCTTTGCCATCAGCAGGTGTTTTTCGTTTAATCATACCATACCTCATCAGATAAATACTTTTTTACTTCTAATTTACATATTTCTTTTTCCCTGTTATTTGCATCAAATACAGCAATATCTGCCACCAGGATTTCATTCTGAACCTCTGTCATTACCTCCAGAGAATAGCTGTCATCATGATAATCCTTATATTTTTCTCCTGATATATCTCCGGTCGCCTTTATTTCCTCCGCCGTGCTTTGTGCCAGGATCATTGCACCGTTTAGCAGCTTACTCTCTTCACTGATATAATTTGCCTTTACAAACGCACTGATGCATATAGCAGTGCATAGGGAAAAGAAAAGTATGACAACAATAAACTCCATCAGAAACAATTCTGATTTCGTATGATTATTTTTACTCATATTTGTCCCCCCTCACTCCTTAAAGCCAGGAGAATCGAATAGCCCTGATTGCCTGAGGTTTCCACCTTCAGAAGATTTTTTTCAATCATGGAAAATGACATGCCTTCCCCCTCCATAATACTGATTCCATCCTCAAGGGTATACTGGCTGTCTTCGCTGACAAAAAGCTCCTTAATATTTCCATCTTTAAAATAGATTAAAGTAAAATATTTCGTATCATTAAATACCTGCTCTATTTTCAGAATTTGAGTGTTTTCCATCGTTAAAACGGAAACAGCGCTTGATTCATCAGCTTGTTTCACTTTATTAGAAACATAGGATAATGCCGTAGTCCCTAAAAAGTTTTCATTCATTCGGCTATCAATGTTCTTATAAACCTTTGCACCAAAAGTAATGGTGAAAATCGAACAGATTGTCAGTATTAAAAAAAGCAGCATGGTAAACAGAAACTGAACAGACTGACCACTGGTCCTTTTACCTTTTCTTTCCATGGTTCGCTCCTATCTCAAAGAAACCGTAATATCCGGCATAATGTTTGATGCAAAGCCCTCGTAAAAAACCACATATTTTTTATCGTCAATCTGAAGTCCATAATTCTCTACAAGATAATCTACAGAGGAAGGATATCTCCCTTCAATGGCATAACACTGAACCGAAGCTCTTTGTATAGCATTCCCAAGGGTTATCGCTCCCTCAGCGGTTGACCTTACTGACATCTCCCCTGTTGCGTAAATGAAAATTGCTATGGCACATATGAAAGTTGCCAAAGAAAACATGATATTCTTCATCGTTTCTCCCTTAACCAATTGCAGCCATGATACCCACAAGAGGCATCATTACCGCCAGAAGAATCAAGCCAACAATAACCGCAAGAATCACAACCATAGTGGGTTCAAATCTTCCAATCATATTATCAATTGCAGAATCTACTTCCGCTTCATATTTTGCTGAAAGTTCTTTAAAAACAGCATCAAGTTTCCCGGAACGGCTTCCAACCTTGATCATTTGCATATCAAGCCCCGAAAACATGTTTCCTGTTTTCAATGCCGCGTAAAGGGTTACCCCCTTCTCAAGTTCATCCTTCACCTTTATAATCTTTCTATTGATTTTTTTCTGGACAATTAAATCTGCTGCCATATCAATTGCCTGATCCGTATCCAGCCCGCTTTTTATTGTTGTAGCCAGAATCGCTGCGAAACGTCTTTTTGCCATTGAATCTGCAATCAGACTTTTTTCTTTGATAAATGAGATGATTCCTTCAGCAAATTTCAAATTGCCTGATTTTTTTGAAAAAATCAAGGTCACCAAAGCAACAGCACCCAACAATATGATAGCCGCCAGAATAATACCGCTGACAATGCTTCCAGCTTGAACTGCAGCCATTGTAACAGGTGACAGCTCAGCGCCAAGCTGTGCATACACATCCTCAAAGATTGGCATAACTTTTGTTAATATCACAAAAAGAACAGCAACCAGCATAAATACCATGATGACTGGATAAGTAATCGCGTTCTTTAAGGTTTGTGCCAGTGAATGTTCCTTTTCATAATAATCAGCTAAAGATTTCATTGTAAATTCCAGGGTACCTGTTTCCTGGCCGACATTGGCCATTTTTACCACATAAGCCGGGAATTCACCTGTTTTTTCAAGTGCTAAGGCGAAAGAATGACCTGCTCCTACTTCCTCTGACATTTTTAATAGCATTTCCTTTTCTTTCTCAGTGACGGCATCTTCAGCGATTACTGAAAGACCACCATCGATGGAAATACCAGCTGCCAGTAAAAATGATATCTGCATACAAAAAGCTGATAATTCTTTTGCTCTCATATTGACTCGTATAATCTAATTATCCTTATTATGGATGATTGAATTATATTTTCCTTTCTTTAATTTACAAAACAGGGCAAATATTTCTATCTGCCCCATCCAATTAACTTTTTTCTAGTATGTATACTTTGAAGTATAGTTACTTCCAGTTCCTATGTATTTCATTATTGCGCTGCTTTGTTTACTGGAAGATGCAAATGTTGGATCCATCAGCTGCCATTTGCTGCCATCGAAGAAAATCATACCATCCACCCAACCGGTCTCTTTAGAATAAACATTAATCCAAGCATGATATAAAGACCCTGTATAGCCCACGACAAGCTTGCATGGAATGTTCTGGGATCTGAGCATTGTTGCCATCACAGCTGCATAATCAAAACATATCCCTTTTTTAATTAAAAGAAGACTGTCAACATCAGGTAAATACCCTGCTTTTACTGTAGCCGCTTTTTCTCTGTCATAAGTGAAATTTTTTATAACATAATTATAAACCAATTCAACTTTTTTCAAATCATTAGTTACTCCTTTTGTAATTTCCATTCCCTTTGCAACTGTAGTACTTTCAGGTTTGAAATTCACATACTGATTCGGATAAAGAAATGGCAAAAACTGATTTGCCAGTTTAACCTGTATACTCTTGCTGAACAGCTGAGAATATTTTGTCCCGGAAACATTTTCAAAGATTTTTATAGTATAATATCCATCGCCGTCCGTCAGTGGAAACACTTCATAAGCATTTCTTGCATTCAGATTATATGTATAAGTTGTACCTTGACTCTTGGTGATCTGCACTTTAATTTTCAGATTTTTCCCAAAGTATTTAAGCATCACATATCCCTGACTGGCATTAGATGCTTCGACCACCACATTCGTCCCCTTATATACTGTTATCCCTGACGCCGTAGGGGTTAAAAAGGTTGAAGTAACTGGTGCATTTACCATTGGCACTTCTTCTCCTTCAATCACCGCTTCTTCATAAGTTCTTTCCACACCAATATTCAAACCGCTGCATCCGGTAAAAGCCGAACCTATCAGTAAAATTATTACTGTGATGCTTATGAAATTCTTTTTATTCATCATCATTACAATCACCCCGCTTTCTTTTAAGGTAATGCTGTCTGTTAAAAACTTTCTTATGCCTTCATTATCATTCTAGGGTCAAGAGGCTGCAAATTAAAGCTTAGAATGACGTTTTTATCCTGACCGCTTTTGTTATCTGCCGCAAGTATTCTCTCTCCGATACGGACGCCATTTTCATAAGAAACATTCGGCAGTATGATAATATACTGGCTCAAACTGTATTGTATCGCTTCCATATATTTTTTTATGGCTTCATCCTGACTAATCTCTTCCTTTTGTGCATCTTTATACTCTGCTATTATTTGATCAACATCTGTTTCTATAGGTATTTCGGTGTTCCATGTATATATACCCCAATTTTGCTTAATATATTCCAATTTAGGCAGCGGTCTGTTAAATAATAATACTCTTAACCGGTAAACCAGATTTTTCACTGCTTTAACAGGGTCTTCAATTCTGTCATCGCTGCATAAGATTTCAGGCAACTCAGTCGGGGATAATTTTCTACCTCGGTTGACGATTATATAAGCCAAAAGGTTCCAAAGTTTCCGGGTTTTTCCTTCATCCTCCAATAGAATTTTCTCTCCGTCATGAAAAGAGAAGCTACCCAACATATTCACTTTAATTGATTTTTTTACAGCATCCGTCATATCGAGCCTGCTTCCACACTTTTCATTTTAACTGGCTATATTATAACTTTTTTTTGTATATAAAGCAATTGGATTAATAAAATAAAGATGCGTGTTTTGTCGGTTTATATCGATTAATAGCTGCGCCCGCAGTCCCTGAATTTAAACATGCCCTGGTATTATTAAGCTCCTTGACTTTTCATCTCTTTTCTAATAATATCAACTGTATATTACATACTGATTTAACCTTCAAATTGATCTGAAAGTGGTGCTGATATGGGTAATAATAATTCTTCTCATGTTTTACTGACTGATAAATTCATTCTTCAATACAACGAGAAAATGCTTGCACTTGAAAAAGAAGTTTTGCAGGTAAAGACTCCCATTGATTTAGAAAAAACCATATTTATTTCGATATGCAATGGTCAGGACCGGGCAACCGTCCTTCATGAAACGGCCGCGACGGCAGCTGACGCTTGGTTGGCTGTAATGAAAAGCGGACAAAAGCATATTAAAAAAGAAATGTTAAAACCTCTTTGGATCAAAGCAGACATCGTGATTTCCCGGATTGAAATTTCAAAGGAGTTTACAGGAAAAATCATTTCCAATTACAGACCGTTTTTTATGAGAAAAGGGATTTCCTTTGACCCGGATTTTAAAACCGCCTATATTGAAGCTGAACTTAACTGCAATGGAATAATCGACTATAAGAATCAGGAAATCAATCTTTTTAATCTCAATCATTACCGTAAACGTGATGACATGGAATCAATAAGAAGTATACCCGATAAGCTTATCTTTTTCGATTGCCAGGGATTTATGTGTGACGAAAATAATAAGGTAAGCAAGCTTTATACAAATCAGATGGATTACGGGAGGCGCCCTTCAGATGCCAGTTATGAGGATATTCATCATGTGGTAAATACCGCCAGTAATTTTTTGTTTCAATCCCTGCAGGAAAATGGTCAGTTTATTTATGGTTACCTCCCCATTTTCAACAAGCAGATAGCTTCTTACAATATTATGCGTCACACTACAAGTGTCTGGACTTTATTAAATCAGTATAAACTGACAATGAATGAAGCTCTGGTTCCAAAAATAGAAAGTGCAGTCAGGTATATCACCGAGCATCATATCGTCGATAAAGATCAGGATACTTCCTTCCTGCTGGAACAATCAGGCGGAGAAATCAAGATAGGCGGCAATGGAGTTGCTATCGTGGTGCTTTGCATATATATGGAACTGTTTCACACGGATTGCTTCAATGAATTGGTGATAAAATTGGGCAACGGGATTTTGTCTTTACAGAATCAGGAAACCGGTGAGTACTGGCATGTTCTGAATTATCCGGATTTCACAGAGAAAGAAAAATTCCGAATCGTGTATTACGACGGGGAAGCCACCTTTGGTCTTTGTAAGCTTTACAGTCATACAAAAGACAAGCGCTGGCTCAATGGGGCCATAAAAGCTGTTGATTATTTTATCGAACACAATTATGAAAAACATATCGATCATTGGGTTGCTTATGCAGTCAATGAAATCACAAAATATGTACCATCAGAAAAATATTTCAACTTTGGTTTAAAAAATGTTCAAGTGAATCTGGAAAAAATATATCATCAGGATACATCTTTTCATACCTACATGGAAATGCTGATGATAACTTTTGAACTATATGATCGAATGAAATCAAGCCATGTAAAATCCGATTATTCAGAGAATCATTTTGACGCCCGGTACTTTATTAAAACCATTTATAAAAGAGCAACCCATATGTTAAATGGATATCTGTATCCCGAATATGCCATGTATTTAAAATCACCGTCAACGGTTCTCGGGGCCTTTTGCGTAAGGCATCAGGGTTACAGGGTACGAATAGATGATGTCCAACATTTTTTAGGGGGTTATTATTTATATCTGATGAACTATGAAAAGCTGGCAGCGTACGAAAAGGAATTTCCCGAATAATGAGCAGGTAACGGAAGAACCAAGACAAATTAAGTTAAGCGAAGCTAGGGCAATGCAATAAAGAAAAAATATCTTGTTTTAACAATATTAGATACAGATAATTCAGGTATTAAACTGTTAAAATCCATTCTATCTTTACCTCCTATTATATTAACTCAATCCAGAAGTTCGCCTCGAACGATTAATCTCTTTGTTCCGCTTCCTCTTGGATGGCAGGTTATTAAAGTGATTATCGGTTTTTCCGTTTTACCTAAAACCCATACTTCATCTGGCGCAACGACAAAGCTGTCCGTCACACTATATTTATAGGTCTTTCCATTATAATCTATGTCTATTTCATCTCCAGCCTTCAACTCATTTAGCCTGCTGAAGTATGTTCCAAAGGTATAGTTTCTATGAGCAGCAATGGC
>Ga0209386_1000782_pt1 | contig 14448 bp, 14 predicted proteins | sample NGEPertwo_FD_184510 | JGI IMG/M metagenome (GOLD analysis project Ga0209386, IMG submission 184510) | Arctic peat soil microbial communities from the Barrow Environmental Observatory site, Barrow, Alaska, USA - NGEE Permafrost154B-two... | ecosystem: Environmental > Terrestrial > Soil > Wetlands... | reverse complement strand
GTATAACTTCAACCATCACCATAGCGGTATCAAATTCCTTACACCACACCAGCGCCACAGTGGTCAGGGTGAAGAGATACTTGAGAAGCGCCACCAACTCTATGAGGCGGCTAAAGCTCGTCATCCGGAACGCTGGACACGTCAAACGAGGAACTGGACCCTAATCAATGAAGTATGGCTTAATCCTGAGAAATCTCAGGTTGAAGATATAACAGAATCCGAGACAACAGCGTAATAGTTTATCTGGTCAAATGCGACAACTATCTTGACAATTACCGCACCTGAATATTGGTATAGCGGATTTCATTGAAACTAAAGTACGCTGAGATGAAAAGGCCAATATGGTTTGAGGCTAACCTATGTATTTTATGTGGCAATGATTATTGCCACATAAAATTGAAATCTTGAACAGAAGTGGTGAAAATTATAATGCATCAAATTACGGTATTAATACCAACCTATAATAGGAAAGAAAGATTGATAAGAACATTAAACGCGTTGGAAAACCAGACTGACGGTCGGTTTTATGTTGTAATCTCAGATAACGCATCAAATTATAATATTGATGAAGTTCTTATTGGAAGAACAAAAGCTTTTAATGAACGTATTAGTATTTATAAGAGAAAGCAGAATGTAGGAGCAGATGCCAATATTGTTAATTTATTTACGTTTTGTACAACGAAGTGGGCGTGGTTTTTGGCGGATGATGATTTTGTTTTACCAAATGCTATAACCATTATTAATACACAGATAGAATCCATGCCTAATATAGGTGCATTTAATTTTAGTATCGTAAATTTTTCTGAGTTGTTTATTAATAAAAAAGAGTTTCGGTCTGCCGAAGAGTTAATTGACTTTTATTACCCATCTAAATCAAAATGGCATGGCGATTTAATATTCTTATCCAACAAAGTATTCAATACGGAAATCTTGCAAGATTGTATAAGTTATATGTACAAATATAATTATACGAGGATTTCTACAGTAGTACTTATTCTAAAGATGTTAGAGAACAAAATACCATATTGTACTATTAACGAAAAGATTGTGAATTACAACGATAAAGAAGAGATAAGTTGGAATATTTGTGAAGTTGTTCTTGCATCTAGAACATTTACTGATATTGAGTTTAGTTTTAACAAATATTATTGGAAGCATATGCTTACAATCGTTTCTTTTAACATATCATTAGTATATAAAGTATATTTTAATCAGTCTAGTAATAATTATAATAAAATATTCCTTGATCAAATTTATCACGGGTTATATAAATATTTTCTGCCATTTAGTAGTAAAATAATTATTAAAGCGATTTCTAACATAGTAAAAAGTAAAATAGGTTTTGTAATCATTAAAAATTTGTATAACTTTTTACGCGGAACAAAAAGCTTGCTTACAAAAAAGGCGGTACTTAAGTGAGATTAAATGAAAATCAACTAATTAAGAGCATGTCATTAAATGCTTTATATAAACCTATTGGGATGGTAATTAGTCTATTATATACCCCGTTGTTACTTAATTATCTTGGTGATGAAAAATATGGAGTTTGGGCAACTGTACTATCAATAATTACTTGGATTACATTCTTTGATGTAGGAATAGGTAATGGACTTAGAAATATTATCACCATTGAAGTTGAAAACGAGGAATACCAAAGTGCCAAGGTTTCTATTTCTACTGCATATACAGTACTTACTAGTATTATATTAATAGCATATTTGGTAGTGGTTTCAGTTGGTTTGTTTATTAATTGGAGTGCTGTATTTAATACAAATATAGAGGTTAAGCCTGTATTGTTTTTAAGTTTTACCTTTATTTGTATTAATTTTATATTGGCTATGCAAAAAGTGGGATATTATGCAATTCAACAGTCTGAAAAAGTTGCATTAACTAGTATTTTAACTCAATTATTTAATTTGGTAGGTGTACTAATTATAACCGCTTTTAATACAGATAAGCTGATATTAATGGCAATGCTTTTTGGATTATCAAGTTTTGTAATTAATATTCTGTTTTCTGTTTTATTATGGAAAAAGAGACCCTATTTTCGTCCGAATCCTAAGTTGTTTAATAGGGATAAACTTTACGCTATCTCTAGTCTTGGATTCAAATTCTTTTTTATACAAATAGCGGCATTGATATTATTTACTACAGATAGTCTGATCATTACATCACTTTATGGTCCGGAAAAGGTAACTCCATATAACACAGCATTTAAAGCATTTGGTGTTTTCAACCTTATGTTTTCAGCATTACTTGCGCCTTTATGGGCAAGGTATACAGTTGCAAAATCCAAAAATAACTATCAATGGATTAAAATTAATATTAGTCGGATGCGATTAGTATTAATTCCGATTTCAATTTCTATTTTCATAGCAGTACTATATTTTGACAAAATATCATTACTATGGCTCGGACGGAAACTGGATTATGATGCTGGTCTAATTGTATCTATGGGTGTATATTATGTTATGCTGATCTACAGTTCTATATATTCCTCTGCATTGAATGGTATAGGAAATGTAAATGTACAATTAGTTACTGCATCGTTGATGGCGCTAATTAATATACCCCTGTCAATTTATTTAGCTAAGTATTGTGGTTTATCTACAACAGGTGTTAGTTTAGCTACAATTATATGTATGATCATTGGGAATATTGTTTATACAATACAAATGAATTACATTATGAAGAAAAATATAGAGGAGGGCATAACATGAAAGTAGTACTTTTAGCAGGAGGGTTTGGAACCCGTATTTCAGAAGAGTCACATCTCAAACCGAAGCCGATGATTGAGATTGGAGGTATGCCAATACTATGGCATATTATGAAGCTTTATTCTCATTATGGCTTTAATGAGTTTATTATCTGCGCAGGTTATAAACAGCATGTCATTAAAGAGTGGTTCGCTGACTATTTCCTACATACAAGTGATATTACATTTAATTTTACAGAAGGTAATAAAATGATTGTTCATAACCAATTTTCAGAACCTTGGAAGGTAACAATCATTGATACCGGTTTGAATACTATGACCGGTGGTCGAATCAAAAGAATTCAGCCGTATGTCGGAAATGAACCATTCTTTATGACATATGGGGATGGTGTATCTAATGTGGATATACCTGCACTACTGGAATATCACCAGAACCATGGGAAAATTGCAACATTAACCTCAGTAAATATGCAGCAGCGCTTTGGTGTTCTTGATATTAATGAAAGCGATACTGTAAAGACATTTAAAGAAAAAGTACATTCAGATGAGAATCGTATCAATGTAGGTTTTATGGTTTTGAATCCGAGCGTCTTTGAATTTATTGAAGGCGATTCAACAGTATTTGAAAAGTCGCCGTTAGAGACCTTAGCGCAGTCAGGAGAACTGAAGGCGTTTGTTCATGGAGGATTTTGGGAATGTATGGATACAAAACGTGAAATGGACAAACTTGAAGAAATGTGGGCTTCGGGAAATGCACCATGGAAAGTGTGGGAGAAGTAAACATCTTACATTATCAAGACTACAATAGGAGGACAAGCATTGAAATCGAACTTTAATTTGAGTTTTTATAAAGGCAAAAATGTATTTGTTACAGGTCACACCGGCTTTAAGGGGACCTGGCTTTGCAAAATGTTGGTAAATGCGGGGGCGAAAGTTACTGGCTATGCATTAGAGCCTCCTACCACACCATCACTTTTTGAAATTGCTAATGTAAGCGGAGACATATTATCAATTATAGGAGATATTAGAGACTATAAGACTTTAAAGAAGGCGTTTGAAGAAGCCCAGCCTGAAATAGTACTTCATCTTGCTGCCCAACCAATTGTTCGTGAAAGTTACAAGGCACCATCCTATACCTATGAAACTAATGTCATGGGTACGGTCAACATATTAGAATGCATAAGACTGTCGAGTTGTGTGAAGTCCTTCCTGAATGTTACTACCGATAAGGTTTATGAAAATAGAGAATGGGTATGGGGCTATCGTGAAAACGAGCCGTTGGATGGATATGATCCATATTCAAACAGTAAATCCTGCTCTGAGCTTGTGACACACAGTTATAAGAGTTCTTTCTTCTCTGACGGTGCTGTTAAAATTTCCACAGCAAGAGCTGGTAATGTAATCGGTGGCGGTGATTTTGCTAGTGACCGTATCATTTCGGATTGCATCAGAGCAGTTAGGGATGGCAGAGATATTATCGTGAGAAATCCGTTCTCAACACGTCCTTACCAACATGTGCTCGAGCCGCTGTATGCATATCTGATGATTGCAGCAATGCAGTGCCAAGATGGAAAGTATGCGGGTTGGTACAATGTAGGACCTGATGAGGTTGACTGTTTCAAAACAGGAGATTTGGTTGATGTATTTGTTGCGAAGTGGGGGGAAGGCTTGAAATGGATTAACGAGTATGATGGCGGCCCTCACGAAGCAAACTTCTTGAAACTTGATTGCTCTAAGCTGAAAAACGCATTCGGTTGGAAGGCACACTGGAATTTGGATATGGCGATTGAAATGGTTGTTGAATGGTCCAAGTGTTGGATGAGTGGTGGAGACGTTCGTGCTTGCATGGATGAGCAGATCGAGAAGTTTTTAAAAGTATAAAAAAATAGGCGTTAAATAATCCGAAATACAAGAAAGAACTCAAAATTATGATAACGGAGGAAACCAATAATGTTTGAAAATATGACTGAGGCAAAGGCCAGAGAAGAAATATTGGGAATGGTTAAGGAGTACTGCGACTCATTCCATAACAAAAAGGCATACAAGGAGGGAGATAGAATCCCTTATGCTGCCCGTGTTTATGACAGTGAAGAGATGTGCAATCTTGTAGACAGCTCTTTGGAGTTTTGGTTGACTTCCGGAAGATACACTGACCAGTTTGAGAAGGAATTTGCTAAATATCTTGGGGTCAAATACTGCAGTCTTGTGAACTCCGGCTCTTCTGCGAACCTTGTTGCTTTTATGACATTGACGTCTCCACTTCTTGGTGATAGATCAGTAAAACGTGGAGATGAAATCATTACTGTAGCAGCAGGATTTCCGACAACTGTTACACCTTATATTCAGTTCGGTGCAGTTCCAGTATTTGTTGATGTAACTATTCCGCAGTATAACATTGATGTTACCAAACTGGAAGCTGCTGTTTCTGAAAGAACAAAAGCTGTAATGCTGGCGCATACACTTGGCAATCCTTTTGATTTGGTAGCAGTTAAGGCTTTCTGTGATAAGCACAATCTGTGGCTTGTTGAAGATAACTGTGATGCTCTTGGTACGGAATACACAATTAATGGCGAAACAAAAATGAGTGGAACCATCGGTGATATTGGTACAAGCAGCTTCTATCCTCCTCATCATATGACAATGGGTGAAGGTGGTGCTGTTTACACCAATAACCCACAATTGAATAAAATCATACGTTCTTTCCGTGATTGGGGCCGTGATTGTGTTTGTCCTTCCGGAATAGATAATCTCTGTGGACATCGTTTTGATAAACAGTACGGTGAGCTTCCATTAGGATACGATCACAAATATGTGTACTCTCACTTTGGATATAATCTGAAAGCAACGGACATGCAAGCTGCAATTGGTTGCGCACAGTTGAAAAAAATACCTTCTTTTGTTGCAAGAAGAAGGCATAATTTTGACAGATTAAAAGCTGCGCTTTTGCCAGTTTCAGATAAGTTGATTCTTCCGGAACCTTGTGCAAACTCTAAACCTTCCTGGTTCGGGTTCCTTATTACTTGTCGTGAAGGCGTGGATAAGAACGCAGTTGTAAAGTATGTAGAGTCTAAGGATGTTCAGACTAGAATGCTGTTTGCTGGAAATCTTACAAGACAGCCTTGCTTTGATGAAATGAGAAACTCAGGAGAAGGCTACAGAATCGCTGGCGACTTAAGTATAACTGATCAAATTTTGACTAAAACGTTTTGGGTTGGTGTTTATCCTGGAATGACAGATGAAATGATTGATTACATGGCTAAAACGATTATTGAGGCTGTGAATTTGTAACAATGTAGTATTGATTATTTGAAAGGGTGAGAAATGTGAAGGCAACAGATTATATAATAGATTTCTTATCATCAAAAGGGATTACGGATATGTTTGGTTATCCGGGCGGTGTTATATGCCACCTAATGGATTCGGCAAGTAAATATAGTGATTCAATCAAAGCGCATACGAATTACCATGAACAGGGTGCTGCATTTGCTGCCTGTGGCTATGCACAGTCCTCAAAAAAGCCAGGTGTTGCTTATGCTACAAGTGGGCCAGGTGCGACCAATCTGGTAACTGGTATAGCTAACGCATATTTTGATTCTGTCCCTGCTATTTTTATTACAGGCCAGGTTGATACTTATGCAGTTAAAGGTGATTTGAATATTAGGCAACGAGGATTTCAAGAGACAGACATTGTCTCAATAGTAAAAAGTGTTACAAAATACTGTGTTTATGTTGAAAATCCTGAGAAACTTCGTTATTATATTGAAAAGGCATATTGGATGGCGACAAACGGTAGACCGGGTCCGGTACTTTTGGATATTCCGGCGGACGTTCAAAGATCTGAAATTCAGGTAGAAGAACAATTGGGCTTTTTTCCGGATAAAGAAAAGCTAATTACGAATATTGAAAGCGTCAGTGGCGAGACAGAGCGTATTGTTAAAGCTCTTCAAAAATCAAAAAGACCTTGTTTCTTGATTGGCTCTGGTATAAAGCAAAGTGGGCAGGAATTTATATTCAGAAAAATAGCTGAAAAACTCAATATTCCAGTTGTTTCAAGCATGCCAGCATTTGACCTATTACCATATAAACATAAATTGAATTTTGGTTTTGTTGGAGCCAATGGGCATAGATATGCCAATTTTGTTTTAGGAAAAAGTGATTTGGTAATTACACTTGGCTCACGGTTGGATTTGAAGCAAGTAGGTAATAACAGATCCTTATTTGCAAGTAATGCAAGGCTTATCAGGATTGATGTTGATGCTGGTGAACTGACATATAAAGTCCGAGACGATGAAGAACAGATTGTAGCTGATTTAAAAAATTTGATTCCAGATTTGGCGCTTGATGTAAAATTCGTTGGAACGGATTATGATGAGTGGGTCGATATATGTGAAATAATTAGGGACAAATTAAAAGGTATCGATGAAGAAATATATCACAAATTGATTGCTGAAGTCAGTGAACGTGTACCTGAAAATGTTGGTATTACTGCTGATGTGGGACATCATGAGGTATGGGTTGCTCAGTCATACAGAGTAAAAGAAAATCAATCAGTGTATATATCTGGAGGCCTGGGTTCCATGGGCTACTCGCTGCCTGCTGCAATTGGCATTTATTATGGAAGTAAACTGCCAGTGATCTGTTTTAATGGCGATGGTGGGTTACAGATGAATATTCAGGAGTTACAGTTTATCAGAAGAGAGAACCTCCCAATAAAAGTAATTGTGATAAATAACTATGCTTTGGGAATGATACGGCATTTTCAGGAAAAGAATTTTAATGCCAATTATGTTCAGACAACAAACGATTCGGGATATACAGCACCAGACTTCAGTAAAATTGCTGCCGCATACGAATTGGACTATTATAGAGTAGAACGAATTGAAGATGTTGAAAACATTGATTTTTGTTCAACCGAACCGGCACTGATCGAAATTTGCGTTCCGATAAATACTTATTTAGTTCCCAATTTTGGTTATAAGGGACCGTTACATGATCAAGACCCCCCGATAAACAGGGAATTGTATGATTATATAATGTCGTTATAAATTGATAAAAGAGAAATCACAAGGTGAATGTGAAAGGGGAACAACATGGGAAAAATTAGTTTATTAGACTGTACACTTAGAGATGGTGGATATATAAATGATTGGAATTTTGGGGAGAACTCAATACAGGATATTGAACACAAAATAGTTTCGACTGGTGTGGAAATTTTTGAAATTGGTTTTTTGAAGGACGAACCATATATCAATGATAGAACAGTTTTCAACTCTGTGCATCAGATCTCGGACATTATCGGACCTAAGTTGCCAGACGTTCAATATGCAGCAATGATTGAGGTAGTCAATCCATTGCCTATTGAAAAATTGGAACAACGAGCGGAAGAAACGATAGATATAATCCGCGTAATTGTTTGGAAAAGCATGTTGCAAGAAGGTTTTGATTATTGCAAAGGCGTGGTTGAAAGAGGCTATAAGCTTTGTGTTCAGCCCGCACGAGTAGACCAGTATTCCTTTGAGGAATTTATTCAAATGATCAAGTTGTTTAACAAACTTGATCCAATGGCTGTTTATGTGGTAGATAGTTTCGGTACGCAGAATAAAGATGCCATTTTGGAATACTTTATTCTTGCTGATGACTACCTAAAGCCTGAAATTGCATTAGGGTATCATGGACACAATAATCTCCAACAAGCATTTGGTATTGCAGAGGCGTTTATTGAATTGGGATTGAAACGAGACATCATTGTTGATGGAAGTATCTATGGTATTGGAAGGGGAGCGGGTAATCTTAACTTAGAACTATTTGCCAAATATCTGAACGAGAAGCACGGAAAATCTTATCGCATTGGGCCAATGTTGGATGTGTTTGATAAATATATTCAAGGTATATTTGCAGATTGCCCCTGGGGGTATTCTCTTCCTTCTTATTTAACCGCACTTCACAGATGTAACCCAAACTATGCTAGCTACTATGGATTAGAGTTAAAGTTAACAAATTCGGTGATAGATGGAATCTTAAGCAGCTTATCTAAAATAGATAAGATTATATTTAAGAAAGAAAATGCAGACAGATACCTCTCAGAATACAGAAAGAAATAGGTATATGACAGCAGTATATGGAGGGAAAATGAATGGAACGGATATCTAAAGAATTGAGGCAGGATAGTTTAAAATTATCACACATGTGCCAGGATGGAAACCTACAAAGTGTGTTTTCCTGCTTGGATATTATCTGGACTTTGTACGATAAGATTATGCATTGGAGTCCTGAATTAGCACAGGATGATGACAGGGACTTCTTCTTAGTCAGCAAAGGACAGGCGACACTGGCTTTGTTTCCCGTTCTGATTAAGAAAGGCTTTTTTAAGATGGAAGATATGTCTGAAATGGGGAAATTTAATAGCAGATATTGTATTCAGACAGATGTTACTAAATTCTCCGGTGGTGTTGAGAATTCAGGGGGTTCATTAGGTCATGGATTACCGTTAGCAACCGGAATAGCTATGGCTAATAAGATTAAAAAATCTCCATCAAGGGTTTTCGTTCTTACCGGTGACGGGGAGTTCAATGAGGGCACCATGTGGGAGTCATGTATTTTTGCAGCAGGAAAAAAACTTGATAACCTCTGTGTGATAATTGATGATAATAACTCTGTTGGTGCCATGATTGACATGGGAAACATGAAACTGAAGCTGGAAAGCTTTGGTTTTGAAGTATATGATGTTGATGGGCACAGCCTTGTAGAACTCGAACATGTACTTTCTGTTAAACCTAATGTTGGACAACCAATGGCAGTTATTGCACATACAATTCGTGGCTTTGGTAGCCCAACCATGACTGAACATGAAATTTGGTTTCACAAAGCTCCTAATGCAGAGGAACTCGACATGTTGATGAGGGAGGTTGATGAGTTTTGAGAAGGCAATTTCTAAAGCGTGTAGCTGAAATGATTAGGAACGAGGGAGACACGACATTTTTCACGGTTGACATCGGCATGTGGGCCATTAGAGATATCCTGAGAGATTTTCCGGACAGAGCGACAAATGTAGGTATTTATGAAGATGGTATGTTTGGCTTTGCGGCAGGAATGTCCCTTCGAGGTTTGGTTCCTACGATTTTTGGGATTCAGCCATATTTGATTGAACGAACTTTGGAACAGATAAAATTAGATTTCGCTTACCAAAAAATTGGGGTAAATGTTGTAGGCACAGGCGCAGCAGTTGACTACCCTAAATATGGGTATTCTCATTACTGTGCCGAAGATGTTGGCGTAATTAAGATGGTACCAGGAGTTGAATTTGTCGCGCCTGGAACTGCCAAACAATTCATTCAACTATTCAACCAAGCATATAGAAATGGGCATCCGACATTCTTTAGAGTAAGTGATCATCCCAATACAGTTTACGATTTTGATGTAGAATTTGGAAAAGCTAATGTAATTAAGACTGGTACTAAAGCAACTGTGATTGCTGTTTCTGTTATGCTTGACGAGGTTATGGAGGTTTGTGCTGACAAGGACGTGACAGTATTGTATTATACAACGCTGGAACCATTTGATAAGAAAACTTTAGCTGAAAATTGTCCATCCGGTAATGTGTTAATTTGTGAACCGGAGTATGTAGGTAGCCTTCTGTATGATGTAATTGATGCACTTCCAGACAGAGCAGTTAAGGTAAAGCATGTAGGGTTTCCAAGAGAGATTTTCAGAAATTATGGAACATATGATGAAAAGATGGAATATTACGGGCTAACTTCAGAAAACATAAGACATATTCTGCATACATTAATAGACTAGTTAGGGAAAGGAAATACAATGGGAAAATTAGATGGCAAAGTAGCTATAATTACTGGTGCAACCTCGGGCATTGGTGAAGGTTGCGCAAAAAAGCTTGCAGAAGAAGGTGCGACTGTTGTACTCGCAGGAAGAAATGAGTTAAGGGGTGAAATAGTACAAAAAGCAATTGTTGCAACAGGCGGAACCGCTAAATTTATCTATTGTGATACGTCCAAAGAGGAGAGTATAATTGCTTTTATTAAAGCTGTTATTAATGTATATAGGAGAATAGATATTCTTATAAATAATGCAGGGATATTTTTTACTGGTCCACTTGAAGACTTAAAGAGTGAACACTGGGATAAGATGTATGATGTCAACGTTAAAGGTTGCTTCCTCATGTCGAAATATACAATTCCCTATTTAATTTCTACGAAAGGTGTTATTTTAAACAATGCTTCTGTTGCTGGCATGCAATCCTATGCAAGTGGACGTTCCTATGCATACAGTTCAACCAAAGCGGCAGTTGTGCAGTTTACAAGAGTGCTTGCTCTAAATTATGGAAAAGATGTTCGAGTCAACTGCATTTGTCCTGGTATCATTCAAACTCCTATATTTGAGGGTAGAGACGTTTCAGCATCGGCGTCCAAAATTCCGATTGGGCGTGTGGGCACTCCTGAAGACGTTGCAAAAGTTGTGCTGTTTTTGGTTTCTGATGATGCTGCTTATTTAAATGGAGTTGTGATACCAGTTGATGGCGGATTATCGTTATAATTTTAGCTTTTCTAAATTATTAATAATAAAAATTAATAGTACATCCTAATTTCATCCGGCCATGTCAATAAGGTTCAATTAACTTTTTCTTGCACAATGGTATACTTTAGGAACCCTATTTTGCAGTTCGCCCAGAAGTATACTGCAAATCCTTTTCCTTGAATTTCCTTTTGCAACGATTTCAACGTCCTTCTACGACACCCGTGATCGAGAGAAGGACTCCCGTCCGGTCAGCCATCTCCTCCTCTGGGTCTGACCCACAACGATTCGACAAAATAAGTAAAAGATATTGTACAGTTAGTGACTAAACTAGTGGAGGGTACTTGGAATGAAAATAACAATCGCAGGGACAGGCTATGTAGGCTTATCTAACGCTGTTCTACTGGCTCAACATAACGAAGTTATCGCCATGGATATAATCCAGGAAAAAGTGGATATGATTAACCATAAGAAATCACCGATTGTTGATGCGGAGATTGAAGACTATCTGGCGACTAAAGAATTGAACCTTATTGCAACCACTGATAATTATATTGCTTTCAAAGATGCTGAATATGTCATCATTTCTACACCAACTAACTACGATCCGGTGAAAAACTACTTCAACACGAGGACTGTTGAGGCCGTTATCGCATCTGTCCTATCAATTAATCCAGATGCAGTGATGATTATAAAATCTACAGTACCTGTAGGGTATACGGAAGCTATTAAAGAAAAGTTTGAGACAGAGAACATTATCTTCTCACCTGAGTTCTTAAGAGAAGGAAAAGCACTCTATGATAATCTCTACCCTTCAAGAATTGTCGTAGGAGAGCAATCTGAAAGAGCTAAGGTATTTGCAGATCTTCTTGTACAGGGCGCACTGAAAGAAGATATTGAGGTCTTGTTTACCAATCCCACGGAAGCAGAGGCGGTGAAGCTTTTTGCGAATACTTACCTTGCTTTGAGGGTCGCATTCTTTAACGAGCTAGATTCCTATGCTGAAGTTAGAGAACTTAACACACAACAGATTATAGAAGGGGTTGGCTTGGATCCGCGAATTGGAAGCCATTATAACAATCCTTCGTTTGGTTATGGTGGATACTGCCTACCTAAAGATACAAAGCAGCTTCTGGCCAACTATGCGGATGTGCCTCAAAATATTATGTCAGCCATCGTTGACGCCAACAGAACAAGGAAAGACCATATCGCAGAAATGATTATCAAGAGAAATCCAAAGATTGTAGGAATTTATAGACTGACCATGAAGACGGATTCTGATAACTTTAGACAATCTGCCATTCAAGGCGTTATGAAGCGTATCAAGGCTAAGGGTATTGAGGTTGTCGTGTTCGAGCCTGCTCTTCATGAGGATGAATTCTATCACTCTAGAGTCATCAAAGACTTTGATGAGTTTAAGCAGATATCAGACGTTATCGTTGCGAACAGGTTATCTGGTGAGATTAAAGATGTCGTGGATAAGGTGTATACGAGAGACTTGTTTAGTAGGGATTAATCTCTACTAATTTGAGTTTATAACATTGGAGTGTGTACCCCACAGCGATTCAACATACTTGTTGTTCAGGTTGGGATTCTCTGTTCAACAACCTTTGCCTTCCATCCTGCTGAATCCGCACTCTGTGACAAGTGCATTCTGTTCTACCTTGCTGACCTGTGATATGAATACCGCCATTTAAATTGGAATAGTTTTTGAAGCACAAATACCCAGATTCTGAGACTCGCATCTGCTGTGAGCCTCAGAATTTTTAGCTATTTAAATGTTATAGAGCCATTATTGCTAAACTGTAGTGTGCCTGGATAATATAGCTCCAATGACGTATTAGTCGCTATTACATCGCCATATATAATAACGGAGCCATTGTTAATAAAGTAAGCGGTGGAACAAATAGCGTGGTACAAAAAAATCGCCCTGATTTTCAACTTATTGAAAATCGAGGACGATTTTAACGTTCTTAGAAAAATCCTTCACTTGCAACATCCTTAATGTATTTATACTGTTTACGGATCAATCTCTTGAATTGGGCTTCAGATAGCTCATCGTACTTATCGTTTCCTTCTTCTAGTAGACAATCATAAATAAGTTCTGCATAGTCTCTGTCCTCGCGGACCATCTTCCGATAACGCTTTTTTATCTCATGGGGAAAATCCAGATAAAAGTCTATAACATCAATTTCTCCGTCGAGAAATGATTTTGCCATATCCATTATGTAGTTAATATTCGTCATCGCCATCCTGCTTATTTCCCTTCCTCAGCTTCTTTACGTGTTTTCTTTGCATAACATAATTCCGGCAGCGTATCCACCCATGGCATGTGGCTTTCCAATAATTCCGGTTTGTTATGAAAATCTAGATTGGGCAGATTTCTAAATATATGGACGAGATATTCATAAGGATCCAAACCATTAGCTTTCGCCGTTTCTATGATGCTGAAGACAAGTGCACTGGCTTCCGCCCCCTGCGGGGTGTCGGAAAAGAGAAAGTTTTTCCTGGCTACCGCTACAGCTTTCATTGAGACCTCACTCATATTATTAGAAATAGGAATGCGCCCATCCAGTAGGAAATTCATGAAGTACTCCTTGTGATTCATTGTATATTTGAGGGCTTTCTTTAACGGCGCTTGATTGGTACTCATAGTTTCAGCCCATGCAAAAAAGGCATTTAGAACAGGAACACTCTGTTCTAGACGCTTCTGTTTACGTTCCTCATGCGGTAGCTCTTTCCATTGCTTTTCAAGTGCAAAGAGCTTGTTGCAATAAGCTCTACCTTTGGCACCGGCAGAACCAGGAATTTCTTTTTTGCTGCTGTTAAGTGGAATGGCTTCTTTGTAGTATCGCCTTAGGTGCGATAAACATAAGCAGCGGGTTATGTTTTCTACCTTTTCATATCCTGCATAGGCGTCTGAGATATGGTAACCGGAAAAACCATCCAGAAACTTTCTGGCATTTTCGCCTGCTCGGCTTCGGGTATACTGGAAGAGAATGACCGGTGGGTTTTCAAACTGACCGGTCCGATGCAGCCAGAAGTACGATTTGCTCGAGGGAACGTCCTCCTGAAGTTATCTGTACTAAAACGAGACAAACCTGCATCTAGCAAGGCTTGTCTCGTTGTTTACATAGCAACAGTGTATTATTTAACTTTTCTGGGTGGAGAGATTAAATCAAAGAAAATCCTTGTTCCTTCAG
>Ga0209386_1000781_pt1 | contig 14458 bp, 8 predicted proteins | sample NGEPertwo_FD_184510 | JGI IMG/M metagenome (GOLD analysis project Ga0209386, IMG submission 184510) | Arctic peat soil microbial communities from the Barrow Environmental Observatory site, Barrow, Alaska, USA - NGEE Permafrost154B-two... | ecosystem: Environmental > Terrestrial > Soil > Wetlands... | reverse complement strand
GAAATCATTCCTTTAATTATGTCTCTGGCACAACTTCGACCGAAACGCCTGGCACAACATGAACCGAAATGGGTGGCACAACTTCGACCGCTTTATCTACAACTCGAATATTACATCCACCGTTGATGAAATCACAAACTTCTGCATGCTCCCTGAGAAAGAAAGTTGATCCGGTTGTTTTAGAATAGTACTCATTCGCTATTTTTCCCCAAAGCTATGCCCAGAGTAGTGCTCGGTAAAGGACAATTCTGTAACTCTTCATTAAAGGTTCAACAAATGATTCTGATCAAAGTGGAGGGGGTCAACAGCTTAGTCCGGATTATCTAGGTTGTGTTTATTGTTGGCTGGTTATGAATTTATTACATTCTTTAATTGGCTCAGAAATAGTTCTGCCGTTTTAGTTGAAATTAGTTTATAGGGTCGGTAAGAAAGCATTGGCAGATAGACAAGTTCTTTTGTGATTTTTGGATAGCGTGTTTGTTTATAAGAGTTGCAAATGAACTTGGCTCTGTGGGCTGGAATCCTACATGTTAATTTGAAAGTTCATATTCTATCACACTTTTAAACCCAACCTCATTTAAGAATTCAGATATCATTTCATCTCCCAACCCACCATTCTGATAATCATTAACGCTGTTTATCACTTCTTTTCTTCTATTTTTCAATGAATTATGATTGAGATTAAAGGCTTGGATAGTTTTATCCGCTTTTTGTTTTTCCAAAATGCCTAAATTCTCTTTTATAAGCAATTCACCCCAATTTGTTAGTTCAAAGTAATCACATGGGTTTTCCAAAGCAGGATTAATTATGTGTGCATTATCTAATTTGGTTTTACCTTTTAGATAAACTTCATCTTTGTATTTTCCACCAAAATCACTTGAATTACAAGAAACAAAGAGATTTGACCATTCAAATATATATTCAGGAAAGAACGCACCATCTTTCCTTTTAAGGTGCTCAATATGAGAATTATGTTTTTCGTATTCTAATGGTAATTCAGTATAAGCACATTGATTATACTGTTCATTTACTAAAATATATTCTCTGGTTCTAGTTCTGATTTCATTGTCCAAACCAGACCAATTTATAGGTTTTTTCCTTTGAACAAAGTCAATAAAATCAGTAAATGGCTTCTTTTCAATATGTCTCATTATTTTCTGCGTTTTGCAATTTCGAGGTTTATTCCAATAATTTCAGGAGCTGTAGGTTTCATTATTTCTTTTAACTCCTTAAACTTTGATTTAAAATCATCTGAATTATATAGCTCTGCTTTTACTAGATTTTGAACCTCGATAAGCAGTTTCTCAACATATTTATTTCTCACCCCTTCTACATTAAAAAAGTCAAAAAGTAGTGATTCAACGTTTTTTCCATAACTACTAAATGGGATTTCTTTTGTTTTACCATCTTTAAAAACAAACAAGTTTTCCTTTTTGACGCCTGAAACGATATTCGGAGAATGTGAAGTTATAATGTAACCATTTTCAACGTTTACAGAATTATCAATGAAAGAATCAAGTTCCGTTATAAAATCACGTTGCCATTGTGGATGCAAATATGTATCTGGCTCATCATAAAGGGCAAGTGAGTTGTCCTTTAAAACAAGTTCGTTCAAACCAAGAATAATTAAGACTTGTTTCTCGCCTTCACTGAAGGATTTTGAGTTTACATGGAAATATTCAGAATTAGCATATTTTGTAATACTAATTTCAACAGATTCAATTAAATCATTTAGCCAAGTCATTTCCAGGATGTTGAAAAAATCTTTCTCCGTTCCATATAAATCTTTTAATTGATGTAGGTTAAAACGTTGTTTACCTTCAAAATGGAGAGCTTTACCTTTCTTTGTTAATTCTGTTCGTGATGACAATTCAAAAAGTTGTTTCAGAAAAACGGCAATAGTCCCTTTTGCTCCCCAAAACTCATCATTTTCCGGGTTAAGTTTTCCTTTACTCCAATGTGGTTTTTTTAAGTTGATAGTGAAATAATGAATTGTATTGTAATGAATTTTTTTTGTTAAGAGTTCTGGAATCTCACCATACTCAAATGATAGTAATGCAAGAAACAGTAAATTAAAATGGAGAGGTTCGTAATAAAAAAACAAGCGAGGTTCAATATCTTCCTTTAATTCTCGGATTGATTCGCTATATTCTTCATTATGAGTATCAACAATTTTTTTTATATTAGTTGATTCACCTGCATAGTAAATAGCAATTGAATCCGGTAATAGTTTATACTTATTATCTTTAATTAATTGCTTTGTCGATGAGAGTTCTTTGCTGCCTCTAATTGCTTTTAATCCTTTTAGTGTTTTATCTGCAATTTGACATTCGATTTCTACAATTTCACCTAAAGAAAACAATTTCACATAGATGTAATCGGTTCTGAATTCGCTCCAGGTGTTTGATTCATCTATTTTCTCATCAAGACGAACAATGTATTCAAGTTCAAATTCAAATGCAGGTTTCTCGTCCCGAATAAACCAACTAAATATCTTAGTAATACTTTCAAGTACTGTTGTTTTACCTGAGCCGTTTTCGCCAATAAAAATTGAAATATTGTTTTCTGCTTTTTGAGGAAATTCCAAAGTAAAATCTTTCAAAATTCCCATTTCTTTTATGTATAAGCGTATTAATCTCATAACTTAAATATTTCGTTTTCAAATTCTTTGATGGCTTGTATTCTATAGTTCTCAGCTTGCTGAATTAATTTTTTTATTTCATACTTCATTTGACCAATAACATCCTTAATTTTCTTTTGAATATCAAAAGGTGGAATAATTACTTTATAATCTTTAATCATTTGGGCATTCAAATTGGGTTGATTATTTCCACTTGCTAAAGCCCTCAATCTATCATATTCATTCATAAGATACACCCAAAGATAATCTGTGTCAATCAATGAGTTATCTATTTCAAATAATACAGCACATGCCTGATTTGTCGATGCATCAATACCTAATTTTGCAGTACGACCTCTGGTCGCTCCTTGCCCATACATAGCGATTATCAAACTACCTTTGGGATATAATTTTGCTGAACTATTCTCAATTGCTTCTTGAGTGATTTTTTCTTCCGAATTTACAATAATGTCATTGAGTACTTCTGCAGTTTTTACCCATGGGATATTTCCAGTATAAAAATCTTTTCTTGAACGACTAGGTGTACCTCCACTTGAAACTGTACAAACCTCTTTAATTTTTTTAATAGGATATTCTTTTGAGTAGGTAACCGAACTAGAAATTTGCTGATCGAAACCCCATTTATCCAAAGTTGAATAATTAATTAATTTAAGATAATGTGATAAATCAGTTTTTATATTGTCAACAATTGATTGAATTCCAAGTTCTGAATCAATATAAGTTGATATGCTTTTTTCAAGTTTCTCCGCTTTATTTATTTGTTCTTCTGCAAGTTTAATTTTTACATTATATGCTTCAACTATTCTGTTTTGATCAGAAAGTGATGGGAGAGGAATTTTTTGAGCAAGAAATAAATCTTCTTGTAAATAGTGTCTGTTAGTCGTTCCATTACTTGCGTTTTCACTAAAACGAATAAACTCAGATGTAGTAGTAATTAAGGCTAAAAAATGCGGGTTTATTAAAGTGTAATCAACATCGAATGACCAAAAATTACCTGTAATAATAGCATTATCAATCTCTTTGGGTACAACTCCAAATGCACCATTTCGCGCATCAATTTTTGATAATAGAAATTGCCCTTGTTTGATTAAAAATTGTTTTTTAGTACCTATATTTTTACCAATTTCTTTATCTCTTAAATAAACACCACCATTATTTATTTTTATCGTAACTCGCTTATATTCTATATCATCTTCGATTTCGATAAATGTTTTATTTCTCTTTAAAAATGTACCAATAAGTACGAGTTCAAAATTTTCACTATATGAGAATTTTGAATCTAGTAAATACTGAACACTCCAGTTCTCAAGAAATTGTAGACTTGTAGTGTGCAAGTAGGTTTGTGTTGCTAATGGCTTCATTCTATCCATAAATTTCTTGATGTTCACCTACTTTAGGAATGCGAAACATTTTGCCATCTTCCATTACCTCATAACTAACAGCACTGTATTTATTTTCCCATAATTGGTTTTGTCTGCGATATTCGGCAAACTCTTTACTGAGCGGAATCAATTCATTTTCAATCTCAGCACCAGTAGTACTAATTCCTGCTTTTGCAACTTCTGCAATTGGTATCTGATAATCGAAATCTTTTTTAAGCTTTGCTCTTATTTCGGTTTCTATTTTTTCTTTAAGTTCTTGTAGTTGTTTTCGTAATTCCTTTTTTTCATTTGCAGATGGTGCGTCTTTACCTCGTAATGCTAATTTTTCTTCAATAGGATTTACTTGGACTTCATATTTTTCTGTAATATCAGCAGTCGCTTTTTTAAGGATTCGTTTCCATTCTTTGGTTTCATTTTTAGTGAATTTTTTAAAGAATAATAAACTCGGTTTAACCGTAGCTCCTGAAGCAATAAATACATCTTGTGGAATTGATGTTATCAAAAGAATCTTTGCTTGACTTTCCACAAAATCGCGGATTCTCTGCAAATTAGTATTGTTTAATACTCCTTCGGGTAACACAATTCCCAAACGACCGCCAGGTTTTAACAAATTTAGACTGCGTTCAATAAAAAGAACTTCGGTAAGTGTGCTCATTTTACCCGTTTCAAATATTTCGACAATAGGTTTACCTTTGGGTTTGTTTTTGCCGTTGTCTTGTTCTGCCCATTTTTTTAATTGATTAATCACCTTATGTTCATAATCTTCTCCATACTTTTCTATCCCAATTTGTATTTTTTCATAAGAGGGTACATCTTCCAACGTAACCTTAACAGATTTTTCAACTCTTGCCCCAAATGGTGGATTAGTTAAAATTACATCGAACCTTCCTTCATAAATACCGTTAACATCTAACAGCCCATCGTTATGATGTACACCACCATGACCATCACCATGCATTATCATATTCATTTTCGCAGTTCTTGCCATCCTTGGATTAGCATCAGTTCCGTAAATGCAATTATGTGAAAGGTTATATAATCTTCCTTTATGATTTTTCAAATCAAATTCAGAATCAAGCTTATTATTCTTATTAAGTAAGTCTACTCCTTGGAACGTCTTTTTTAAATTATTTTTTTCAATTTGAATTTCCTTTTCGATGTTATTTCTAACATATTCAAATGCATTTATTAAGAATCCTCCACTTCCACAACATGGGTCACAAATCAATTCTCCCTCTTGAGGGTCTAGTACCTTAGTCATGAATTCAACTATAGTTCTTGGTGTAAAAAATTGACCAAGTTCACCTCTAAATGTCCTCCCCAAAAATTGTTCAAAAGCAATTCCCTTTATATCATCTGAAATATCAGAAAGATTATATTGTTCTAACTCCTTAACAATTTGAAAAAAACTTGCTTCTCTAATTCTTAAAATTTCATCTTCTTCAAATAACGATTCATCTTTAAAGTACTCTTTTGTTTGGCTGAACAAGGTCTGAAAGAAAGAATCCTCAGGCTTAATTAGGCTGTAAGTTCCTTTTTTTTCTTTCAAATTCTCTTCTGAAAACACTAACCTTTCCTTTCTTTTGTCTCTTTCAAAACGTATTTTCATAAATAGAATTTTACTTATCTCATCAAATGCAGCCTCTGGAGAAAGTTTATCATTATTCCTAATGATATTGTGGCATTTGAACAAGAGTTTACTAAAATCTTCTCTATTGAATGTCTGAGACGATTTTAAAAAGTCCGATAAATCTTTATTATTCTTCAAAACTGAAGCAGTAGGAAAATTCTTCAGCTCATGAAGTCTGTTTAAAGCTCTATCTTCTAAATGATATATTTTTGTTTCTTTTTTATTTGTTGCGACAAATAATTTCGCTCCACTTATTGAAGCAAATTGATAACCATTCTTAAAGTTTTTTGTGTCAATTGACAAAAATTCAGCTTTGCATTCGATAACTATTATGATGCTGGGTTTTTCTTTGTTTTGTTTATCAATAGCGGTTTTCCAAATTACAATATCAACATAATCATTGCCAATGGATTTAATTAATTCTTGACCCATTTGCTCCAATTTATAACCATGAAGGTTTATTAAATCACAAATAAAATTCTGTCTAATTTCTTCCTCTGGAGTCAATGGAAGCATTTTCTCTAATATTGGGCTATAGATCTTATTCCCTTTTATTTGAATATCAAGTTTCATTTTGTAGTATTTAATTCTTTTTGAACCTCTAAAATTGCTTCAAATGCAAATTTTTCTTTTGAAAGGTCGTTAAGTAATTTTTCTTTAAGAAACTTTACTTGAAGTTCTTTAAAATCTATAGAAAAAACCTTAGCTATTTGGGGTATCATTTCCGATGTGAATTGTCTTTCCCCTCGTTCAATTTTACTTAAAGTAGACTGGTCAATATCAAGCGAAAAAGCTAATTTTCTTAATGGGAGATTGGCATTTTCTCTTAATGTTCTGATATATGAACCAAATTTTTCCATTTTCATATAGAATTATTTTTCTTGACAATTTTGTCAAAAATACAAAATATTTTAAATAGTAATACGTTGAAGGGATGAAAATTGCTCTTTTGCAAATTTTGGTCTGAGAGGTGGCTATTGCGATCTGCAAATGTGCGATTGTGGGTGGGCTACCCTAATTGCGCAGAAGGCTAAAAACAGTTAGGTGAAAATTAATTTGTTCTTGCAGTTCCCTTCAATCAAAGCTAATAATCTCCTGTTTTAATTTTCAATTTGCGCCCATCTTACGAATCGTAATTTACAATTCGTAATTGTTAAGCAGTAAACCCACTCACCTCCACCGTCCCGGTGTAAGGTAGGTCGTAATTAATTTTATCAAGTATTACAATCGTTCCATTAATCATATAGCGTTTACCCCATTGCAAGGCAAGCAACTGTAAAAGACTCAACTGAATATATTTTGTAAATCCCCGCGCCCGGTAGGTTTGCCAGTTTATAAATTCCAGATATACTTTATCGTATAAGTAAGCTGGTTTCAGCGACATGCCTGTATCTATTGTCCCATCCCGCGAATACCTATCAAACGAAGAATATGGAATGCTGATGGTGGTAAATGTTTTCCTGCCATGGTATAGCGTTACATTCAAAGCATCAACAAAAGTGAATGCGGGTTTATTTAAAACATTTACTCCATAACCAGCGAAAGACGGGACCAATGGATTTTTCGAAATGCTTAAAATTGAGGGGCACTCAAAATTGAGGCCGTTGCATAAATAGGTAGTTTGCTTTGGTACATTGACATTTAGTTCCACTTCAAATTCACCATCTCCTGTTTTATATTCCTTAAGTCTGCCAACCTCTTTCCACACAAGCCCATCCGCGTCGTTTTTTGCTGTAATAAAACTACGATCATAACTACTCTGGAAAATCTCTCCCTCCACGGTGGGGGCCGGTAATGTGAGCTTTACAATGCTGATTTCGGGCCATTTCGTGAAGGTGTCTAATTCGTCAATTTGGCTGGAATAACGAAGAATGAATCCTTTGAACGCTTTCTCCTCCATATGTGACCAGTCAGCCAGTTCTACTATTTTCATCCCGTCAAGATTTTCAGGAAGGAAAATGTTTTTTTTAAATCTGATTTGGACCTCTTTTTTCAACTCATCAATCTCATACATTATGCAGAACATGTCTTTAATCATTTTGAGGAAATCAAGTATCTCAATTCCGGGCATCAAGGTTTTATATTCAAGTGACGCCAATGCTGGAATAACTGCGACTGGCTCACTATTTTTCACACTCATAGCAACGTGTATTATATTGCCATAGAATATAGCTTTGTTGAACTCTGAATCTAAAAAATCATCAACTCCGATTGTGTATCCTGCATTTTCAAAAATCTTCCGAAGCACAAACGACACATAAAACTGAAGACTGTAACTCGCCTCTTGATACCCGTACCCAGAGGTTTGTCCAATATTCGACCAAGGGCTGAAAAACGATACCCTTCCCATCGGGTAATAAACATCATACGTATGCGCATTAACCTCTTCAACAAATCCCCAGGCAGGCGCATCGGGTCTGCTAATAAAAAAGGGGCACACTACATATTTCCCGTTATTCGTAGTGTTTGCGGCATCCCAATCGAGTAATTTATTATTAATACCATTAGTTATCGGCGTCAACGCTTCAGTTGTCCAAGGAACCTGTGGTGTGTTTATTGGCCATGTCTCACCTCCATATTCAATATCACCCAGTTTTTTCCCCTCCATTCTTTTGGTAAATTCCGTGAATCCGCTTTTAAGAATGATCCCAATCTCATTAACGGTAATTTCATCATAATCCACTTCTCCAAGCAAAATCTGCAAACCTGAGTCCTCCAGAACAAAAGTCTGATCAGGGATATCTCCAGTACGCTCCAGATTACCTGGCCACCCAAGTAACCGTTGGTTAGGAAGAGTTGGCACTGGGAATGGAAACGAAAAGGATCCCGTATCATCGTTCAAAAAAGGAGTTGATCTTTCAATGCTGATTACGGCACCCTCTGTTAGTGCTATTTGATTACCTGCGACAGTTAATTTCATTTCCTGTAAATTTTTGTATTGAAATTCTTAATATCATTCATCGCATCCGACAGACTATTGGTGCCATACTTATTAATGCTTGTTTTGAGTCCCTTGTCGAGATGGTCGCTCAACCTGCGAAGCTGAAATACCAGCTCGTTATCATTTGTATCCGACACTCTTCCAGTTTTACCACCTGGTCCGTTTTGTGACGATTCAAAGGAGGATGGATAACTACCGGATGCCTTTTGTCTGGTACGGGCCGGACCCTTTCCCGCGTAAGCGTAAATATCCCGCAGTATCTCAGGGGCATTGAGTTGTATTCGTCTGAAAGTATCACCGTCAACCACAAGTTCAGGGGCTTTTTCTCCGACCAGACTACGACCGTCACTCATATTAAGCAGTGTTGGACGGCTATAAATCCCGGTTGCCGGACGCCCGCCATCTACAGCATGATACAATATCCCGTCATCTGCACCAATAACCGGATAACTGCCTTTAGCCTTTTGCGATGTGGCAGGACCGGAAAACTCCTTGAATACCTGGCCTAGAACACTTGCAATACCCACCGCTGCAGAAACGCCATTCAGAACAAGCCATGGTGTAGCAAGCGGTCCCGGATACGCGGCCAATACCGCTGAGTTTGCAATTGCCGTGTTGAATAAGATTCGCCCTATGGCGCTTGCCTGCTGGAAAAGGAAGAACGCCCGACCTAAAGCAGTTTCTCTTCCCACAAGCTCAGCCATATTCCCAAATATCTGATCTGCCGCGCCAAATATCTCTTCGCCAATCGCTGTTCTTTTATCCCGCTCTTCCTGTTTTATACGAATATTGGTGTCGGCGTATCTTTTTTCGGCAGTCGCTATCTTAACCCCGTTACCTTTTGCCCTTGCAAGATCCTGTTTGTGCTGCAACTCATTCTGTGCCCGTTCCGCTGCAAACCGCTCCTTATTTCCTTTAATGGCCATCACGGAACTCATCACCTTTTGAAGCGCATCTGCATCAATGAGGTCTGCCAGCTTTTTATCATGCGCCTTCTGCTTTGCCTCAATGGTGGCATTAATTGCCTCGTTGAAAGCGATTTCATCTTTAGATAACAACTCTTTTACAATCAGCTTCTCTTTCAGCAAGGCCATCTCTTCTTTCCAGCGCTGCTCCTCGATCGTCTTTTCCTTATTGATGCCCTCTTCTAAATTTGCAATTTTAGCATCGGTCAGACTATTCTGAGCCTCCAGCAGCAGATCTCTCATTTGTTTTTCGGCTGCAACCCGTTTCAGTAAATACTGGGTATTGGCCTCCTCGTACTCATCGCTTCCTTCTTTGAAAATAGTAATCTTTGCTTTGAGGTAGGAGAGTTCCTGATCAAGCAATTCTGCATTGTATTGCCTGTCGGTTGTAACGCCATCAATGCGGCGCTGTGTTATTCTCGCCACCTCTTTATTGTTCTGTGCTTCCGCTTCCTGAGCCAGCGTTTTGGCCTCTTTTTTATCCTCTTTTTTGCCGTCCAGTTGTTTGTCCCTTTGCAGCGCGACCAGCTCACTTTTTGCTGCCATATAGGCCGCTTCCTCACCCTCTTCGGTACGCCAGGCTTTCTCCCTGTCACTGATCGATAATTTCAGATACCTGATCTTCGCCTGTCTTAAATCTTCATCCTCTGCCTGTTTGGTTTTATTCATGCGTAATGCACGTACATGAATATCATACTCTTCCCTGGCTAAAGCCGATTTCATATCATCCTGCCTCTTTTTGAAAGTCTCAAAAACCTCATCCTTTAATTCCATACCAACAGGTGCAACCCTGATTTTTTCCGGCGCTCCCGATGCCGCGATATCACTCTTTAGCTTGGCGTATTCGTCCGTATAAACGAACCGAAGTCTTATTAACGACTGCATCCTTTTGATATAGTCTGTTTTTAGTTCAGCGTCGAGTTGCTTATTCCTGGTCACTCCAAGAGCAGCTGCTGCATCAGTGGCATCCTGGTGTTTCTTCATCACAATCTCCATTCGCCTGATCTCAGCATCGTTGGCATTGTAAGCTGTCCTGTTCACTGCACCGGCTGCTGTCGCCTTATCGAAAATGACTTTTTTTCCCATTGCCTCCACAATCTTATCATACGAACCGGCCACCTCATCTGCGGTAACACCCTCTTTCATGAGTAAGGGGAGATAGTCGCCATATTGCTCTTTCAAGGTTTGAATGATCTTACTCCGCTCACTCTGGCTGGTATTCACATCTTTAAGCCGGTCAATCATCACATCCAATCCGCCCTTCTCTTTGCCGTATTCAGATTGTATCTCCGTTTGTAATGCACGGTGCCGCTTCTCTTCCTCTGTAAGCGCCTTGCGCCGGTACACCAGCAAATAGAATGCACCTGCCAGAGCTGCGACCGCCACAGTAGCCGCAACAATCGGGAAAGCCATGGCAATACTTGCTGTTCTTAACGCCTTCATTTCAATGTATGTCGCTCTAAACCCCTGCGTCAATGCAATATTGGCAATTCTTAAAAAGTTAGACTGAGTGGCTAAAAGTACCTGGGCAGCACTCAGGTTGCGTGTCCATAAAATGGAGGCTTTCATCCAGAAAACTTTGATCGCTTCGGTAGCATAGGTTTTTCTGAGCCATAAATCCTCCAGTATCAGATTGGCGACACGCCACATAGCGGGTCCCTTAAACAGAATATAGGCAAACGTCAGATATTTCATCATCTGCCAGTTCCTTCCGATCCAGTCTGTAGCCGACTTAACACCCACCACGAAATTCGACCATGCTGTTACCAGGCCAAGCACTGCCGGTTCCGCATCCTTATTCATCTGATCCGTAGTTGCCTTAATGATCTTTTGCTGTTTAAGGACATTAGCCGTGAAGTTGTTATTCATGATAATATACTCCTCCAGCACCGAAGCCCCGGCTATTTTATTCTCCCATTCTTTTCTGGCGATTTCCTGCTGTGCTACCAGTACATCAAGGTTTTGCGCCAGCGATCCGATAACGGCTGTCATATATTGCCCTTTCGCACCAAAGTCTTTCATTCCTCCGGTCAGTTCAACCAATCCGTCTTTGGTGGAGACAAAACGGCGAAGCAAAGCGATCATAGCTTTATTGGGATCGTCTTTTAGCATCTTCCTGTATCCTTCAGCGGATAATCCAAGTGCATCAGCAAAGTCATTAATCTTTTTTGGGTTAGCGAGTGCAAGCATGATTTTCTGAACCGCTGTGGCACCCCGCTCAGACGGAACATTCATCGCGTCAAGAGCCGATCCAAGCCCGCCAATCTGAGCGATTGTAAAGCCAGCCAGTTCACCCACGGAACTTAACCGGGTCATATAATTCAATATCGTACCCGCAGAAGCTGCACTACTCTTTGCCAACTGATTCAAAACACCACCTGTTCTAAGCATCGCCTCATTAATAGGCATCTCCTTATCCACCCTAAAGGCATTCATCAGTTTTCCAAGGCTGTTCACTGTATCTTCCACCGACCCTTCAAGGTCATCGCCAAGCGCTATCTGGATCATATTGGCCGACTCCACGAACTGCATAATTGAATCTTTACCCTCGATTCCCAGCTTACCGGCCACAACAGCCAGCTTCAGTAAATCGTCAGTATTCGTTCGTGTGTCCCATGCATCGAAAGCATCTTTCATTTCCCATACTTCGCCAACAGCCAGACCCGTATTTTTTCGAACCGTTCCCATCAGGTCCTCCAACTCCTTCATGCGCGTAATAACGCCAGTTACCAATCGTACTAAGGTATAAATGACCATTGTAAACATGCCGATCACAGAGCCAGCCCTGCTTGCCGTGCGCTCTATGCGCTCCCATGCCTGGGACAATCTGCCAGCCCCGGTCGTAAGCGTTCTTATTCTTGCATTGGTTGCATTGAGATCGTTCAGAAGCCTCTGTCGCAGAGCAGGATTGCCTGTCATGTTGTTCAATTGTATCTGAAGTGCCTTGGCATGATTCTTTAGCTGCTGAACAGTCATTCCGGCCAAACCTACCTGCTGTCGTAGTTTTTCAATAGCAACAGACTGAGCACGTATTGCAGTGGTGGTATCGTTATAGGCTTTTCTCGCTGTCACCAACGCACCGGCATTGCCAATCTCATCCTTTTCAAGTAGTTTGATTTCAGCAGCCAGCGACTTTGCCGTTTGCTCCAGCCTGATCATTTTGAGCTCCATCTTTCCAAGCTCTGCCACCATTTGTTTACTGCCCTGGTTTAATCCCTGTCCGTTTAGAATCAGGTTTAGCCGTAAATCTTCGTCGTATATTTTTCGTCCCATTTATCTCAGTTATCAATTTACAATGTTCGATTTTTAATGGTATTTCAATTGTATATCAGTGCATTTCAATTAAATCCTGATTGTTAATTTGCGTTTGGCTATTTTACTGCTTCTTACAAATCTGATTACTTCACCCCGCAGATCATTCATACACCTAAAGGCAATTGTATTCATGCGTCCCCAGATCATCCGGTTATGTATTCCTTTACCTTTTGTTTGTGAGACTTTTGGCGTGTGAAGCTTCGAATTGGTGCGACCGTGTTTTATTTTTCGCATATCCTGGTAACGCAAGTAGTCCGGATGTACAAGACTGGCAACGATTTCGTATTTATTGGTGGTGATTGAATAACGCCGACCGGCACCGCCCGAATGGATCAGTCCGGTTTGCTTCTGTAGCTTCGCATCAATGGACATGTCCTGCGACTTTTTGAAGTTCTTCCACTCTTCGTAAGCAATACGACGACAGATGGTTACATCAATGGGATTTGTATTTTGCATTCAACAAGAATACTACCCTGAATTGTGTTTCTAAAGGACAAAAAAAAGGTGCTTAAAAGTTGAGATACCCTCTTATTTTTTCAACGTTCTACTCAATAATTACGTAGTTATAAATCGGAGTTACATAACCTGAAGCATTATTATCGCTGTCAACAGGGAGAACACCATGCATGCAGTTTTCTTTCCTGTTGAATGGAAGTCCGGCGGCAACAACGCTTGGAATAAAGACCAGTTCAGCATTTTTCTTAATGAATTCGATCGAGAAGGTGAATTGTTTATCGTTTGAAGTCTTCTTCCTCTCATAATCTTTGAGTGCCAATTGCGACGTATGGTTTGAATTTCTGCCATAATCTTATTTTTGAGTAAATATATATATGGCAAAGAGGGGGATGGAAAGGACAAAAAACAATCCAGTTGTTCACAAAATTGGATTAAAATAAACTTATTTGTTGTTACAGTTTCAATTCCATTTAGAATCGTAATTTAGATGGTCTATTAGTAGAGTATATCCTTAAATCCGCAGCAACAAAATTAGGTTTTGAAAAATAGTCATTTTCAGGGTTGGTTGCCTTAAAATATGACATTTTTCGCTCAATATCTGTTTCATGGTTGCACTTTATTCATTATTAGGCACTGCCTGCGGTGGTATTCAACAAACAAGATGATACCATTAGTTTTTCCTCTCTGAAAATGCGACAAGATATGTTTATATTTTGTATTTATATTGAATATCAATTAGTTGAGTTTGATTCACAAGCATACCTATCCCATCGGCATTGAAAATTATTTAGTCTTTACCTCAATAATAGATGGTATTTTTTAGCCGAAAACAGCTTTAGGATTTGTTGTCGCCCCCGGGTTATCACGTAGCGGTGGTTTTGTCCCAGCCAAATGGCGCATATTCAATGGATGCCACCTGATATTCTTTGAACCCAATTATTTCTGTTTTTCCAATAAGTTATATTCTTCACCATATCGTAAAGGTTGGCACACCGTTGTGTCCTGATGTAGAAATATGTACTGTTGGTTTCAACTACCGGGACAACGCTTTGGTCAAATGAACCGCAATCCATCCGGCTGTGCTTTACTTTGATCCCAAATTCGCCCAGTACCTCATAAGCCCTTTTC
>Ga0209386_1000780_pt1 | contig 14492 bp, 15 predicted proteins | sample NGEPertwo_FD_184510 | JGI IMG/M metagenome (GOLD analysis project Ga0209386, IMG submission 184510) | Arctic peat soil microbial communities from the Barrow Environmental Observatory site, Barrow, Alaska, USA - NGEE Permafrost154B-two... | ecosystem: Environmental > Terrestrial > Soil > Wetlands... | reverse complement strand
GATGCAGAGCGGCGCCTGCGCCGGGTCTGCCAGGGCGCCATCGACGCGACCGGCGTCGGTCACGGCGAACGGTTCGGCGACGGCGGGCGCGAAGAGCTGGTTGATCCGCTCGAGGGCGGGCCGCAGGCGGCGACCGACATCCGCGTCGCCGGCGCCGGAGACATCGGCGTAGATCACGGCGATGAGCTTGCTCTCGCGACGTTTGTCGATGGGCATGCTGCTAGCTACGCCGCCCGGAGCCTCCCTCCTTCACACGACTTAATCATCCTGCGGACAGTGGAAATGGCGCAAAGCTCGTTCGTGGGCTACACTATGAGTCGCCGCTCGCAATACAACCGGGGGTATCCGCGTGAACAAGAAGTCCCGTACGCGTCTGCTCATCGCCACCGGCGTGATCGTCGTGGTGTTCGTCATCGGCGTCGTCTTCCTCGTCCAGAAGCAGGGCGCCTACTACCGTCAGGTCTCCGATCTCACCAGCGGCCAGTACGACGGCAAGAACGTCAAGGTCGGCGGCAAGGTGATGGACGGCACGATCGACCGCGACGCCGGCGGAGTGCACTTCACCATCCAGGACCTCACCGGCAAGCCCGAGACGGTCAAGGTCACGTACAGCGGCCAGATGCCCAACACGTTCAACAGCGGTGTCGACGTGGTCGTCGTCGGCAAGTACGCGTCCACCGACGGCACGATCAGCGCCGACCAGCTCCAGACCAAGTGCCCGAGCAAGTACAAGGGGCAGGCCTCCACTGCGCCCACGCCGGCCTCGGCGCAGTGAGGCCGAGCCTGTGATAGCACTCGGTAAGTACGCGCTCGTAGCTTCGCTCGTCTTCTCCCTCGGTGCCGTATGGCTCCTCGCTCTCGGCATGCGCTGGGACCGCAAAGACGTGCTCCGAAACGGTTACTATGCGGTCTATGCGTTCTTCCTGACGACCGTCGTCGCCAGCGCCGTGCTGCTGCAGGCCTTCCTCAAGAAGGACTTCAGTTTCGGCTACGTCGTCGAGAACTCCGACGCCAGTCTGTCGACCTTCTACCGCATCGCGGGTTTCTGGGCGGGTCAGCAGGGCTCGTTCCTGCTGTGGCTGCTGCTCATCGCCGTGGTCGCCGTGGTCATCGCCCTCCTCGACCTGAACAAGGTCGAGCGGCTCACTGGCGGCGCCGTGATGGTGATGTGCGTCATCGGCGCCGTTTTCGCGGCGCTCATGGTGCTCGACACGGGGTCCAAACCGTTCGTGGCCGCCGAGGCGGGCGCGACGCCCCTCGGCCTCAACCCGTTGCTGCTGCACCCCGCCATGGTGCTGCACCCGCCGGCGCTGTTCATGGGCTACGTAGGCCTTGCGGTGCCGTTCGCGTTCGGCGTCTCCACCTTGCTCCTGGGACGCGCCGACAAGCTCTGGGTGACGCTCTCACAGAAGTGGGCGGTCGCCGGCTGGCTCTTCCTTTCGCTCGGCGTCGGCCTGGGCGCCTGGTGGGCCTACGTCATCCTCAGCTGGGGTGGCTACTGGGGCTGGGACCCGGTCGAGAACACGTCCCTGGTGCCGTGGCTCACGGCCACGGCCCTGCTGCACGCCTTCACCCTGTACAAGTCGCGCGGCCTCTTCAAGCACTGGGCCCTGGGCCTCGCCGCGGCCACCTTCTGGTTCACCATCCTCGCCACCTGGACGACGCGCACCGGCGTCATCCAGTCGGTGCATGCGTTCCCCAAGAGCAGCGTGCTGGTGTGGATCCTCTCGGGCTTTCTCGTGGCCGTCGCCGCCGCCAGCGTCGGCCTCATGGCCTGGCGCTGGCGCCGCTTCGCGAGTCACGACCAGGTGGAGGCGGTCCTCTCTCGTGATTTCCTCTACTACCTCACCAATCTCCTGCTGACCCTCTTCGCGGTGGCGGTCGCCTTCGCCACGGTGGCGGTGCCCCTCCTCATGACCAAGACCGTGGGGCCGAGCACGTACAACGCCATCGCCCAGCCGCTCGGCGTCGTCACGCTGGCGCTCATCGCCGTCTGCCCCCTGCTGGCCTGGCGCAAGACCGAGGGCGCTGAGCTGCGCAAGACCCTCATCCTGCCGCTGGTCACCGCCGTGCTGTCGGTGCCTCTCTGGCTGTATCTCGGCTTCCAGTCCAGTGTGTGGGGGTTCATCGGCCTCTTGGTCTGCGGCTTCGCCGTGGGCGCCGTGATCCAGTTCGTGCTGCGTTCGGCGCGGCGCGCGGCCGGCCCCGACAAGAGTCTCTGGGCCGGCATGAGCCGCGCCTTCACCGGCAGCCGCCCGCGCTCGGCCGCGTACGTCGTGCACTTCGGGATGATCCTTGTGGTCGCCGGCCTGATCGGCTCCAACATGTACAAGCACGAGGAGACGGCGCTGGTCAAGGTCAAGGCCGGGGAGACGGCGAGCATCGCGGGCTACACCCTGACCTACAAGGGCATGAAGGGGAACACCGGTCCGCAGAACTCTACGCGCTCCATCGCGACGTTCGCTGTGACCCGCGGCGGCACGCAGATCGGCACGCTGGCGCCGCACACCGACGTGTATCCGGCGAGTGGTGCGGCGGTGCGCGCCGTGATCCTCGGACGGCCGCTCGAGGACCTCTTCGTGGTCGCCGACGAGCCGTTCGACAGCACGTCGAAGCGCATCGCGCTGCGCATGGTCATCTTCCCGCTCGTCCGCTGGGTGTGGATCGGCTCCATCCTGCTCTGCGTGGGCGCCGTGGTGGCGCTCTGGCCCAAGGCGCGCCGTCAGGAGCAGGAGGCGCGCGCCGCCGTCCCGGCCGCCGACGCCGACGGCCGCCTGGACGGCGCGTCGGCTTGACGGAGGCTGCCGTGCCGCTCGAGATCGAGGTCGAGGGCCTGCGCAAGACGTTCGGCCGCCGCGAGGTGCTAAAGGGTCTTTCCTTCAGCCTCGAGCGCGGCGGCTTTCTCAGCATCTTCGGCCCCAACGGCGCCGGCAAGACGACCACGCTGCGCGTGCTTGCCACGCTGCTCACGGCCGGCGCCGGCACGGTCCGGGTCGCCGGCCACGACGTGCGCGACGACCCGATGCCCGTGCGCCGCACCATCGGGTTCATCTCGCACAACCCCATGCTGTACCTCGACCTCACGGCGCTGGAGAACCTGCGCTTCTACGCCGACATGTACGGGGTGGACGACCGCGAGGCGCGCATCACGGAGCTCCTCGAGCGCCTCGAGCTCAGCCACCGCCGCCACGACGTCGTGCGCACCTACAGCAAGGGTATGCGCCAGCGCCTGGCCATCGCGCGCGCCATCCTCCACCGGCCGCGCGTGCTGCTGCTGGACGAGCCGCACTCCGGCCTCGACCCGCGCGCCGTCGACATCCTCGATGGCCTGCTGACCGACATCCGCGACGAGCACACCTTCGTGATGGTCACGCACAACATCGCCAAGGGCCTCGAGTGGGGTACCCGCCTCATGATCGTCGAGAACGGCCGCATCGCCTACGAGCATGCGGCCGGCGTCGACCCCGAGTCGTTCAGCGCCGTGTATCGCGAGCACGTCCAGGAAGGCTCGGTGCTCTGAGCGTGGGCACGCGGCAGTTCATGGCCATCCTGCGCAAGGACCTCATCCGCGAGCTGCGCACCCGCGAGATGCTGATCAGCATGATCCTCTTCGTGCTGCTGGCGATGGTGATCTTTCACTACGCCTTCACCGTGAAGGAAGGCGCGGACCTCACCTACTTCACCGGCGGCATGCTCTGGGTGACCTTCATCTTCGCCATGCTGCTGGGGCTCAACCGCTCCTTCGCGCAGGAGAAGGACGAGCGCTGCCTCGACGGCCTGCTGCTCTGCCCGGTCGACCGCGTCATCATCTTCCTCGCGAAGACCGCCGGGAACCTCATCTTCCTGCTGCTCATCCAGGTCGTGGCCGTGCCCGTGTTCACGCTGTTCTTCGTGGAGCGCAGTTACGTCGGCGACCTGCTCCCGTTCCTCGTCGTTTTGCTGCTCGCCGACGTGGGCATCTGTGCCTTGGGAACGCTGCTCGCGACGATCTCGATGAACACGCGCTCGCGCGACCTGCTGCTGCCGATCATCTTCTTGCCGCTGATCGTGCCGGTGCTCATCGCCGCGACGGGGGCGACCACGCTCATCTTCGCGGAGGGCGCCGGGTTCGGCGGCCTGCTCGCCCGAGTCCTGTTCCTGTTAGGCTTCGATGCCGTCTTCGTCGTGGCGGCGTACGGCACCTACGACTTCGCCATAGGAGAGTGATCGTGAAGCAGCTCGTCAGCGCCCCGGCGCTCTTTGTGGGAGCCGGCATCTGCCTCGTCGGGGGGCTGCTGCTGGCCTTCCTGTACGCGCCCGTCGACGCCTCGTCGATGGGCTTCAGCCAGAAGATCTTCTACTACCACGTGCCCATCGCCGAGACGGCGCTCGTGGCCTTCGGCATCGCCTTTGTCGCGGCCATCGCCTACCTGCGCACGCAGAACCTGAAGTGGGATCGCCTCGGCGTGGTATGCGTGCGCCTCGGTCTTCTCTTCAGCCTGCTCGTGATGATCACCGGCATGATCTGGGGCAAGGCCGCCTGGGACGTCTGGTGGGCCTGGGAGCCACGCCTGACCACCTTCCTGCTGGTGTGCTTTCTCTACATCGCCTACCTCGTGCTGCGCTCGGTGGTCGAGGAGGAGCAGCGCCGGGCCACCTACGCGGCGGTGTTCGCCATCATCGCTTTCATCGACGTGCCCATCACGTTCTTCGCCACGCGCTTCCTGCCCGAGGGCCTGCACCCGGTGGTCATCACCGCCGGCGGGACCGGGATGGAGGGCAGCATGCTGGTCGGCTTCCTCATCAGCATGCTCGGCATGACCCTGCTGCTGGTCGCGCTCATCCGCCGGGACCTCGCGGTCGAGGACCTCAAGGACCGCGTGGCCGACCTCAAGCACTCGATCGGAGGCTGACTCCATGAGCATCGAAGAAGCCGCCAAGTTCGTCGCCGCGGCCTATGCCGTCATCCTGGCCGTGCTCGTGCTCTACTACTTCATCAGCGCGCGCCGGGTGAACACCCTCCGGCGCGACGTACAGCTGCTCGAGCAGGAAGTCCAGCGGCGCCAGGCCGGGGCCGGCGAGGCCGGCGGCGAGTGAGCCGCCGGCGCCTCCGGCGTTAGGCCTGGCGCATACTCACGCCCATGGCACACGCTTCCGTCATCTTCTTCTGGCTCGCGTTCCTGCTCTACGGGGCGGCGTTCGCCGTCTTCCTGTACCACCTCTTCAGCAGGCGCTCGGCCATGAACAGCCTGGGGCTCGCCCTGGTGGTGGCCGGCGTCGCCTGCCAGACGGCGGCCATCGTCCTGCGCGGCGTGAGCGCCGGGCGCGTGCCCGTGGTCGGCGCATACGAATCGCTCACCATGGTCGCATGGTCCATCGTCCTCGTGTACCTCGTGCTCGAGCTGTTCACGAGGATCAAGGCTGTCGGGTTGTACGTCATGCCGATCGCGCTCGTGCTGCTCACCGTCGCCCTGGTGGAGTACAAGGCGCCCGGCGGCCTCATGCCGGCGCTGCGCAGCGACATCGCGGTGCTGCACTACATCATGATGTTCGTCGCCATCGGCTGCCTCTGGGTCGCCGGGGGCGCGGCCGTCATCTACCTGGTCGAGGAGGCGCTCCTCAAGCGGCACAAGCTTGGAGGGGTGCTCGGCCGGCTGCCGTCACTGGCGACCCTCGAGAAGCTCGTCTACCACGCGACGCTGCTCGGTGTGCCGTTCCTCACCATGGGCATGGTGGCCGGCATCATCCGCGCCGAGACCTTCAACGTTCCGCACTGGTGGGTCGACCCGTTGGTGCTGCTTTCGCTCGGCGCCTGGGCCGTGTACCTCGTTCTGCTGTGGGGCCGCATGCGCGCCGACTGGGTAGGCAGCCGCATCGCCTGGCTGGCCATCACCGGCCTCGTCGTGCTGCTGGTCATCCGCTTCGCCGCCGTACCGTACCTGAGCGTCTTCCACACCTACGGAGGCTGACGGAGTGCTCGTCGTCGTCACCGGCATCTCGCACAAGACCGCCTCGCTCGAGCTGCGCGAGCGTCTCGCCCTCGACGAGGGCGGCGCGCTGCGCGTGGCCCAGGAGCTGCTGGACGGCGGGGCCGCCTGCGAAGCCCTCGCTCTGAGCACCTGCAACCGCACCGAGCTGTACCTCTACGGTCGCGACTCGCTGGCGGTGCGCCAGGCTGCCGTCGAGCGCCTGGCGCAGCACGCCGGAGTGCCCGTCGGCGAGCTCGAGCCGAGCCTCTACAGCTACTCGGGGGACGCGGCCATCGCCCACCTGTTCCGCGTCACCTCGAGCCTCGACTCGATGGTCGTCGGCGAGGCGCAGATCGTCGCCCAGATGAAGGCCGCCTACCAGCAGGCCTGCGAGGGCGGTTGCACCAGCGTCGTCTTCAACCGCCTGTTCCGGCACGCGCTCGAAGTGGGCAAGCGCGTGCGCACCGAGACGGCCATCGGCGAGCGCCCGGTGAGCGTGAGCTCCGCGGCCGTCGAGCTGGCCCTCCAGGTGTTCGGCACGTTCAAGGACCACACCGCGCTCATCGTGGGCGCCGGCGAGACCAGCGAGCTCACCGCCACGCACCTCAAGGCGCACGGCATCGAGAACATCCTCGTCACCAACCGCACGTTCGGCGCCGCGGAGGAGCTGGCCCACCGGGTCGGCGGCCGCGCCGTGCCCTTCGAGGACCTCGAAGGCCACCTGGCCGCCGCCGACATCGTCATCAGCTCCACCTCGGCGCCGCACTACATCATCACGCGTGAGCGTGTCGAGCGTTCGCTCAAGCACCGGCGTCACCGACCCATCTTCTTCATCGACATCGCCGTGCCGCGCGACCTCGACCCCGAGATCAACCGCGTGAGCAACGCCTATCTCTACGACATCGACGACCTGCAGCACGTGGTGGAGCAGAACCGCGGCGAGCGCGAGAAAGAGGCGCACCACGCCGAGCGCATCGTCGTGGAGGAGCTGCGCAGCGTGAACGACTGGCTGCGCAGCCTCGAGGTCGTGCCCACGATCGCCACGCTGCGAGACACGATGGAGCAGATCCGCCGGGCTGAGCTCGAGCGTCTCGGCGGCAAGCTCGGCGACCTGACCGACGAGCAGCGCGCCCAGGTCGACATGCTCACGGCGAGCATCGTCAACAAGATCCTCCACACGCCGACGGTGAAGATGAAGGAGGTCGCGGGCAGCCAGGAGTGCTATCTGTACGTCGACGTCGTGCGCACCCTCTTCGACCTCAGCGTCAACGGGTCGGCGCCGGATGGCGCGGCCGGCGCCGCGGCCGGCGACACGGCGACGGACGCCGCCGATGCCTCCGGCGCCTCCGGCGCCACCGTCCACCACCTCCGCGGCACCGGCACGGACAACGCGTGAGCGGCACGCTGCGCATCGGCTCCCGGGGCAGCAAGCTTGCCCTCATCCAGAGCGAGTGGGTGCGCGATGAGCTCATGCGGCTTCATCCCGACCTGCAGGTCGGGATCGAGGTCATCCAGACCAAGGGCGACAAGCTGCTGGACGCGCCGCTCGCCAAGATCGGCGACAAAGGTTTGTTCACCAAGGAACTCGAGGCAGCCATGCTGGACGGCCGCACCGACCTCGCCGTGCATTCGGCCAAAGACATGCCGACGGAGGTCCCCGAGGGCCTTGCCATCGTCGCCTTCACGGCGCGCGAGGACGTGCGCGACGTGTTCGTGGGCGGCGCGTCCTCCTCGCTGCGCGCCCTCGACGACCTTCCCCGGGGCGCGACAGTCGGCACGTCCAGCCTGAGGCGCCGCTCGCAGCTCCTGGCGCTGCGCCCCGATCTCCATCTCGTCGACATTCGCGGCAACGTCCAGACCCGCCTGCGCAAGCTGGAGGAGCAGGGCATGGCCGGTACGATCCTGGCCGCCGCCGGCCTCGCCCGCCTCGAACAGCCCGAGCTGGCGTCGTTCGCCTTCGCCTTCCGGCAGATGCTCCCCGCCGTCGGCCAGGGCTCGCTGGCCATCGAGGCGCGGGCCGGCGACGCGCGCGTCGCGGCCCTGGTGGCCCCGCTGATCCACGAGCGCAGCGCTCTGGCCGTGCGCGCCGAACGCAGTCTCATGCACGCGCTGGAGGGCGGCTGCCAGGTGCCGATCGCGGGCTTCGCCGAGGTCTCCGAGGCGCCGGACGAGCTGGGCGTCGACCGGCTCCTGCTGCGCGCCTTCGTCGGCTCCGTGGACGGCACGAAGGCCGTGCGCGGGGAGCTGGCGGGGCCGGCGCAGGCGCCCGAAGGGCTCGGGATCGCGCTCGCCGAGGACCTGCTGGCGCGAGGCGCCGACAGGATCCTCGCAGAGGTTCGCGGAGCCGCCTGACATGACCCTCGGTCGGCCGCTCGAGGGCAAGACCGTCGTCGTCACGCGCCCGCGCGAGCAGGCCGCCTCTCTGGTCGAGCCGCTCGAGCATCTGGGCGCCGAGGTGCTGCTGGCGCCGACCATCCGCATCGTGCCCCGGACGCTCGATGACGAGATCGTGCGCGTTGTCGTCAACGATCTCGCCGGCTACCGGCTCATCATCTTCACCAGCGCCAATGGCGTGCAGGTCTTCCTCGGGTATCTCACGGAACTCGGCCTGCCGCTCGCGTCGCTCGACGACGCCATCGTCGCGGCCGTGGGGCCGAAGACCGCCTCCGCCCTCGAGGAACGCGGCGTCACCTGCGACGTGGTGGCCGACGACTTCGTCGCCGAGGGCCTGCTGGACACACTGGACAAGCGCGCCATGGCGCCGGCGGGGACCAGGGTCCTCATCCCGTCGGCGCGTCTGGCGCGCGCCGTGCTCCCCGACGCGCTGCGCGCGAACGGCGCCATCGTGGACGTGCTGCCGGTCTACGACACGGTGACGGCGGAGCGTCTGCAGGTGCCGGCCGAACGGATCGAGAGAGCCGACTTCATCACCTTCACGTCCAGCTCCACCGTGCAGCAGTTCGTCGGGCTCATGGAGGCGGCCGGCACGCGCGGCGGACCCGACGGCGCCGGCCGGCCGCTTGCCGAGCGGCTCTCCGGCGCCGCTCTCTGCTCCATCGGCCCCGTCACCAGCGAGACGCTCCGCGAGCTGGGACTGCCGGTCGCCGTGGAGGCCGCCGAGCACACGGCCGCAGGGCTCGTGGCGGCGATCGCCGCCACCGCCTGCGGCCTCGCCTGACGCCAGCGGAGTCCCCAGACGTTGCGTCGCCGCGCGCAACGTCGTAGGTTGCGGCCATGCGCAGACCACTCTGCTTCGCCAGTGACTACGGTCACGCCGACGACTTCGCCGGCGTGTGCCGCGGCGTGATCGCACGCGTCGCGCCCGACGTGCGCGTCATCGACGTCACCCACGGGCTGCCGGAGCGCAACGTGCTGGCCGGGGCCCTCGTGCTCCGCAACACGCTGCCGTACCTGCCCGACAGGGCCGTGCATCTCGCGGTGGTCGACCCCGGGGTGGGCGGGCCCAGACGGGCGGTCGCCCTGCGCAGCGGCGGCGACCGCCTCTTCGTGGGCCCGGACAACGGCTTGCTCACCTTGGCCGCCGACCGCGACGGGGGCGTCGATGCCGCCCACGAGCTCACCAACGAAGAACTCTGGTTGGCGCCCCTTTCGGCGACCTTCCACGGCCGCGACATCTTCGCTCCGGTCGCGGCCAGGCTCGCCGATGGGCTGGCGCTCGACGTCGCCGGAACGGCGATCGAGCCCGACGGCCTCACGCGGCTCGAACTCCCCGAGCCGCGCCGGCACCGCGACGGCCTGACGACCACGGCGCTGCTCGTCGACCGCTTCGGCAACGTGGCGCTGAACCTCCGCGCCCTCCAGTTCGAGGCAGCCGGGTTTGGCGACACCGTCGAGCTCGTCTGCGGAGGCGAACGCTTTCTGGCCCGGGTGGCGCCGACCTTCGCGTCCGTGCGCGCCAGCGACATCGTCGTCATCGTCGACAGCTACGGTCAGGTGGCCATCGCCGTCAACGCCGGGTCCGCCGAGGAGGTGCTGGGCCTCGAGCCCGGCGACGAGGTGCGGCTACGGCGGCTCGCGTAGTGGCCGAGCGGGCACCCGTTGCGCGGGCGTGGCTCCCCACGGCGTCGTCTTGCATCGCCAGGCGCGATTGGCTATAGTTCCCTTTCGCGCGTCCACGTGGGGCGCGCGTTCTGTCACCGACACGAGTGAGCGCATGAAGACTTACGTCGCCAAGCCCTCCACCATCGAGAAGACGTGGTACATCGTCGACGCCAAGGGCCACACGCTGGGCCGTCTCGCCACCGTCGTCGCCGACTGCTTGCGCGGCAAGCGCAAGGTCACCTATACCCCCACCATCGACACCGGCGATTTCGTCGTCATCATCAACGCCGACAAGATCGTCGTCACGGGCAAGAAGCCCGAGCAGAAGATGTATTACCACCACTCCGGCTACCCCGGCGGCATCAAGAGCGAGTCGTATGCCAAGCTCCAGGCCCGCCGGCCCGAGGAGATCGTGCGCCACGCCGTGCGCGGCATGCTGCCGCACACCAAGCTCGGGCGCGCCCAGCTTCGCAAGCTCAAGATCTACGCGGGCACGGAGCATCCTCACGAGGCGCAGCGGCCCGAAGTGCTCGAGATCAAGGAGTAAGGCGTGCCTGATGCAGTGACCTACCGGGCGACCGGCAAACGCAAGACCAGCGTCGCCCGCGTCACCCTCACCCCGGGCGTCGGCACGGTCGTCATCAACGGCCGCGCCATCGACGCCTACTTCGGGCGCAAGGTCCTCGAGACCATCGCCCAGATGCCCTTCGAGGCCACGCACACCGACGGCAAGTTCGACGTCAAGGTCAACGTGTACGGCGGCGGCATCTCGGCGCAGGCCGGGGCCGTGCGCCACGGCATCGCCAAGGCGCTCTGCGAGGCCGACGAGAACCTGCGCACGCAGCTCAAGCGCGCCGGCTTCCTCACCCGCGACGACCGCAAGGTCGAGCGCAAGAAGGCCGGCTTCCACAAAGCCCGCAAGAAGCCGCAGTTCAGCAAGCGCTGACCTCGCGCCACAGACGAGACTATCCCGATGGGCCGCCGCGAGGCGGCCCATCGTCGTTGTGCGGCGCTGAGGAGTAGCCGCCAGGGCTGCACTGACCATGAATCAGTTTGGTGAATGCGGTCTACGATGGGTCAGCGACGAGGCGGCCGCTTGCGCTGGCCTGTCGCCTCCAGTGGCATCGCTAGCGCCGCGTACTCTGCGCAGACGCGCGTGAGCCGCTCGGCGCTGGTCGGCTTCTTCAGACGGTAGAGGCTGTCGATGACGGCGTCGAGCCGGTCGTGCGCCTTTCGTAGGTCGAGCGGCATCGCCAGCCGGTCGTAGAGGTCGGAGAGCGACTCCTCGGGATGGGCCTCACGCGCATCGAGTACGGCTTGCGTCGCCTCATCGACGCGGGCAAACGCGCCGGCCGTCGGCATAACGAACGGAAACGTGAAGTACACGGTGCTCGGCGAGATCGAGAAGTCGCTCTTCATGCGCCCAGCAAACGCCCTGACCCAGGCCATGAACGCTGCGGACTGCAGATAGCCGAAGAGCCACAATGGCATGTCGGGCCACAGGATGAGCTTGTTGCCGGCGATCACATCAGGATCGTAGTAGCGGCCGGGAATGTAGTCGCGGTTCTTGCTGGAGACCTCTGGCAGAGCAAGGTAGCGGGTCTTCGGTTGGCGGATCTGCGTGAACAGTGCCGGCGTCTTTGCCTGCGCCTGTACGCTGACCGTCTTGCTGGCCTTGCGTGACTCGGCGACGGCGGCAAGGCGTCCTTTCAGGATTGGCGAGGCGCGCAAGTCCGATGGAGATGCGTCGACGAGCCATAGACACCAGCGAGGCCGGTCGTGGAGCATCTCGGTGGCCTGGCGGAACGGCCGCAAGTACTTCGCGGCAATCGGGTCGGCGGCGACCGCGTCGTAGTCGGCGGCTTCGACGATCAGGTGGCCGCCGTCCGTAGGCTGGCTGCCTTTGCTCGCGATGGGCAGGCCCTCCAAGAACGGCGCATAGCGCTTCGCCGGCGCGGTGGCGTGCCCCTCGAGATAGAAGTTGATGTGGTCGGTGAGCCGCCCGACGGGCTCGCCCTTCGCGTCGGGGTACTCATAGAGCATCTTGGCCTTGGTGCGACCGTCCTTGGAGAACCCGATGATGACCACGTGCACCTGCGCCTTGCCGCGCGCCTCACTGGTCCAGGGGAAGGTCCTGTGCGCGAAATCAATCGAGAAGCCGTGCCGCTCGAGCAGCGGGCCCATCGTCCGCGCCTGCTCGCCTTGGGTCAGCGAATTGGTGGAGACGAAGGCAGCGCGAACATCTGAGTCCGCAAGGTAGTCGAGCGCTTTGGCGTACCAGCAGGCGACGTAGTCGAGGCGGCCGGTGCGCAGCCCTTTGGCATTGACATTGGCGAATACGAGGCGGTTGTCCTGCTGCTGCTCGGGCGTCATGAACGCCATGCCGTGGAACGGGGGGTTGCCGAAGAGGTAGGAGCACTCTTCAAGTGGCAGCAGCTCACGCCAGTCCATCCTGAGCGCGTTGCCAAGCTCAATGTGTGCCGACGCGGTGATGGGGAAGCTCGGGAACCACATGCCGAACTCCTCGTCGAGCTCGAGGTTGGCGAGGTGATCGACCAAGTACATGGCGACCTGCGCGATGCGCACCGGGAACTCCTCGACGTCGATGCCGTAGAACTGGTCGACGGCGATGCTCCGGTGCTTGTCGAGGTCGGTCGTGAGCTGCGTCTCGCCGCCCTCCAGTTCGCGCAGCTTGCGCAGCAGCTCAAGTTCGAGGCGGCGGAGCTCCCGGTAGGCGACGATGAGGAAGTTGCCGCAGCCGCAGGCGGGATCGAAGAACGTGAGGCGGCTCAGATCGTTGCGCAAGCGGCGCAGCGCCTGCACGCTACTGGCGGAATCGAGTCTGGCGCGGAGCTTGTCGAGGAACAGCGGCTCGATGAGCTTCAGGATGTTCTGCTCGCGCGTGTAGTGCGCGCCCAGGTTGCGGCGCTGCTCCTTGTCCATCACGGATTGGAACATGGAGCCGAAGACCGCGGGTGAGATGCCGGACCAGTCGAACTTGGCGGCCTCGATCAGGCGCTCGCGCATGGCGCGGTCGAACGACGGCATGCGGATGTTCTCCGCGAACAGGTCGCCGTTGATGTGAGGGAAGCGTGCGAGGTCCTCATCCAACGAGGTCTGGCGTTGCGATTTCGAGGTGTCGAGCACCTGGAACAGAAGGCTGAGGCGCGGACCGAGGTCCGAGCCGTCTTCTGACGTCCGGTCGAGCAAGTAGTCGGTGAAGCGGTTCTTCTCCCAGACGCTGGTGTCGTCGGCGAACATGATGAAGACGAGGCGGACGAGCAGGACGTCGAGGTCGTGGCCACCGTACCCAGACGCGTTGAGGAGGTCATAGAGTCGGCCCATGAGCTCGGCCGCGTGGACGCTGACCTCGTCTTCTTTGGCAAAGCTGCGTCGCTCGTATCCGGCGACCCAGCCGAACAGCTCGAGGCGCTGCGGCAGCTCCGTGAGGGGAAACGCGATCTTCTCGCTGGTCTCGAGGTCGAGGACGAGGAAGTTTTGGAAGTCCGAAGACATCACGTACTGCGGCCACTGCGAATGCTCCACGGAGCCCAGGTAGTCGCAGGCTTGGCCAATGGCTTCCTCGAGGCTCTTGCCGGCGGACTTGTGCTCGATAGCCAGATGCTTGGGCCAGAAGGCATCGAGCCGGCCCTGGCCGCCGGTCGAATCGCGCTTGGCGGCCTGCTCGAAGGCGATGGTGCCGCGGCGCTTGAGGCCGAAGATGTTGAACCAGTCGGTCCAGAAGCTCTGCGCCTCAGCCCGCTCGCTGGTCTCGTCCTTCCACTCGCGAACGAACGCGTAGGCGCGCTCGCGCATCTCGTTCCAGCTGAGGGTGGTCTTCGGCATGGCTGCCAGAGTCTACGTCATGGCGGGGACGTAGGGGTGGGCCGCGGGGGAGCCGATGCTGCCAATCCGGACGATCCCCGGACAGAGAAACGGCCGGAAGCCTCCGGCCGTTTCAGGTGGCCCCCGGAAGGGTTCACCGCAATTCAAGTTGGAGTATACCCATCTCCCGACCCCGCCGTCTATCTCGAGCGCACCCATCGTTCGAGCTGCGCGATCTTGGCTCGGTTATCGGTGTGGACGATCATGTCGAAGATCCGTACCGGCACTCGACTCCGGAGTTCGTCGGTCAGAGCAGAGTAGCGCTTGATCACGCCATGCACCTCCCGCTTCGGGAAGCCAATGCAGCCGGCGAGGTACACGATGACGACGAAATAATCGGTGATCGTGTCGAACTCCACCCGTACCGACTGCGGAAAGCCGATCTCGCGCACCAGCAGCGCGGGGACCTGCCTGCGGATTCCGGCGGTCGCGAATCGGGTGTCGAACACCGTTTCATCTCCTTTTGTGGCTGCGGCGGCTCCGGATCTCTTGGACACGAGTTTGTGTAGCATCAGTGTCCGAGAGAAAGGTCAGTCATGGCAGAGAAGAACTCACAGTCCGAGAGTCACCTCGTCCCCGTGGGCCCACTCGCTCCGG
>Ga0209386_1000779_pt1 | contig 14493 bp, 14 predicted proteins | sample NGEPertwo_FD_184510 | JGI IMG/M metagenome (GOLD analysis project Ga0209386, IMG submission 184510) | Arctic peat soil microbial communities from the Barrow Environmental Observatory site, Barrow, Alaska, USA - NGEE Permafrost154B-two... | ecosystem: Environmental > Terrestrial > Soil > Wetlands... | reverse complement strand
CCCTGGCTCGAGGAGGCGTTGGAGATGAAGTTCCCACCGGTGAGCGCCGCACCGAGCGCGCCGCTCTGCGCCGAGTGCTCGCCCTCGGTCTCGAAGAAGAACGGGTGCTTGCCCCAGACGTTGAGCTGGCCCTCCGCCCGCGCCGCCTCGAACGTCTCCACGATCTCGGTCGACGGTGTGATCGGATAGCCGATCACACCTCCGCAGACGTGCTTCATGACGTGCGCGACGGCACCGTTGCCGTTGATGACGTCGGGAAGTCCGGGGAACTGCGGTTGCTGAGTTGTCACGATGCCCGTCCGTACCAGCGGTGAAGTAGCGGGCGCGGGACGATCCGCTGCTGGGGCACTGCTGCCCCCGGGTTGGCGTCGACGGCGACGTCGTACCCCGCTGAAGTGCTCTCCAGGTGCTGCATCATTGTCATCCTCACGTCCGCTGGGGACCTTTCCAGCCTAAGGTCGCGCACAGGCCCGAACTGAGACTTAGGGCCCTCGTGCGGGTGATAAGAACGGTCACAGCTGGTCAGTTGACCGGGCACTTGGCCCGAAACGCCACCGACGCCGGGCGTGTCCGCCCCGCGATCCGCTCCCCCGACCGGCCGATCGACCGATCTGGCTACCGGGTCCGCATGGTCTTGAGGAGTCCGGGCAGATCCACCAGCGCGACCCGCACAATCGCATCCGACGCGCCGTAGGGCAGCACCAAGGTGTCTCCGCGCAGCAGCGCCCCGCAGGAGTAGACGACGTTGGGGACGTATCCGTCCCGCTCGTCAGCGAGCGGCACCAGCAGCGGCTCATCGAGCTGCGCGAGCACCTTCCTCGGATCGTCCAGGTCGAGCAGCAGGGCGCCGATGCTGTACCGGCGCATCGGCCCGACGCCGTGGGTGAGCACCAGCCACCCGGCCGGGGTCTCCAGGGGCGGCCCGCAGTTCCCCTTCTGGATGATCGCCCAGGGGCACTGGGGGCCGGCCAACGTCCCGGCGTCCTCCCAGTGCAGCAGGTCCTGGGAGGTGGCGAGCGCGTTGTTCTCCCGGTCCCAGCGCGAGAGGGCGAGGTACTGGCCGTGCACCATGCGGGGGAACAACGCCATGCCCTTGTTCTTCGCCGCGGTGCCGCTCAGCCGTCCGACCCGGAAGGTCGTGAAGTCCTCGGTGCGCAACAGGTGCGGGGCGATGCGCATCCCGTCGAATGCCGTGTACGTGCCGAGGTAGTGCTCGGTCCCATCGGCGTCGACGAACCGCACGAGCCGCACGTCCTCCATGCCGTGGCTCTCCGCTGGGCTGCGCGGCAGGATCACCCGGGCGTCGAGCCGGGTGTGCGGGTCGAAGGTGATCGTGTAGTCGAACGCGGCGATGTGCGCGATCCGGGCGGCCGTCGCGGCCACCTCGACGGACCCGCCGATCCAACCGGTGCGGCCCTCGAGAGCAGCCTGCAGCTCGGCGGGGCCGAACGCCTCCGGGAGCGTCGCGAGCACCTGCGATGTCCCCGCGGCTTCGCCGGGGAGCTCGGCGTTGTTCCGCTCAAAGGCGATCCGGGAGTGCTGCGGCTCCACGACACCGGGCAGTGCCGTCATCGGTCCGGGCACGTCGAACGCGACCTGGTCGAGGGCGTCGATGGTTCCGGTGCGGAACTCGATGCTCGAGATGTGCCCTTCGCCCACTCCGCGCACGCTCACCACGAAGCGCGTGGTCCCCGGTGCCAGCCCGCTCTGGTCCGGGTGCCGGACCATCGAGGGGTTGAAGAGCGCCGCCGACTCGACCGCGTACTCCTGGGTCATGCAGGCGCCGATCAGCAGACGGCGCGTCGCGGGAAGGCCGGTCGGATCCGGGACGTGTTCTGCGACGACCGCGAAGTGCGACTCGAGGATCGCCGGCAGGTCGTGGTGACGCGCGCCGAACGACTCCATCGTCTCGCGCACTGTCGCCTCGGCCTCGGCGTCGGTGAGCGCCAGTAGGCGCTCCACGACAGCGCTGGTGCGGGAGATCCCCGTTCGCACCGGCTCCTCGCCAGGCAGGAACACCCTGCTCACCACGCGCGCCGGGTCTGCCCGGATCATGTGGTCGGTGCGCCGCACCAGAGGCGGCCGGTCAGTACCCTTCACCGCGCCGGCAGCCCAGCGGACAGGTGACCCAGCTGGAGCGTGCCAAGGGCGGCGAGGGTCGACTCCGCCCCCTGGTTCTCGTTCACCCGGAGCGCGTGGATGCCGTCCCGACCGCCACCGGTCGCGCGGTCGTACACCACCACTCCCGTGTCGTTGAGACCGCTGAACCACCCGGCGCAGCGTTCCACGACCGGCAACCACGCGTCGTCGCCGGTGACGCGATAGGCGCGCCAGCAGGCCTCGGCCAGAGCGGTCACCTCGACGGGCTGCTGGTCGAAACCGGGCCGGGCCTCCCCCACCTGCCAACCTCCGGCGGGCGTGGGTGACACCCGGTCCTCGATCGTCTCGATGTCGACGAGCCACCGGAGCAGGTCAAGACCCCGCTGCAGCAGCCGCTCGTCACCGAGCGCTGCACCGATGCCGACGAGCGCCTCGGGGAGCACCGCATTGGCATAGCTGAGCCGGGCCTCGGGCCAGGGCCACGCCGGGTTCGCGGGGGCCGAACCCAGCCGCGTCCGCGCGTCCGTCAGCAGGCCGAGCGCGACGCTGTCGCCGGGGCGGACACCGAGGACCTCGCAGCCGCCGAGCGCCGCGTACGCCATGGCATGCCAGGCCGGCGACCGCAGTCGCATCCCTCGCCGGGCGCCCTCGAGCGCCGCCTCGCGCACGTCCTCGTCGCTGGTGGTCGCGGCGAGCGTTCCGAGCGCCCACAACGCGCGGCCCCAGTGGTCGTCGACGTTCGGGGTGTCGGTCCAGGCGCCGGCCGCACTGCGCCGGTTGTGGAAGCGTCCTGCAGCATCCTGCGCGTCGAGGACGAAGCGCAGGTAGATCTGCCGGAGGTCGGCGACAACCGCGGACGGGTCCGGCTGGCGGGCGGTCACGACGAGGCCGCGCGCGACGTCGTCCAGGCAGAAGCCGTGGTCGGGCCGGGCGCGGGCGAACAGCGCATGCTCGAACAGTCCGATCGGGGAGGTCATGCGGGCCAGGTGGTCGAAGACCAGGGTGGGGTGCATCAGGCCACCGACGACGCGCGCGCCCGCACCAGTGTCCCGGCGAGGGCGACGTACTTCTCCGCAACGGCGGACCACAGCAGAGCCGGCGCAAGACGCTGCGCGGTGGCCGTCATCGACGCGGCCAGGCCGGGCTCGGTCAGCACCCGGCGCAGGGCTGCGGCGATGGCCGCCGGGTCATGGCGCGGAACGAGCAGACCGGCGCCGGAGGACAGCAGCTCCACAGCGTGCGGGAAGGCCGTGGAGACCACGGGCCGCCCGGCGACGACGGCTTCCGTCAGCACTCCCGAGGTCACCTGGTCCCGGGAGTCGTACGGCAGCAGGACGACGTCGGCCGAGCGCACGATCCGCTGCAGGGACGCCGTGTCGAGGTACCGCGCGTCGAACTCCACCATCGAGGAGATGCCCAACCGGCGGACCGACGCGGTCAACCGGTCGCGGTAGGCCTCGCCGTCCCGCTCCAGCACGCGCGGATGGGTCTGGCCGACCACCTTGTAGAGCGGCTGCGGCGCGAGGTCGGCCACCGAGGCAACCGCCTCCAGAGCCCACTCGATGCCCTTCCCCTCACCGAGGAGTCCCCAGGTGAGAACGGTCGGGCGGCTCCCCCGCGGCGCGGAGACGCCGGCGGTCCGGCTGTCGTGTGCTCCGTGGGCGATGACCCTGACCGCGGCGGGGTCCACGTCCCAACCGGCGATCAGCCGATCGCGGCCGGCCCGGGTCATCGTCACGACGATCTCCGCAGAGTCCAGGATCCGCGCCAGGATCGTGTGCTGGTGCCGGCTGGGGTTGGCCAGCACGGTGTGCAGCACTGCGACCAACGGCACCCGCACGCCGTCCAGCACATCGAGCACCTCGGCACCGTCGGGTCCACCGAAGATCCCGTACTCGTGCTGCAGGATCGCCACATCGCACGCGTTCAGTGCGTCGGCGGCGTCCTGCGCGGCGTACGGCCGCCCGGACACCAGCTGGTGCGACACCATCAGCACCGGGAGCTGCGGCGAGTCGACCACCCGCACGACAGACACCTCCGCGCCCGCGCCGCGAAGATGCGTGGCGAGAGCGTGGGAGAACGTGGCGATCCCGCACTGGGTGGGCGGAAAGGTGCTGAGAAGTCCGAGTCTGATGCCCACAGGGAGGTCCCCTCTGCACGGATCGTTCATGGCGGCCGGACGCTGCCAGCCATGGCCGGGACCTATAGTCATCCCCGGGAGCGCCAGCGCTGGACGGAGGATCTCCAAGCCGTCGCCACAACGTGGTGCAGGCCCCAGTCTAGCAGTCCGAGGTTCGACGCCCGGCTGAGCGGCTCGATATCCGGGCGCCGCCGCCGACGTCTCGCAAGGCCCTGGAGGTCACCGTCAGGATCGCCGTGCTCGCCTCGATCGCCCATCGCGTCCCGCCGCAGTCGTACGGGCCCTGGGAGCAGGTGGCCTCGACCCTCACCGAGGGGCTGGTGGCCCGCGGCCATCACGTCACACTGTTCGCCACAGCCGACTCCACGACCTCCGCGCGGCTGATCGCGGTGTCACCCGGCGGCTACGAGGAGAGCCCGGGGATGGATGCGAAGGTGTGGGAGTCCCTGCACATCGCGGCGGTCTTCGAGCGCGCGGACCAGTTCGACGTGATCTCCAACCAGTTCGACTTCCTCCCGCTCACCTACAGCCGGCTCACATCCACCCCTGTGGTCACGACCATCCACGGGTTCTCCTCGGAGCGGATCGTGCGCGTGTACGCCGCCTACGACGACGTCGCCCACTACGTCGCGATCAGCGACGCCAACCGGCATCCTGGCCTGCACTACGACGCGACGATCCACCACGGCATCGACCTGGACGCGTTCACCGTCGGCAACGGGGGCGGCGGGTACCTGCTGTTCCTCGGCCGGATCCACCCGGACAAGGGCGCCCACACCGCGATCGAGGTCGCGCGACGGGCCGGCATGCCGCTCGTCATCGCGGGCATCGTGCAGGACGAGGGTTACTTCCGCGAGCTCGTCGAGCCGCACATCGACGGCGAGCGGGTCCGGTTCCTCGGGCCGGTCGGGCCGGCCGAACGCGACCGGCTGCTGGGCGGAGCGGCAGCTCTGCTGCATCTGATCGCGTTCCAGGAGCCGTTCGGCCTGTCCGTGGTGGAGGCTCTTGCAACCGGTACGCCGGTGATCGCCACTCCCCTGGGCTCCCTGCCCGAGCTCATCCGGCACGGCACGACAGGGTTCCTGGTGGACGGCGTCGACGACGCGGTGGCGGCGGTGGGTGCGGTCCGCACGCTCGACCGTTCGGCATGCCGACGCGACGCCGAGACGCGGTTCAGCGACGACCGGATGGTCGACGACTACGAGGCTCTGTTCCGTCGGGTCGTCAACGGGCCTGGCGGGCCTCCGGCTGAGGGCTCGCCGTGAGCTCCTCGAGGGACCCCGGCTCCGCTCCCATCGCAGCCTGCACCGCGAGCATCATCGCGCCGCCCGACTGACCGGTGTCCCGTCCGGCGGCAGCCGTGACCAGAGCATCGGCAAGGTCATGGACCTGCACGTCCTGCTCGCGGGACGCCAGGAACAGCACCCGCCAAGCCGTCTCGGCGTCGCAGCCCCGAGTGGCCATCACCAGGCCCCGCGCCTGATCGATCCGCGAGCGTCCGCTGGCCGTCGCGCGCCGCCCTGCGACCTGCTCCTCGAGCTCGAGCAGCTCCAGGGACCCCTCTGCGGAGAGCGCCGCTCCCTGAGCGAGCAGGTGGTCCCCGTCCGGTGCGCCGAGACCGAGGGCCACGTCCGCAGTGTTCGAGATCGTCGCGCTCTCGTCGATCACACCGAAGACCGCTTGCAGGTCGGTGAGGCGCAGCAGCTCCAGCACCCTCTGGGGGACGCCATGCAGTGTCAGCCGGCTCTTGAGGCGGTTCTTGGCCTCGAGGAGTGGGGCGAGTCCGGAACAGTCCATGAAGGTCACACCGGAGAGGTCGACGAGGAGGTCTCCCCTGGAGTCAGGAACCGCTCGCTCCAGGACGCGTCGCAGTCGTGGGGCGGTGTCGAGGTCGATCTCGCCGACGATCCGTACCACTGACCGGTCCGACGAGACGTACCAGCCGGACTCCGTCGTGGTGGTCATGGTCCCGGCTCTCCCGCGCGCGTCGATGTGTCGACGTGCTGCCGGGTCCGGGACAACACAACAGTCGGACGGTGCCGAGAAGCGGCACGCCCTGACGCAGAATCTACGGGATGATCATGCCGGGCACAATCGCCGGCGAAGGCGAAGACGCCCGCTTCGGGCACGCTCGACGGGTCAGGTGCCCAAGAGGACACCTGCCTCGAGCGACCCGTCCACCACCGCCGTCGCGACGGCAGTCAGGGTGAGGCCGGTGTGACGAGCGTGGTCGCGCATCCGGGTGAAGGCGGCGTCCACGCCGACACCCGCCCGGGCGGCCAGGACTCCCTTCGCCTGTTCGATCAGCACCCGGCTGTGCAGCGCGGTCTGGAGCTGCTCGGAGAGCACCGTCTGCTCGCGCAGGTTCCGCTCGTTCAGCAACCCGATGGTGGCGACGTCCGCCATGGCCTGCCCGACCGCGATGTCGTCATCGCTCAGGTCGACCGGCTCGTCGGTGAAGAGGTTCAAGGCACCGATGACCCGGCCGCGCAGGCGCATCGGCAGTGCATGGGTACGGTCGAACCCGGCCGCCATCGCCGCGACGGTGAACACGGGCCAGCGGTCGTGGGCGTCGGAGAGGCTCACGTTGGTGACGGCCCTGCCGGTCAGGTAGCAGTCCCGGCACGGACCTTCGTCGACCTGCAGCTCGAACAGCTCGACCAACCTCATCCGTTCCGTCGAGCTCGCCATCAGGCGCAGGTTGCCGCGCTCGTCCGCCAGCATCAGACCTGCGGCGTCGGCGTGCAGCAGCTCGACGCACCTCTCGGTGAGCATCTGGAGAAGGTCGACCACGTCGAACTCCTCGACCAGGGCGTCTGCAAGCTCGACGAACACCTGCGCCAGACGCTGTGCCCCATCCATGGCGGGTGTCTGCAAGCTCGACGAACACCTGCGCCAGACGCTGTGCCCCATCCATGGCTTCTCCCGTGCTCTCGCCCCTCCTCGGGGCTTCTCAGTATCCCGGCTTCCCAATGTCAGTTGTTCAGCAGCACCGACTCGGCCGCGTCAGTCCCCCTGGATGCAACCGTCCTCGTCACTCGCGAAACGGACGTCCCCGGCGAGTACGTCGTGCGCAAGGGGGATGATCGGACGCTCGGCCGCGAAAGCACGTGCCCGGAGCAGCACCAGCGCCTGGCCGAGTGTGACGTCGGCCTGCACGGCGATCATCCCGGTGGCCTGGTGCACCTCCGCGCGGTCCTCGATCACATGCACCGGACCTGAGTCGGAGCGGTCCAGGTCCTGTGACTGCAGGTGCAGGAGGATCGAGGTGGCGGCGTCGGCGAACGAGAGCGCCTCGGCCAGCTGGTGATCGGTCAGCACCCCGGGCACGTCGCGGTACAGGTCCAGCACCCCGAGGCGAATGGCCCCGACCCGCAGCGGGAACGCGAAGATCGCGCAGATGCCCGCCTCCAGCGCGCCCGCCGAGAAGCCTGGCCACCGCGCCGGCCCCGAGACCTCGAGGTCGGGTTGCAGGACCGGTCGGCCGGTCCTGGAGGAGTCGACGCACGGCCCTTCGCCGAGGGTGTACTGGAGCTCCTCCATCGTTGCTGCCGGGCCGTCGCTCGCCGCGACGGAGCCAGCCGGGCCCGCGTCCGTCATCAGCACCATCCCGACCCCGGTCACGGGCAGCGCCTGCGCACACGCCCGCACCAACAGGTCGGGGAGGCGCGACGCTGCGGGGGAACCTTCCGCGACCCCGGCCAGGATCTCAGCAACCCGCACCGAGGTCACGCTGATCACCATCCCTCACAGGGCCACCAGCACCCGACGCGCCATCATGTCCGGCCCATGGTTGCCGAACTCGCATCACCGCCACGAGTCGACGCAGCCGGCCACAGCGGCAGGTCCGCGAGTCCCAGCCTGGCCCCGGCCGTCGGGGACGCACCCGACCGTCCCTGCCCGACCCACGCACGTAGGATCAAGGTCGACGCCGCGCCGTGTGCCGTCGGCCGGGGTTCCCGGAGGGCGAAGGGGCGTGACGCCGATGGATCCCCTGCTCGTTCCCCGGGAGGCCTTCGAGTCCATGGTGGTCGACGCCCTCGACGCCCTGCCGCAGTGGATGGCACCGATCGTCGCGGAGATCGCCGTGCTGGTAGAGGAAGAGCCGGCACCGGAGCAGGCGCCACCGGGCAGCACGCTTCTCGGGTTGTATCGCGGTGTGCCGCGCACCCGCCATGGGGGCCGGGTCCCCGGGACGACCCCGGACACCATCACCCTCTTCCGCGGACCGATCGTGCGCGCGTGCACCAGCCTCGAGAGCGTCCACGCCCGGGTGCTCAAGGTCCTCGGGCACGAGATCGGTCACGCGATGGGGCTGAGCGACTCGAAGCTGAGGTCGCTCGGCTGGTTGTAGTCGACGGGGTCGGGGAATCATGTCCCGATCGTGGGACCGGGCTCGACCTCATCGGGAGTTGGGGGGCGATCCGGCTCGGCGCTGAGCTCGGGTGGCTCCAGGTGCGACTCCATCGACCGCAGACGCTCGTCGATCTGCGCAAGACGTTCCAAGATCCGCTCGTCCGTCCACGCCTCTCGCGCCTCGAAAGGGGCGTCCTGCTCACGCACGAACAGGGACGCAAGCGACGCGCTCACCATCGCGAGCAGCAGGAAGCCCATCACCATCAGCACCATGGACAAGGCAGCCCCGATCGCGGTGCGCGGCGGTTCACCGATGAAGCCGACGGTCGTGATGAGACTGATCGACCACCACAGGCCCCGCCAGAAGGACGCAACGGTGTGGGTCTCGATCGCCGCTGCTGCGCCTGCGGTGACGATCACGACCCCCAGAGATCCCATCACCGCCGGCCAGAGCCACGAACTCCTCACGCGAAAGCCTCGAGTGCTTGCCATTGTTGGTGCTCCCTGTGCTGGCCGACGGACGTGCCTCGTCATGCTCGCACGGTCCGACCCGACCGTGACTCGCCGCGGCCACGGCCGTGTTCAGGACTCGGGGCCAAGCACGCAGGGTCATGTCAGCATGAAGATCTGCTGAAGATCTGGTCGCCGGGAGCGCCCGGGCCGCTTCCCCGACCTAGACTCGATTCATACCCCTCGGGGTATCAGATCCGGTGGTCAGGCAGAGGAGCGCATCATGGGCTGGTACGGCGACGGAACGGGCATGGGCTGGGGCTGGGGTTGGGTCTTCGGCCTCCTGGTGATCGCCGGGCTGGTGCTGTTGGTCGTGGTGCTCGTCCGGGTGGTCGGCGGCGGCGTGCACAAGACCGGACGTCGAGGCGCCCAGGGGCGCGGATCCTCGGCGGCGGGGGCGTTCCTGGCGGAGCGCTACGCGCGAGGTGAGATCGACACGGCGGAGTACACCGAGCGCCTACGTCATCTGCGTGGCGACTGAGCTGTGGATCCGATCAGCCGACGCGATGCCCTCCGGTTGGCGCTGCTGGGCGCAGCCGGTGTCACCGCGGGCGGCATCGGCCTGTCCCGCACCGCGTCGCTTGAGGGCGTGCGGCTCCCGTGGGCGGGTGGTCCGATCACAGCGGACCCGTCCGCCTTCCGTGAGCCCCGCACGCTTCGCAGTCAGGACGGCCTGCTCCGGGTCGAGCTGCGGGCTGCTGAACGTGACGTCGAGGTGGCCGGCGCTCCCGCGCACGTCTTGACCTACAACGGTCAGCTGCCCGGTCCCACCTGGCGCCTGCAGCCCGGCGACCGCGTTCAGGTTCGGCTGGTCAACGAGCTGACCGCACCGACCAACCTGCACCTGCACGGTCTTCACGTGTCCCCGGTCGGCAACGGCGACAACCCGTTCGTCAGCGTGCAACCGGGGCAGCAGTTCGACTACGAGATCCAGCTGCCGCCCGACCATCCCCCTGGGACGTACTGGTATCACCCCCACCTGCACGGCCGGGTGGCCGACCAGCTCTCCGGTGGGCTGTACGGAGCGATCGTGATCGCCGACGACGTGTCGGTGACCCGGGAGCGTGTGATGGTCGTCTCGGACATCTCCCTTCGCCAGGACGGCACCCTTCGCCCGGTGTCCCTTCCCGAGCGGATGGCCGGTCGAGAGGGGGACCTCGTCCTGGTCAACGGACAACTGCAACCGACCCTGACCGCTCGACCGGGCGAGACGGAGCGCTGGCGGGTGGTGAACGCCTGCACCTCCCGCTACCTGAACCTGACCCTCGCCGGTCAGGTGCTGCAGGTACTCGGCATCGACTCCGGCCGTCGCAGAACGCCCACCGACGCGGAACAGGTGCTGCTCGCACCTGGGAACCGGGCCGACCTCCTCATCCAGACGCGAGCAGGAGGGAGCGAGCTCCGTTCCGTCGGCTACGACCGCGGCACCCCGATGATGGCGATGATGAGCGGAGCCGCCGGCAACCTCAGCGGACCGGTCCCCCTGGCCACTCTCGAGGCCCGCGGAACAGAGGTCACCGGGGTCTCGCAGGCAGGGCCGGCGGTGCAGCCACCGGACCTACGAGGCCGGCAACCGGCCAGGAACCGGGAGCTCAGCTTCACGATGGGGATGGGCATGGGCGGTGTGGCGTTCGGCTTCGATGGGCGCCCCTTTGATCACGAACGGACCGACCAGGCTGTCCGAGCCGGCGCAGTGGAGGACTGGACCATCCGCAACACCACCCCGATGGACCACCCCTTCCACCTGCACGTCTGGCCGATGCAGATCATCGACGACAACGGCCTCGAACCAGCCGAGCCCACCTGGCGCGACGTCGTCAACGTGCCCGCCGACGGTCAGGTGACCGTCCGCATCGACTTCACCGAACCGGTCGGCCGCACCGTCTACCACTGCCACATCCTCGATCACGAGGACGCCGGGATGATGGGGGTCGTCGATGTCCGATGAACGTGCTCGCTCCGAGGCCGAAGGTGACAGCGCCCAGGCCGGGTCCTGCAGGATGGGGCGATGAAGGTCGAGCTGCTGTACTTCGACGGTTGCCCGAACTGGCGTGAGACGGACCAGCGACTCCGCCAGGCGCTGCAACTGGTCGGGCGGGACGACGTCCTGGTCGAGCGCATCCAGGTGTCAACACCGGAAGAGGCGCAAGCAATCGGCTTCCTCGGCTCACCGACCGTGCGCATCAATGGAGCCGATCCCTTTGCCGAGCCTGGGGCACGTGTGGGGCTCGCATGCCGCCTCTTCCAGACGAGCGCGGGTCTGGCTGGGGCACCCACCGTCGAGCAGCTCATCGAGGTCGTGCGGACCGCCGAGGCTTCGCGACCGCGGGAACCTGGACAGCTCGAGGGCCGCACCGCCGAGGCGGAACGGCCCTCTGACGCGAAGATTCCCTGCGGAATCTTCGCGAGCCACGGCGAGCCCGAAGGGCTCTAAGTTGCTGACCTGCGAAAACACTGTCGGGATGACAGGATTTGAACCTGCGACCCCTTGACCCCCAGTCAAGTGCGCTACCAAGCTGCGCCACATCCCGTGCGGCTCGCTGAGCCGCCGTCACTCTACCGCGCTCCCCGATCGGGGCCCCGCTCACGGGCCGCCTCGGACATCTGCTGCAGCTCCGCGGCGATCAGCCCCAGGACCGCCAGCTCCACCAGTACGCCCGTCGCCGCCGACCACTGCTCGATCCGGAAGACGAACACCTGGGTCACCAGCAGGCTGACCAGCACGGCCCACCGGAACCGCAGGTAGCCGCGTTCCCGCTCACTGCGCACGACCACCAGACCGGCGACCGCAAGAGCGGTCGCCACCAGCGAGCTCACCAGCAACCCGACCACGATCCAACCGGGCACATCCGCCCCCGCACGCCACGCGACCAGGCCGGTGCTCACCGTCGCGCCCAAGGTCACCAGGAGCACCCCGACCGTCACCCACGGCACCCAACGCGCCGTCACCAGCCGTCGCATCACGCGTACGACGCCGGCACCCACCGCCGCGACCGGGTTCGGCAGCTCCGCGGCGTCATCGTCAACGGCGTCGAGCAGGGCGCGCACCTGCGCCGCCCCGGCCACCGACCCGGCCCGGTCGAGCAGTGCGTCTGCCTCAGCCCGGGCCCGCGGGGTGAACCCACCGACGATCCCCGCGACCGCGTGGTCCGCCGCCCCCGCCAGGTACTCGCGCGGCTCGTGCGGCGCCCGGCCGTGCAGCGCCTCCGCGACCAGGACCAAGGCGACCAGCACCAGATAGATCAGCGCCGCCGTCGGCTCGTAGAAGTAGTTGTTGTCAGCGGTGACGAACTTGCCGACCTCGTCGACGAACAACCCGAACCCCACTCCCCCGACCAGTGCCCCGGCCGGACGGGCCACCGGACCGGCGAACGACAGCAGGAGGACGAAGGCCAGCGCCATCAGCAGGCCGCCCCAGAGGACGTGCGCGACGTGCAGCCCGCCGGCGCCGATCTGGGGATAGCCGATCGCGGCCAGCAGCGCCCGCGTGAGCAGCACCGTCACCACTGCCGCCACGACGAAGCCGGCCAGGTGCGACGACGCCGCGGGGTCGCGGGGCAAGCCCAAGCGGAGCAGCCCGCGGCTCACCGCTTGCGCTCTTGCGCTTCTCGCGGACCCGCACCGAGACGACGATCGGCGTCCCCTCGAACCCGAACGTCTCACGCAGCCGCCGCTCGATGAAGCGGCGGTAGCCCGCCTCGAGGAAGCCCGTGGCGAAGACCACGAACCGGGGTGGCCGGATGTCGGCCTGGGTGGCGAACAGGATGCGAGGCTGCTTGCCGCCACGCAAGGGGTGCGGATGGGCGGCCACCAGCTCGCCGAGGAAGGCGTTCAGCCGGCCGGTCGGCACCCGCTTGTCCCAGGACTCCAGGGACCTCTCGATCGAACCCACCAGCCGATTGGTGTGCCAGCCGGTGCTCGCAGAGATGTTCACCCGCGGTGCCCACTGCACCTGCACCAGGTCGCGCTCGATCTCCCGCTCCAGGTAGTGGCGGCGTTCCTCGTCCATCAGGTCCCACTTGTTGTAGGCGATCACCAGCGCGCGACCGGCATCGACCACCTGGGAGATCACCCGGGTGTCCTGCTCGGTCAGCACGTCGCTGCCGTCCACCAGGACCACCGCGACCTCGGCCTTCTCGATCGCGGCCTGCGTGCGCAGCGAGGCGTAGAAGTCCGCCCCCGTGGTCTGGTGCACCCGCCGACGGATCCCAGCGGTGTCGATGAACCACCACGGCCTGCCGTCGATCTCCACCAGCTCGTCGACCGGGTCGCGAGTGGTCCCGGCGACCTCGTCGACGACGACCCGCTGGCTGCCCACCAGGGCGTTCAGCAGGCTGGACTTGCCGACGTTGGGCCGGCCCACCAGGGCGACCCGTCGCGGCCCACCACCGGCATCGATCCCGCCGTACGCGGACACCTCCGGCATGGCCGCCACGACAGCGTCCAGCAGGTCTCCCGAGCCCCGACCGTGCAGGGCGGAGACCGGGTACGGCTCGCCGAGGCCCAGGCTCCACAGGGCGGCCGCCTCCAGCTCGTGTGCCGGGTTGTCGACCTTGTTCGCCGCGAGGATCACCGGCTTGCCGGACTTGCGGAGCAGCCGGACCACGCGCTCGTCGGTGGCCGTCGGGCCGACCCTTGCGTCCACGACGAAGACGACAACGTCCGCGAGGTCGATCGCGATCTCGGCCTGCTCGGCGACCCGCGCGTCAAGGCCTGAGACGTCGGTCTCCCAACCACCGGTGTCGACAAGGGTGAACGAGCGCCCGGCCCAGTCGCCCGGGTAGGTTACCCGGTCCCGGGTCACGCCAGGGGTGTCCAGCACGACCGCCTCCCGCCGGCCGAGGACCCGGTTGACCAGGGTGGACTTGCCAACGTTGGGACGCCCGACGATGGCGACCACCGGCACGGGCCCGGCAGGTCCCTGCCCTCCGCCCTCGACGGCGCGGCCCTCCAACAGCGCCAGATCCTCCTCCGCGAGGTCGTACTCGACCAGACCCGCTCGCAGGGCCTGCTCGCGCGCCTGCTCCTCCGGGGAGTCGGGCACGGATGCGTCAGGAAGGCTGGCGGCCTCCGGCAGCTCGTAGGCGGCCTCCGGCCCGTCGGACCCGGAATCGGGCGGGGCGGCCTGGGGCGCGTCGTCGGTCATAGGGTCCATCCTCCCGTGCCGGACCCTTCAGGGACGAACTGGGGCCGGTGGGCCGCTCTCGTCGGGCTCGCCAGGTGGTGGCCCGCCGGCGTCGGGCTGCCCGCCCTCCGGCCCGGGTCCGTCCGCCGGGAGCGGGATGCCGGTCCGCTCGGACACCGCCTGCACGTGATCGGACAACGCCTCGCGCAGCAGCTCCTGCGCCCGGCTCACCGCCTCCTTGCGCGGCAGTCCCGCCAGGCCC
>Ga0209386_1000778_pt1 | contig 14496 bp, 14 predicted proteins | sample NGEPertwo_FD_184510 | JGI IMG/M metagenome (GOLD analysis project Ga0209386, IMG submission 184510) | Arctic peat soil microbial communities from the Barrow Environmental Observatory site, Barrow, Alaska, USA - NGEE Permafrost154B-two... | ecosystem: Environmental > Terrestrial > Soil > Wetlands... | reverse complement strand
CTTATCCGCTCTTCAACGTTTTCTTCAGGCACATAGAAGTAATGTCTGACAGGAATTATGTCCTCACACTGCGTGGCTTGAACCCAACCGTCCCCTTCACGAATAAATATAGTTGCTGGAATTGATCTAAGTTTAAAGATTATTTTACTGTTGAAGCTAAATTAGGTTAAACTCATAATTAACTTCAGATAAAAGTTCCTGACTTTTAATAAAATTTCTTTCTCTAAAAATCACATGATTATTGCGATCTATTAATATAACAGTGGAAGATCTTGTTCCATAATCAGTCCCAGGGATAAATATAGAGGATAACATTCTTTCTCGCTCTTGACTTAGCCCAGTTTCAGGCAATTCGCGATCTTGAGCCTGTTCAGTATCTGCTAAAATTTCAAAGAGACATTGCGGTTTCAAAAATGGTTTCTTTTCTAGACAATTCGCCAATGCTTCTTCGCTTTTTTGAACTTTTGGCCAAGGTGTATTTAGAAAATGATTACTAAGACCATAAATTCCTGGTTTAAGTACCTCTACTAAAGATGAAAGTTTGTTAAAATACAAGAGACGTTTTGAATCACCAACTAATAGGTTAAAGCCGTTATAAAGAGTCCGGTTATTTACAACATCTAGCATATACTCATTAGGAGATTCATTATTACATAGAAAGTTACTAACTAAAAAACCACGTGATTTTGCATTCATGATCTGTGATGAAAGATCGCGATAGTTTGTTAAAGCTGCAAAACGGCCTGTGCTCGTAATTCCCATCCAAGTTCCCAACATTTCCATATCTCTACCGGCTAAAACCCAAGGGTAAGACGTCCAGAAATGGGCTGCTTCAGTTGGACGTTGATAATACTCATCCCTATTTGCTGCCACTATTAAGCGATAGTTCGGATGACAATCGTAGGCAAAAGTAAGCAAACACAAGTTACATACCCCTTTCATTACTATTTCAAATTTAACTGATGCATAATGCATTGTGCATCTGAAGTTTCGCACCAAATAAAGCGGCTAAAATTTTCTATGGTGGCTTCGAAAACCCCTCTTACCCTGGAGCAATGTGAAGTTTAATGTTCGTACTCTTCAAACGAATTATCTAAAACATTTGCGAGCTGGTTTGGTAATACCGCCATTTTAAGGAGTATTACCGAACAAGTGTCAGCATAGGTGAATATAGGAACTTCAGGAATTGGTTTGACGTTCTGGCTTCTTGGGTTTGCAGGGCAGAATCACCGATTATTCCTACGATTTTGGAAGGAACTTTCAGAGCACTTGTTGAATGCTAGGGGTAGCGGTTAGGACGTTGCAAGAGGGTGCGGGACGTTAGGCAAAGTGTTCTAACTGTGCTGTTCTTGGGGGGCTTCTTACTCAGGTATACTTTCAATCTTTGATTTCCTGTTTACCTTTTCATTAAACTTAGCCGCATCAATGATGAATCTCTCATGAGTACCTTCAGAAATTGGTTCTACCCCATCATGGGCTTCTACATGAAACAATAATCTTTTACCTTCGATCTTTTCTAACCGTAGTTTAACTGTAACAGTTAAACCTGGTGGTGTAGCGGCAATGTGGCTTAATTTAACATCGGTTCCAACGGTTTGTTCATTAGGCCAATCCAAATGAGGATTGATAGCTTTAATACATGCCCATTCAAATAAGCCCACCATGAATCCCGTTCCAAACACTTTAGGCATTGCTTGGAATTCTTCCGATTCAGGGTAAAGATAAGGAACAGTTTTGTTTTCTGGAACAGTAAACTTAAACTCATAATTCAAACCAGGTTGTAAAGTACTTTTCATTTGAAACACCTCCTTAATTCAAAGTAAATATATCGCAGTATTCTTTATTAAACAAATCAATTAATTTCATTACATGCCTGGCGTTCATCGAGTTGCAAGCCTACTTGATCGATGGATACTCGGCACCAACCATGGCTCAGTAGTTCCTGATCACCTGCAATCTTACTTGGAAGAGTTTACTTTTCGGTTCAACCGACGTACATCTCGAAGCCGCGGTCTTGTTTTTCGAAGGCTCCTTGAGCAGGCGGTTGTTATTAGTCCGGTTACAGAGGCCGATGTAACATGTGACTACGACTGGAGTTGCCATAAAGTATAATTATACATTATTTGAATGAACTGGCGCTAACCAACTACCCCACTAACCCTATTTGTTCAACAATCTGTTCATAGATTTTCTTAGTTTTAATGGGTTTTAAAAACACTCTACGTCACTCCTTTATTTGACTGCCACTAGTGATCTTCTTAAATCATCATCACCCTTGAAATAATGAAACATAGAAACACTTATTTGAAAAAGTGCTTCAATGTTGAGGGCCCTTCTCTGGTAGAGTAGCACAACTTGAATTATGAATTCTTTCGTTCTTTCGTCCCTGCTCTATAAGACTCAGCCAAGATTTGAATCGTGTGCAATACTTCTTCGTCCACTCTAGAATTTTCAAGCCCACTTTGCAATTGCAAACGGCAAGCGGGACAGCCAGTTGCCACAGTATCCGTGAGAGTCTGGGCAATATCGGCAGTTTTATACTCAGAAATCTGTACGGAAAGATCTGGGTGTACAAGGCTGAATGAGCCCGCCATACCACAACAACGGCCCGCTTCTTTCATTTCAATCAATTCCACACCGGGAATGCTTTTAAGAATTTGGCGTGGTTCTTTACTAATCCCCTGCCCACGGTTTAGGTGGCAAGGATCATGATAGGTTACTTTACGCGCTACTCGTCCCAAACTTTCTTTCTTAAAGGGAACTTGATGGATCAGAAACTCAGAAATATCATAGGACTTTTTAGCCCACTTATCCGCCAAGGCTTTAAGTTCCGGATTATTCTCCAGCAACTCTCCAAAAACATGCTTCCAAGCAGTCCCACCAGAAGAACAGGCAACTACCAAGGCATCAGCCCCCACTCTCTCAAACGCCCGTAAATTGCGTTTAGCCAAAGCACGTGCTGAAGTCACATCCCCATTGACCGAAGCTGGGATACCACAGCATGCCTGGAACTTCGGAATGACAACTTCAATGTCGTTTTCCGTAAGCACCTCGACAATCGCTCTGCCGATGTCCGTGTAGAAATAGTTGATCATGCAGCCCGTGAAGAACCCCACTCTCATCTTTGGATTTTTAACTGTAATCACTTCAGGCAACTCGGAACGCAAGGTCTTTTTTGACAACATTGGGAACACTTTTTCCTTACCTATCCCGATATCAACGCGCATACGTGCTAATTTGCTGTGTCTATTCGGTATGTTCTTTAAGGCAACAGCCTGAAAAACACTTCCTGCCTTCATCCCGAAATCAAACGCTCGCTGCATCTTTAAGGCCGTAAAAGCAATTTTTTTGACTGGATGCAGCCCTTTTTTACGGACGGATTCCGCCCTTGCTGCAAGAATAATTTTATCAAACCGAACTCCACAGGGACAATTGGTATTACAAGCCATACAGGTCGTGCACAGGGAAAAACGATCCCCCATTCCCTTAGTCATCTCTATTTCGCCAGAGAGAATGTATTCTACTAAACTGATCTTTCCCCTAGCAACTCCAACCTCTTGGCGAGTTTCCTTGTAAATGGGGCATACCGCCATGCAGTTTCCGCATTTCATACATTTATGGAGTTCTTCAGTAATCGAATCCAGTGAATTATATACGGACACGATCAGTCCCTCCTTACAATCTTTCCAGGGTTGAACAAATAGTTGGGATCCAAGGCTTCTTTAATGTGCCGTAGAGCTGCCACACCTGCTTCTCCAAATTCCCAGTCAAGATATTTCATTTTGGCAATTCCAATGCCATGTTCACCGGAAAGGGTTCCTCCAAGTGCTATAGCCGTTTCAAAAATCTCATCCACTGCTAGGTGCACTCGTTTCATTTCTTCTAAATCGCGTTCATCTGTTAAAATTGTGGGGTGTAGATTCCCGTCTCCGGCATGACCGAACGTGGCAATTTGCAAATTGTGTTTTGTAGCAATTCTACGGATAGCTTTGAGCATATCCGGAATTTTACTCCGGGGAACGGTCGCATCTTCAAGTACGGTCGTCGGCCGTTTTTGAGCAAGAGCAGGTAGCGCGCTACGACGAGCCAACCACAAAAGGTCGCGTTCTTTATCGTCTCTAGCAATTTTTACCTGAACAGCCCCTTGTTCCTTCAAAATTCGCTCCACCAAAACGGCTTCTCGTTCGACAACTTCTTTGTAGCCATCCACTTCACATAAGAGGACCGCTTCGGCGTCCATCGGAAGTCCAGCATGCACAAAGTTTTCCACGGTCTGAATAGTCACATTATCCATAATTTCAAGGGTTGCTGGAATAACCTTATTGCGAATAATGGCCGCAATAGCGTTCCCAGCCTTATCGACGTCATCAAAGACCGCTAAAATGCTCTTACGTGTCTCGGGCGCCGGGATTAGTTTGACAATTATTTCAGTAATAATTCCCAACGTTCCTTCAGCCCCAGTAAAGAGAGCCACTAAATCATACCCTGTGACGTTCTTTACCGTTTTTCCTCCCCAGCGGATGATTTCTCCATTCGCTAAGACTAATTGCAAACCCATAATATAATGTTTAGTGACGCCGTATTTCAGGCCACGCAGACCGCCTGAACACTCAGAAACTGAACCACCCATCGTTGCTGTGGTGACGGTACCGGGATCCGGTGGATACAATAGACCACATTTAGACGCTTCTTCATTGAGAGCTTGTATGATCACCCCAGGTTGCACCGTGGCAGTTAAATTGTCTTGGTCTACTTCCAAAATTTTATTTAAGTTGAGCATCGAGAGAACAATACCCCCTTCAATGGGAATGGTTCCCCCACTGAGGTTTGTTCCCGAGCCCCGTGGATAGATTGGAACATTATGCCGAATGGCAATTTTAACGATCTCAGCCACCTGTTCTGTGGAAAGGGGCGAAACTACAACTTCCGGTATATGATGCTTCATGGCCGCGGTAGCATCATAAGCATAGGTTAATAAGTCTTCCTGTTCTGTGAGAACGTTTTCAGCACCGAGCACTTGAACAAGTTCTTGCAATGCTTCACGAGCTAACATTGTTTAACCCCCTTGATACTTTGTCTGATGGTCAGACCATGAGTTAGTTTTATATTAATTCAATTTGAGAGAATTTAAATATGTAAATATAATTGTCTACTGAACAAACAAAGTGGGAAGGGTCAAATACTACCTCTTCCCACAAAGTCATGATACAAACAAGCAACAAGAGATATAACTTAAAGTTCTATTAACTTAGAAATCACAGCATTTCACTAAAACTTTGAACTCTGGTTTTAGTCTGTTCAAAGGATGTTGTTTCTAGGTCAATTTCTATAAATAAGCTCTTAATTCCAGCTTCTTCAAACTGTCTATAGTAGATTGGATAATCAAATTCTTCAGGATCACAGAACTTCATCATGCAAACCACAACTGCATCTGCCTTAGATGCTTTAACCATATCTATAAGCATTGGACCTCTTGATTTTTTCGCATCTGTAGCAAGAGAACAACCATCGAATTCTTGCCACCATTTAGCCAATCTATATAGCGGGTCCGTACCTAATGGAACATCATTTCTGAACTGTCTTGATTCCTGTGCAAGGTCGTCTGCAACAACAGCAAAACCGTTTTCTTTTAAAATTTCTAATACTTCATTTGGTTCAGCCATAATTCCTGTTAAAACAACCTTTTTACCTGTAAAGGCTTCAACAGGTGAAGATGCAAGCTCTGAATTCAATTCTTTCACCATAGCGGTATGTTTAGATTTTTCCATAAAATATCTTGCTTTTATAATAGCATGACGTTTTATGGGATCAATAATATTAGGATACTTAGCAGCTATGTCTATAAATTCACGCATTACTTTACGGTTTTCGTTATAAATTTCAATGCTTTTGTTGAGTGCCTCATCTGTAATTTGAACATTCAATACTTTTTCTAGTTTTTCACGAACAAGCCTATATTCCTCAGCAAGAAACTTATTTGCTGCTTCTAGTTTTCTGTTTTGAGGATGAGTAAATACGATGACAGGTGATGTTCCTTTCCATTTTTGGCTAAGACATTTTAAAGTGTCACAAGGAACAGGGAAAAGTACAGCTTCTAAATCATCATATACACCCTCAAGCTGCATTTCCATAACGGATTGCATAATTGAACAAGCAAATGGAGGTAAATATGCACGGGCTTTAGTAATAGCCGTTTGTCCTCCCCAAATACCTACTGGAAGAAAACCTGCAGCATGAATTATTTCTTCAGGAGCATAATAAGGCATAACACCTACTGACCCTTTGCCAGTTTCTTTTTTATAATCTTCCATAGCCTTTTTAGGATTAGTGGAAATTGAAGATAATTCACTTATAATATTTTCAATTCTACTCATTAGGAACTCCCTCCTTATTCTGCTTCATCATTTCATCTAACGCCTGTACACGTGTATCAAACTGTGCAGGAGCAAAGTTACGAGGATCAGTTTGGTCTCCATCAAAGCTTACATATGGTAAACCATTTTCTTTTTGTAGCATATCAGCAGTTTCTACATTTAGAAAACTCATTAGCTTACAGCTTCTGTTTTGATGATAAACAACACCGTCACACTTTCCTCCACTAATTACGTCACCAAGAACCTTAACTTTGTTATCGAGACAAGTATTTATATAAATTCTAGTATAAGCTTCCGCCATTGAATTCATATCACCGGGTGTATAACTAAGATTCCACAGACCAGGATAGGCTGAACCTGTCATTATATTTCCAAGATTCTTTAATCCTTTAAAGGTATGTCCGAGGTGTGGCCAAACAGCTATACCCTCCCAAGTTACACGCTTTTGTTCATTTCCTTTAAACGCGAAGATACCATTTTTAAGATTTTCATCAAGTTCATCTGCAAACTTTTTAAATGTAATTTCTGCGTAGTCTTTACTTCTTGCACAAACTATAAGTGCCATATAGTTGAAAAGATCAAAACAATTTAAAGGTGATGGTTTATGTGATGACAAAGCAGCAACTCTGTTCCATTGGGCAACAGAACGTTGCGTTTGTTCCTGTACTTTCAAAAATTTGTCATAGTCGAATTTCTTACCACAAATTTCCTCAAGCTGAGTAATAGCATCCTTAAACTGTTCCGCTATATATTCCTTAGCATACAGTGGAATTGGCATTGTATGATTAAATGGTACATCAATTATGATAAGAGGAATGTTTAATTCAACGGCAAGATTCTCATACCACTTAAGCAATGTATTACAAATGTTGTTACATGTTATTAGAAGATCGGGAAGTGGTATTCTTGCTGCTGGGGTTTTTTCAAGCTTTTCTGGTGTTTTTCCTGTTAAAGCCTCTTCTTTTAAAAGTTCCATATAACCAAGATTTACTCTTGCATAAGAGCAAGTATCCAAGTTATAGCCTTTTTCATCTGCAACTTCAAGCATATCTAATGCACCTTTTCTTGCACCAATACCCGCAGCATGTGTTTCAGGATATATCATAGCAATATCCATAGCAACACAAAACTCCGAAGGAGCAACAGATGCAGACCAACAAACAAGTTTTCCTTCTTTTTTTGCCTCTCTCGCTTCTTCATACAATTTCTCTTGATAAAAACCTAACAATTCTTTTGCAAGCATATTTGTTGTATCAGTCATTTACCATACCTCTTTCCTTTATTTATTAATAACTTCTTCGAAGGCAAATATAGCTGCTCCAAGTGCAGCTGTAATTTGTGGATTTGGAGCTACAATTACTGTTTTTTTTAGTTGTTTGCTTATTGCCCTAACAACTCCTAAGTCTTTGGCAACACCTCCACACATAACAATGTCCTCTTCCACACCACATCTATAGGCAAGCCCACAGGCTTTGCTAGCAACTGACTGGTGAACCCCGGCAATAATGTTCTCTTTAGCAACTCCGTTAGAAAGCTGAGATATTACCTCAGATTCTGCAAAAACAGTGCAAGTGCTACTGATACTAGCAGGTTCTGTTGAACGAGAATCGTATTCTTCCATCTCATCAAGATTAACTTCAAGTACTCGTGACATAACATCAAGAAAACGTCCTGTTCCAGCGGCACATTTATCATTCATAAAAAACTGCTTAACGCTGCCTTTACTGTCAAGTTTAATGGTCTTAACATCTTGACCACCGATATCAATAATTATCTTGGCTGAAGGAACTAAAAAGAAAACTCCCTTAGCCTGACAACTGATTTCGCTAATTTGTTTGTGTGCTTCTTTCACAGAAGCTCTTCCGTAGCCTGTAGCAATAATTCTAGCCATGTCTTGCAATTTAAGACCTGCTTTTGAAAGAGCATCATCTAATACACGTTTAGGTCCTGTAGAACCTGTTCCAATCTGAATAACTTCTCCAGCGATAATATTAACTCCATCTTCAAGTATTACAACCTTTGAGGATGAGGAACCAATATCAATCCCCATTGTAAACATAGATTAATCTCCCTCTTTGATTATTTTTTCAAGCCCATTATTCCTTCACAAAAAAGCCTTGAGTCCATAATCTTAATTCCTTTGTCAATCTTAGGGACAAATTCCATTAAATCTAGAATTTGTGTTTGAATATCAATTCCAGGTGCAACTTCTATTAAGTTAAGTCCATCTTCTTTTAATTCAAATACAGCTCTTTCTGTAATATATAAAACGGTTTGTTGAGTTTTAATTGCATATTTCCCACTAAAGGTAACCTGTTCAACTTGTTTAGTAAATTTAATTTTCCTACCTTCTTGTTCTATGATTAGCTTACCATCTTCAATTTTTTCTTTTAAGCCTCCTGCTGTAAATGTACCGCAGAAGAATACTTTTTTTGCATTTTGGGTGATATTGATGAAACCACCACAACCTGGTATTTTTGGACCAAATTTACTAACATTAATGTTACCAATTTCATCACATTCAGCTAAGCCTAAAAATGCCATGTCAAGACCGCCACCATCATAAAAATCGAACTGAGTATTTTGGTCAATAATACAGTCAGGATTTAAAGTAGCACCAAATCTAGCTCCACCTTGTGGACTGCCTCCTATTGCACCTGATTCAACCGTTAATGTCATATAACTTGCAATTCCTTCTTCACTTGCAACTTGAGCAACATACTCAGGTGTTCCTACACCTAAATTAACAACTGTATCCTTTACCAATTCCATAGCTGCTCTTCTGCCAAGAACTTTTTTAATAGTCAATGGGGTCATTTCAACATTACCTTCAGGTTCCCTTACTTCCCCAGAAAGTGCTGGATTATATTCTCGTCCAACACTTTGTTCATGATCTTTCATATCGGCTACTACAACAGCATGAACATAAATGCCGGGTATTTGTACCAATCTTGGGTCTAAGGTACCACCTTTTACAACCTTTTCCACTTGAACAATTACTTTCCCGCCATTATTTATAACTGCCTGTGCTATAGATGTAACCTCAATAGTAGCTACTTCTTTTTCAAGGGTTACATTACCATACTCATCCGCATAAGTACCTCTAAGGAAGGCGATATTTATAGGAAATGCTTTGTAGAAAAGCTTTTCTTCATTGCCAATTTTTATAACTTCTACTAAATCCTCTGTCGTCCTAGCGTTTATTTTACCTCCGCCATTTCTCGGATCAACAAAAGTACCTAACCCAACATGTGTAATTGTACCAGGCCTATGACCCGCAGCATCTCTAATTATATATTCCAAAGTACCTTGTGGTAAGTTATAACCTTCACATTTATTAGCTAGACACAGTTCGCCTAACTTTGGAGCAGTATTATAATGACCTGCTATGACCCTTTTAACCAAACCTTCGTGCGCATAATGATCACCGCCAGTGCCGTTCCTAAAACCTTGTGATGCCGGATAAAACAACGTTATATTTTGAGGATAGCCAGTCTCTAAAAATTTCTTTTCTATGGCCTTATTAAGTGCTTCTGTAAGACTATTTCCAACAAACCCACTTGTACAAAGAGTGTCCCCATCTTTAACTAAATCAACAGCCTCTTCTGCTGTCAGTATAATAACCTTCTTCATGTTATCACCCTCCTCCAATGTTATCCTCAGTGACTTAACCTGCCCCGCAAATTGCGGGGCATTTGATAAGGATATTCCGATTATTAAGTTACAGTGGACACGTCAGTCATGATTCCGTTAAATTTTAAAAGTGGTTGGACTACAGAAACAGTACAAATGAAAATGGGTATGGGATTGCTCACCAGCAAAAGAGAAAAAAATACTTTAATTTCACTTATAGGTGATAGATAGGAGCGTATAACAGCGACGTTATGGGGGGGACGTGTATTCATCTCACTTGCTGCCTTGGATTCATGTTGCAAACTATTTGGTAGCAGTTTTCTTAAAAATAGTCCTCTGCATAAAGGTTTATGAATCCACAATTTAAACATACAAACTTTATTATCTTTTGACTTTGTGGACTAACAACTACTTCACTATTCTCAATTAAGGTAAATACATCATCTCTTGTTATGATATCCATCTGTTTTATTTGTCCAGAGTGACAAGCAATACACTCTTTCATTCATATGTCTCCTTTCAACTTAACGACATCACTCCATAAACCGTCAGTTGGTCTTAATATTTCCTTCCTCATTATTGCAACCTCGAATTTAAGGAAATCTCATTACTCAAAATGGAAAATTGTTTGAAGGGCAATCGCGATAAAACCGTGGTGTCTTAATACGAAAATATCTCGTCACCATTCCTTATGAGTCATCCCAGTGATAACTAGGAGCGTGATAACAGCGTATCCATTCCACCCTCTGCCATGGACGCAAATCTATTATAACTGGGGATCTAAATTAAATTATGCAAAAATAGATCCGGCAATAATCATTCTCATTATTTCATTTGTTCCTTCATAGATCTGAGTTATCTTAGAATCTCTCATCATTCTTTCAATATGATAATCCTTCATGAAGCCATTTCCACCAAGCATCTGAACGCATTCCACAGTTACATGCATGGCTGCATCTGTACAAGCCATTTTTGCCTTAGCTGCTGAAACTGCATAAGGTCTACCTGCTTGTTTATCAAGAACTCCTTTATACAATAGATACTTAGCTTGTTCAATTTCAATTTCTAATTCAGCCATTTTAAATGCTAAATACTGATTCTTAAATAAAGGCTTGCCAAACTGGATTCTATCTTTCAAATATTGTTTCGCTATATCAAATGCCCCTTCTGCAAGACCAAGTCCTTGTGCTGCAACTCCGAATCTACCACCATCAAGAGTTTTCATTGCTATGCCAAAACCTTTTCCCTCTTTGCCTACTAAGTTTTCAACTGGGACAATACAGTCATCAAAAAGCAGTTCTGAAACTTGAGTAGCTCTTATCCCACATTTGTTTTCAATAGTGCCTATTGAAAATCCCGGGAAACTTTTTTCAATAATAAACGCCGTTAATCCTTTTGTTCCTAGACTTATATCAATTGAAGCAAATACTAAGAACGTCTCTGATAGAGGGCCATTTGTAATGAAGCATTTGGAACCATTTAATATATAGTGATCTCCATTTTTTTTAGCTGTAGTTCTTACACCTGCTGCATCTGAGCCCGCATTTGGCTCAGTTAATCCGAAAGAGCCAAATTTCTTTCCAGAACATAGATCTGGAAGATATTTTTTCTTTTGTTCCTCTGAAGCGTTTTGATATATTCCTCCTGCACAGAGAGAGGTATTTACAGAATATGAGATACCAACGGCACTATGCACCTTGGAAATTTCTTCTACAGCTAAGATGTAGGATAAATAATCTCCGTCGGAACCACCATATTCTGATGAAAACGGTAAGCCCAGTAAACCCATCTCACCCATCTTCTTATAAAGCTCTACAGGAAATTTACTAGTTTCATCGCTTTCAAGTACGATAGGTAAAAGTTCCTTTTGTGCAAATAATCTTGTCATTTTCAAAATCATTTCTTGTTCTTCCGATAAATTAAAATCCATTTTTATTGCCTCCTCCAAAATTTTATTGTTCGACATTTGTCTACAAAATAGAATTTTCATTCAGCTACTTGAATATAGGTTTACTTGAATATAGGTTTACTTGACGTTTTCATAACGCATACTGATATCCCATATCACCTCCTATATTTGCAATTTAATTAATATTCAGATATATCTGATACTTACATACTACTTGCTAGCAAATAGTTTGTCAACAAATAAATTTATATGAAAATAATTTCAGCGTTACACCTCACGCTATGCGTGGGCGAATATAAGAGGGGTACCGACATCCATGATATAACTGCCCTCGCAGAGGGCATCCAAAAAGACACTTTGAGTTTGTTTAAAATAGTACGTGTTTACAGACGCTATTCTTGTGTTCGTTGCTCAACGCTACGGGAAAAAGAAAACTACGGATTTAATTCTTGTCCGAGAAATATCTAAGGCCACGAGTTGTCAAAGTTCTGCAATCGTAAAAACCCCTTTAGGGGTAGCAAGTAACAATGTCCTTATAGAGCGTAACGTCAAACCACCCGTTAAACGGGTGGTGCGTGATTAAGATTCTTTATTAACTTATAATAAATTATGAAGATTCACTTGCTTCAATTGCTTATGTTCATAACTAGCCCTGAGGTTCACCCCCCATGTCTTACTGGGTCCGTATTTATCGCAGGCTTCGAGGTGCTCCTTTTATCAAAGAGTATATTAATTCAATACAGGAATGCTCATGTATTAATCTTTTTGCCATTGAGTTACACCACGACCACGCTTTGCCAGAGCACTGAACGAGAGTTTAGCGTATCTCGTAAGGCTATTTATATGTATCCCCTCCTAAAACGATTTTAAGGATTGCCTTAATGGGATTAAGCCCTGCAAAACGGTGAACCCTGATGACTAGACCAGAAAAACGAACACAAGATGACAAACTTAAACGGAAAAAGCTTGAAGCCCACGGATTTACGGTTTCAACACAGGTGTATCAAGAAAAACGGGTCATTGCCAATAGAAAGCAGGACTACGAGACACCGGAAGATGAGAAATTAGACCGCCAGACCCTTTATCAATGAAGAAAATCATGCTTCAGCTCTGACGCTTTGTCAGAGCTGAAGCATGAAAATCTAATGCTTGCATTGCAAGGGTTGTAGAGCTGTTCAAGAAAAACTTTTTCTTGAACAACCTAAAACATACAAATTATATGCTTTAATATTATTGTATATAATGTCTTTTAATGTAAGCTAATGGAGGTTAACCACTCATAATCATGAAATATTCTTACAATCATTGTCTTAAATAGTATCATATGTATCATTATTTTTTACGTAATTTTTAATTATATCATAATACATGTAGCATATGTTGCTGATAATCGTCTACACGACAAAATTTTATAAAACCGAGCTGTTTTCTTCATGCTTCAGCTCTGACGCTTTGTAAACTTAATTGCAAAATTAATAAGTTTGAAATATAATGGTTATATAATTAAAAATAGAGGTGCAGTAATTATGGAAATGAATGAATGTATTAATTTCTTACTAACTCAGGCACAACAAAAAGTTTTTAAATATTTAAAGTCAGAACTTGACCCGTTTAACGTAACGCCTGTGCAATATGGAGTATTACAATGTCTTTGGGATGAGGGCAGTCAAACCCCCAAGCAAATTGGGAATGTTTTGAGTTTAGATGGTTCAACTATCACTGGAATCCTTGATAGATTAGAAAACAAAGCATTGCTTATGAGGAATAATGGTATAGAAGATCGGCGAACCATTAAAGTTGAATTAACTGAAAAGGGATCCAAATTACGTGAGCCAATAGGTAAAATTATTGAAGAAGTAAATATAGAAGTATTAAAACAATTTAGTTCAGAAGAAAAAGATCAATTAAAGAGAATTTTAAAACGAATTTAAACTAAAAATCCGTTATAAAAAAAGGCTAACGAAAGCCTATTTTTTATAACATATTATTTTGATTACAAACTATTTTCTAGCAAATAGTTTGTAATCAACTACAACAAAACCAATAATATTGGCACTATATAATAGCAGAGTTGCAATCTTATTAAAAGGCATAAATATTTTGACACATAACAGAACTGTCCACTGTGTTCGATGGGCTAGGGAGGGATTCATGTGTCAAATTGGTCCTAATCAAAGGTTATACGTTTAGAGCGTGAAACTGTGAAATCTGATTGCCCCTAAGTAACTTTATTGATACTTAGGAGCAATCACATGGCGATAAGCTCAGTAGAGTCAACGACTCTGATCATTTGCTCAGAATCCTTTGTCTTGTCATGGTTACGATCCATTTCCACGAGTTCTACACTTGGAACCATGTTGAATAGTGCACGTGGAGCTTTATATTCTTGGTTGGTACCGACCTAGATAACAGAAATCATGTCTCAGTCGTCTACATAAAAACAATTGCATTATCACTACAGCGTGACTTATTTTTACCCAGTAAGTTCCATCTTTAATTTCTTTAAGCTATGGGACTTATACGCACTATAATTGCGACGAAGATGATAATCTACCCTATTTAAGGCTCTCTTTATCATTT
>Ga0209386_1000777_pt1 | contig 14502 bp, 13 predicted proteins | sample NGEPertwo_FD_184510 | JGI IMG/M metagenome (GOLD analysis project Ga0209386, IMG submission 184510) | Arctic peat soil microbial communities from the Barrow Environmental Observatory site, Barrow, Alaska, USA - NGEE Permafrost154B-two... | ecosystem: Environmental > Terrestrial > Soil > Wetlands... | reverse complement strand
TATCTCTCAACAGCGTTAATCTTAAATTCAGTCGAGTAGGTATTGCATTTTTTCCTCATAACTATACCCCCTAAATTTAGTCTACACTACATTTCATTTTCGTGTCTACTTAAGGGGGTATAGTTCAACATAGGGTCCACTTTAATACGACGAAGTAGTAAGGGCTTTTTTATATAGCTTAGATCATTTCTTGTTGTGCGGAATTTACTTTATAATGCACAGTAGATTATCTATTTAATAATAGAGATGAATTGTGCGTAATACGTTTTCAGTGTTAGTTGAAGTTTATACGTTTATTTGTACTAATAAATTATTTACATATTGTGAGATGAGCATAATTGAAATATAATTAATAGTAGGATTGGATCACAGAGTATGACCGAGCTGCGAAGCAGCGAGGGCAGCACCGCAGGTAGGAACTTTTGGTAGACAATTTTGTTTATAAAAAAAAGCACAAAGTCTCAACTAGTTTGCGTCAGCAAAAACGAGTGGAGACCGAAGGCCATTTTAGTGGGGTGATACGTTGGAGAAAGAAGACAATGTTGTGGAATTGACCAAATATCGGAATCTTGTCTTTGAGGTTCGTGAAGTTAAACAAAAAATAATTGACCACCGGAAGAGGTTCCAGAGCAAGGAGCAGTTTTCCTCAAAGGCAATTATTGTTTTAAAAAACAAGGATAATCGTCGCAAGGTCCCCCACCCTCTTACGCATTTTGTGAATTTCAAATGGGGTGCATTGGATTATTCAAGCCAGTACAAACATGCCCAGCAAATATGTGCCTTTTTAAATCATGTTTTTTTTGAGCAAGGCATTTGGGACCTCCAATACCTTAAAGTGGAACATGGAGTAAATTTCTTAAACTTCAAGAGTAGTAACGGTGTCGCAACACAAGACCTTCGGGTGTATGATTCAACTTTAATGAAACTGTACAAGTGGTTGAGCGATACTATCGGTCTTAAGTATATTGTTCCGAGTGAATTTAAAATGGAAATCGTCAGAACTCCAAACGGAAACGATGTTGAACGATTAGCATCCTTTCTCTGGAAACAAGTGAGAACACCTAACCGTCGAAGAAAGAAAACGTCTAATATGCACAACATGAAAGAAGAACTCATAATGCCGTTCATTGAATGTGCATATGATGTGGCACCAGATGTCGTGTTGGCGATTTACATATGCATGCTAGGCGGCCTGAGGGCTTCGGAAGTGTGTTCTGTTCGAAGATCATCTATTGTGTCGCATGGTGTTTTTGGTGAGTTTGGCCTGACAATCGACATTAAGCAACACGAGTTTTTCGCCAAAGGAAATCAGAACAGAGTAAAAACCGAACGGAGGCAAAACATCATCAGTGTTGGACGCTCTCTTGCTGTATTATATTCGGAACACCTTAAAAGATATCCTGTCCCCAAAGGTGACTTTGATGCTCTGTTCGTGAATGAATATGGCCGTCCGATGCAATATCAAACCTTTCTCTCGCGATTTAAACGGGTTAAAGAGACATTCATTCAACGCCTGGAGAATTCTCCGAATCCAAATCACAGATTTGATGCTATATGGCTCTCCGGCTGGGATTGGGCCACGCATCTTTGCCGTGGAGTGTTTAGCAACCTTATTGCAAAGCATGCTGACAACATACTGCAAGTTGCTCTCGAACGAGGCGACCTGACGTTGGATGCGGCACTGTCTTACATGGAAAGCACAGAGTCGATTCGTCAGGCCATTGGCAATGAGTTAACAGAGCTATTTGAAGGGGAATGAAGTAATTGGAAAATGACGAATACATTTCCGTATGTTCGGCAGCAGAGTTAGTGAATGCAAATATTGATACAATACGCACATACGCCTCAAGCGGACGATTCGGAGAGAAGATCATAAGGAAGGGGAAAAACTATGTTAAAAAAACAGCCGTACTGGAGTACTTCCAGAGACAAAGTTTGCCTAAACTTTCTAAACTTCCTAAAGGTACCCAAAAAGGTTACGTGGACTACGAGCAAGCGGCGGACATTATAGGCGTAGCAAAAAACACCCCACTACGGGAGCATATACCTGGAGCTATTCGCGTTTCGCAAGGCAGGGGCAATAGTGTTGGCATTATCTTTCCTTTGAAAGAAGTGCTGCGTCTCAAGGAAGAATACGACCGATTCATAGAGGAATACTTCGAAGTTGAAGAGGTGAAAAAAGTAACCGGCATTTCAAAGCAAACGTTATACAAGCTAATGGGTAACGGGGATTTTGGCAAGGTTTATACCAACCCTATTGGTCAACCAAAAAAGTATGTTAAAAAAATAGCAGTTAATGAATATATAGATAATAACATGGGGATTCCAGAGGGATATATACTATCGAAAAACATTGCGCAAATTCTTAGCATTTGTAATGCCACGGTTTCTGATTATAGAAAAAAAGGATATTTTGGAGAAACTATCGAGCGCACTATAAAGGGTACACGCGTATGTCTGAATAAACTGTCTTTTGTTTTGGATTATGTGGAAAGGCTTCAAAACGAAGTCTCATACATCAAAGAAAATGGCTTGGTGTCCAGTAACGAGATTAGTTCGATTTTAAACAGCTCTAGAATCCATGCACTACACATGATGGCTGAAGGGCACTTTGGAGAATCGTTTATGCCCAAATATTACCGCCCCGAATCTTCACCTCGCGCACTCTATTTTGTCAGAAAAGACTTGGTCATCTATTGGCTGAGTAAAAGAAAAGAACAAGAACCCTTATTCGGGTTGAATAGTACAGACCCTTTTGAAACTCTCGATTACGGGTTTAGCAACATTGTAGCGCCACCTCACATAACCAAAAGCATCGAAATGGCTCAAAACTTCTTTTCTGACTTTGTAGAAAACTCCAATGCAGATGACCTAGGCAGATATGTCTCTGCTCGAAATTTTGTGAATAACGTAAAGTATCTCAACTCGACATTGCATAAGGAAATATTCGATTTTTCGGACAAGGAACTGGAATTGTATTTACAGAACCCCGACTTTTCACAAAGTAGGCGGAACGACATCGTGAAATTTGTCAACTATGTGAAAAGAAATCTCAGAGAAAAATGCAGTTATGCGAATAGCTACAGGCAAGATGTTGATGCTAGTAATCGTGGCAATAACGGAAAGGAACTCAAGACAGCCTGCTATGAGGTGAAAGATTTCTTCGGTTTCTATAAAATCGCTAGGGATATCGAGCGCCATATCGAAAAAGCGATAAAAAACAGAGCCTATGCTTCAAGTTGGTTATACGTATGCATGCTATTGATGAACGGCATTAGACACCCGGATTTGATTTCGATGAACAAAACGTTTATAGCTGACTTAGGTTTAAGTTTGGATTATTTTCGACGTGGTAATAGGCTTAGTTTGGAACAAGCGGAAATAATATTTAATAGAATACGAGAATTTGGATGCGTTAGATTCATGGCGAATAAAAACGGGGGACAATTCGATTTTCACTGTGCAGTCCCCTTCGTTGGGCCTATGTCAACCGCATATGTTATTTGCTTGTTGCACGAGGAACTGGCTGGCGATGGTCTGGTTATTAAATTTGGATTATTGCTAAATCGTATTAGTCCGGTGGTAATGGGTAATTTCCTAGGTAAAGAAAACGAGTTCTATCTTTCTATCCAGAAGATGAATCGTTCTCTCGAAACGTACTTCTGGAAGCAGGTTAAGGATAAGCATGGTGGGATGTATTCGGCATTGATGCTATCTCGTAGATTAAGGGGACACAAGATTAGTGTAGTTCGAGCGCCTCGTGGCAAACAGGCTATTCAATATTATATAGCCCGAAAAAATGACGGAGTAGACTTGGACCTCAGTGCCCTTGAGCTCTTTAATAGAGGGGAATTCGGATTTTTGTACCATATGATTTTGAAAGGGGCAAGGTCGGAGAAAGGGGAAAAATTGACTCTGACGGAGCAAACTGGCCTTATAAATGAAATGAAAGGGCGTTTTGAGCTTGATGAGTTGGAGAATCTATCCAGATTCCTGCACACCCGACTCACGGACAAACTTACGGTGGCATTGGAAATAGTTTCAAATCCGTCGATCAGTTTGACCAAGATGATTGATAACTTAAATATAAATAAGCTGCCTTCAATGCGGAGAGATGTTGCTTGTGTTACTTATCCAATTTGTCACATGGCAAACGGTCCTAAATGTATAATCTGTTCAAGGGGGATATGCACAGCTGCCGCTTTTCAATCCATAGCAGATGAATTTTACAGCGTAATAGCCCAGATATTAAAGGAGACGAACTTTTGGGAAATGCAATTGCTCAGGAGCAAGCTCGCTCCTCTGGTTGATCGAATAAATGAAGCTTTTAGAGATTTCAAAAAAGGTAAGTTAAAAGCGTATTTCAATCCCCAAGAAATCATGGAGCTTTTGCAGATATGCGAATACAGATACGCAACACTCAAGGATTATGAGCAACAACAAATAACTAGCAAAGGGGTTGGGTTACTTGGCTAGTTTTGTTAAGAAAGTCTTGGTTCGAGAAGGCGTCTCGGCGATTTCTTCTCGTAAAAAGTTTACGTACAATCCTGAAATGGAAGAAGATGCGATTAGGGCCTTCTACATGGCTACCGATATAGGACTTGTTGTTAGAGGTGACTTTGAAAGTGATCTTTGGGTGGTAAAACGCAATTTGTTATTTAAAGATACCTCGGTATTGAATTTTGGCGGTGACGTTTACAATTTTCCTCAGTACACCGATCCAATTAAGACATACATTGGAAGATTGTTAACAACTATGACTGGTGCGGTGCTTCAGAATATACTGAACACTATAAAGGATGCGATTTTGCTAACAGAGGGGTTTCATCAAGAATGTGTGATTACCTTACGCGACTATCTGAAACCAAGCAATGGCGCTTTCCATGTTGTTGGCTTTCTCAGATTTTTGGACCCAATCAAGTTCAGGGAATATATCGAAGCATTGCACGCCTTAGAGGTTACACAACCGAGAAGACCAAGAGAATTGGCCGTGTTCCACGATATGCTTAAGTTTAAGTTTTGCGTTAATAAGTATTTCAACGATGTTAATGTTTCTCAGGAAGATAAATTGCTTTGGTATGTAATAAGACTGTGGTGGTTTATTACTAACATCATACCAATGAGACCCAATGAGTTCGTAAGAATTAAACGTAATTGCCTGAGTGAATTTGACGGAATGTTTTGGATTACTGTTCCGCGCTCAAAAGGAAAAGGCGCTCTAGCGGCTTATGTTGAAGCTAGCGGGGAGTATAATTACCAAGAGGATACGCTTCCGATTAGCCAGACTGCATATGATATCATCGCCGAGTATTTGGAGATGACTGAGGAATATTCAGAGAGCGAACTCCTGTTCAACCGCAAATGTCATTTGTACCCTGGTTCGACGATTGAAAACAGGCAGTTTGATGTGGACTATTTCAAGAACTATCTTGATAAGTTTTATGACCATGTTGTAATAGGTGAATACGGCAGACACAATGCCGATATAGACCGACTCGACCCTGGCGATACGAGGCATTATGCCTTTATTAACATGCTTTTACAAGGGTTTGACCAGCTAACGATTATGCGTATTGGCGGTCATGAAAGTGTATACTCGCAGGATTGGTATCACTCGAATGTAAGCAGTTTTGCGAGTTCGTACACCTATAGCTTAACTAAAATGTATAAGGAAGAAGGCGGTATGTATACAAGTTTTGTAACCAGGGATAACGATATTATTATAGAAAGCAGATTGGACTCTCTTGAGAAATACAAAAACCCCAAAAAGTTAAAACGCGGTTCTTGCGTATACCCTGAAATCGAAGAAAAATGCCCTTTTGATGATCATCGCAGTTGCCAATATTTTCGCTTGAGCGAGACTGAAATTAATGACTCAGAAGTCATTGATTGGCTCAAGGAGTATTCTACTGACTTGAATAAAAGAATTCGGGAACAGATCGCCATTATGCTGCAAGCAACAAAAGGAAAGGCATGAAGTATGATTTTAGCGACATCTCTTGGGTATATAATGATCACCACGCGAAAACTGCGAGCCGAAACATCTGGAGCGATATGATCAAGAAGTCTATTGTGGATTACTGGTTACCAGAGGAGGAAATAGTGAATGAAGACATCGAAATTATCGAGCTGTAACGGTAAAGCAGGCAAGAAACAAATGCAGGTGGGTGAGGACCAAAAGAAAAGCAACGCTGGGGCTAGACCAACATATACCGACGAGATGCTTGCTCATGACCTCAAATTATACCTAAAACATTCCGGGAAAAAGGTCCAGGATTTGAGCGATTCTCAACTTGGAAGATTTAGCACGGACGGAAAAAACATCAAGGAGCTTGGCACACTTGGAATAAATCGATTTGTCTGGATGAGGAGATATTCTGATGAGATTACAAGGCTAAAAAAAGGAATCGCAGTCGTGGTTCGTGACAATGAGGGCGAGATTATCTCTTTCACTAGCGCAAGTGCCCTAGTGATGGATCATAGCGAAGTTGAGGTGCTTGCAAATGTACAAAGGCTACTTAACGTCTGTCAGAGTTTGACCGCAGATGCTCAGGAGTATAAGAAACTCAAAGAAGTCCACAAAGAAAAGTTGGGGGAAATCAAGGAACTTAAAATCCGAGTGCATGAACTTTGGCAGTATGCAATTGAATTGGAAAAGATGCTAGGTAGGGAGTCACTAGACTCCTTAGACAAGAACCGTAGGAAAGAGATGGGATTACCTAATCTTACCGATATGATGAATGTTAAGAAAAATGCTAAACGGGCTAGTTCAGGGCAGTTTGAGAAGGAATTCCCCATACTGTTCTCTAACATCTCAGCTATACAGATCGCCGCCAGCGAGGAAGATGGCGAAGGTGATGAGTAAACTTTTCGTTTTAATCGGGCTACCTGGTTCTGGAAAAACGACACTAGCGAACAAAATGCGCAGAAAAAATCCTCATTTGCGGGTAGTATCGTCTGATTCCGTACGCAATGACTTGGGGTTACCCTATAGCAAATTTGACAATGAAATGGTTTTCGAGGAAGTAAACAATCGTCTTGAGGCTTTTTTGGATAAGGGTGCCGATGTAGTCTTGGATTCTACAAACCTTGAACACAAGTATAGGCGACACTCTATAGAGGTCGCCCGAACTTGTGGGGCCACTGTGATTGCCTTGCTTGTAAATACTCCCTATGAGGTTTGTTTAAGTAGGAACTTCGGACGAATGAACAGAGCGCAAATCCCCAATGAAACGTTAAGGCAAATGAAGGATAAATTCGATAAAACCGTGTGGGAACTAATGGGATTCGATGAAATACGATACACAGCACCACAGTCCGTAAAAGGGTCGCTGTTGCATGAAACAGCGACCAATGTTATTCTGCTTGGACAACGGAAACCAAAGTCTTAGGTGGCCCTCGAAAATTAAACTCAATTACAAATCTAATACAATTGCTTTGCGGGTTTTGCAATACCCACACAAACTATTTCCCCCGAAACTGGGTATACCGAAAACCTTTTCTCAAAAACGAATGTTATTAAAAAAACCAGTCCCATAATGAGGTCTGGTTTTTCGCCCCTTTTGTTGTCTCAAAACTCGTCTAAAAATATATGTTCATTAATTAACTGCCGACGGTTTTTGAAACTTTTATATAGGAGTTGAGATTAGACATAGCCCGATCAATCGGTGTAACCGTGGAAACCGGATTCACTCCGCATAACGTCTCAACCAGGCGAGAAGAAGCTGCGTTATCTCCCAATTCATCCTTGAGACGACGGGCAAGCTCTCATGTCCAATGACACTGAGAATACTACCCATAACTTCGGTCCACAATTGAACGCCTTGTTTCAGTACTAAGTTAACCCACCGAGATATTGTTCTGGGATCGCAACCGATCTTTACTCCAATTTCTCTAAAACTCACGCCTTGATTATGGAGAAGAGAATATAAAAGATGGAAGGCGTAGTTACGCCTCCCATCTTTTCTTACCTCGCCTCGCCTTACCAAACCTTCCACACCACACCGCACCGCACCAAACCCTGCCGCACCTTACCGCGCCATGCCAACCACACCAGACCCCACATATATACATATATATCAATCCTCCCACAATAGCTCACGCCATTGTACGGGAATGATACCATCCCTAAGAGCAGACGCAATCATCCCTCTGTGTCGAAAATCCATTCGAGTTACATGACATCTCCGACACAGAGTGCGTAGCCCACATAGCCGATTGTCAGACAATTTTCCAGATTTGATATGATCAATATTACACCGATTAAGTGATACTATTTGGCCACAGTGTAGACATTTTTTCCCGTCCCGTAGCCAGATTTTCCGTCGGATATCCCGCCAATCATTATAAGATGGCCGATGACGTGGCATCGTGTATTTCCACCTCTTCCTCTTGTATAATAAATTCATCTACAGAGTATCGACCTAAACCAATAGTTCGACCATCTCCTATACCCGCAAATTCCCCAGAATGATGTACAATTGAGTGCATTTCTTCTCTACTTATTAGAGTCTTGTCCCATACTATTGAAAATTTTGACTGCCAACCAGGTGATAATGCAACACGATAACGGACATTACGTGCCTTGGTGGTTGGTTGTTTAACTCCTCGAACATCGAGATAAACTTCAGCCTCTGTGCAATTAATAAAGTCATCTAGATTTTCAGGAACGAAGCGGTTAAAAAGAATATACTCGTCGGCTATCTGGAGACACGCAGCTAGCTTTCCCGTATGCCCACCGCGAGGACCGAAAGCAATGCGAGACCCAGCACGGAAATTAGCTAAAATATATTCGCATGGTACATATATCTGACGGTCATCCGTCATTAGTACTGTGCGTTTCCATTCCTCTGGGTCATTTCCTGCAACACCTGATCTTTCCCGACGTTGCAAAGGTATCGCATCGGGACCAAAATGATGCATCAGCATTGGGCGTGTTCCGCGGATAAGGATATTTGCTTGAATGACATTTGACATGGGTTAGACCCTCCCTTAAAATATTTTTTTGAATTACATAATCAAGTATTTGATTATAAGAAGTGAACGTGACTTATAGTCCGTTGAACTATAGTCATCATTCCGAATAAACTAATGATTAATCGGAGTGATGAAGGAATTGGATATTAGAATTTCAGTTGGTAACAAAATTAAAGAATTGCGAAAAGAACGGAATTTATCACAAGAAGATTTAGCACTATTATCTGGACTTGATAGGACGTACATTAATAGTGTTGAAAATGGTAGAAGAAATATCTCTATCATTAGTCTTGAAAAGATTGCTAAAGGGCTTCAGGTGAACATGAGGAGTATTTTTTAAAATCATAAGATAAAAAGTAGACTATAAGTCACATTAATCTAGTTATTGCCATAGTATTACTTTTATAAACGTAAACAACTTACAGAATTTTATTTCTTACGAAAATAGAATTTTCATCCCACCGTGTGAACCGCATGTATATGAAAGTCTTACATCAAATTACCTGAACTAGTTAAATGGATTACTGATTGAGGTAACTAATCACAAGGACAAGCAGTAAGACAAGTTGAATAATATGCTCAGAGGGAGCATTAGATACGCTCAGGTTGAGCCATCTTCACGCTAAAATTAAACCACCTTCACGCATGGTGAACCAGTCTGAGTTTGACATATTATCCAAGTTTAAGGACGCCATTGGCGTCCTTAAACTTACTAGTGCAATGGTTTTCTTATGTAAATACGCAATGGTACATGGATTCTGTGAAGTTCAACCTATCCATTATACCTGCACAAGCTAATAATGGGAGTTTAAGGAAACCGGACCGAATGTCTATAATGTTAAGTCGGAAATTCATTAAAAGTAGGTAGTTTTATAACGATCAGGAGGAAGGAGATTCAAATCAAAACATACTACTGATGCCCTTGATATAAAGCCCTAAGGTCCTCACGGCAAATTGTGGTTTCAAAACGGAACGGTTCGCCTCCGCCAAATAAGTGCTCAATAATTAATACAATTAATAGCCCACTAATACCGGGTTTTTTTTTACGGATATGAGAATGGGATCCGAGAATTAAATAATGAGGAACTTGCGCAAGTCGAAATCATTATACAACTTGCGGATGATGAGGTTGTGCTTGTGCCGAAAGACATTCTGAAATAAAACTAAACAGATCAGTGGTAAAGAAACATCAGCTATTCTGATAGGGATATGAACTTCGCGTAGTCCGAAAATTAACATGGAGCCTCAAATTCCAGATTTTTGATTCGAATGTATCAAAGCAATTTTAAAAAGCTTGACAGGCTTAAACCACAAGTGTAGTATATAACTACAGGTGTGGTTACGAGGAGGAGATTCACATGGAGCTGCTGGCAGGGATAGTGGTCTTAATCGCTGTTTTTCAAGCAAATTTTCTAGTGGGGAAATATATAAGTAATAAACCTAATGAACAGATTGGTTTAAACAATGAGGTACAGATCATAAAGGGAGTTGATTAAGTTGTCCAAGACACCGAAAATTTCTGATGCTGAATGGGAAGTCATGAAAATTTTTTGGATGAAATCTGTGCATTGCACTGCCAATGATATCGTAGAGGCTTTGGCCGATCATACAGAGTGGAAACCGAATACTATCAAGACGCTAATCGCAAGATTGGTGAAGAAAAATGCCCTTGGATATAAAGAGGGCAGGAACTACTTGTATTACCCCTTAGTTCCCGAGGAAGAATGCATTAAAGCTGAAAACCGGTCGTTCTTACTGAAGGTGTATGATGGGGCACTTAAACCCATGCTGGTTAACTTTCTCCAAGAAGAACAGTTGTCTCCTGAAGAAATTGAGGAACTCAAGTGCATCCTGGAAGAGAGGAGTAAGTAATGTGGGGGATATTTGATTACTCAGCCTTTTTTAACTGGATACTAAGTAACTCACTTAAGGCCAGCATTTTAGTTGTACTTATCCTGCTCATAAAGTTTCTCTTTAGGGCTCGAATCGGTGCCAGGGTTCAGTACCTTTTATGGTTTGTCGTGATCATAGGTTTGCTAATGCCTTGGGCACCAAAAAGTTCTTTTAGCCTTTACAATCTAATTCAGTTGGATCAGTACAAAATCTCCCCAATTGTTGAGCAAACACCCACACTCAACTTACCTGGAGAACCCTCCACTGTTAGTGAGGTTCCAAGCCAGAACAAACCCGATAGTGAGGTCACTTCGACAGCAACTCCGTCTAATGGTTTGGCGACAACTGTAAATACGACGCCAGATGTAATTAAACCTCTAGGTCGAGGCACAGGTGCCTGGAGTGTTAACAATATATTATTCAGTTTATGGCTTATCATCGCTTGCTTGCTAGCGGGATTAACAGTCTTCCGCAACAAGGTCTTCTCCCAAAAGCTTGATGCCAGATTAATCACAGATGAAGGACTTATGTCCTCGTTAGAAGAGATGAAAGCCAGACTTAAGGTGAGAAGCCACATTCCACTCGTGCAAACGTCAAAAGTCACAACGCCTTCCCTTTACGGCATATTCCGTCCAATGCTCTTGATGCCGGAGAAGGTTCAAGAAAAATTGACCTTGGATCAAGTGACCTATGTATTTGCCCATGAATTGTGCCATTTTAAGCGCAAAGATGTGTTGGTTAACTGTCTAATCAATGCCTTGGTGATTTTACACTGGTTCAATCCTATTATCTGGTATATGGCTTATAAAATGCGGGAAGATCAGGAAGTTGCCTGTGATGCCTATGCTTTATCCTACATAGGAAACGACAAGTCGAATGATTATGGCTACACGCTGATCAGTCTCTTAGAAAGCTGCACAAAGGCCAGACACGTTACCGGTTTAACCAGCCTCTCTGGATCGAGATCACAGCTCAAAAGGAGAGTAACCATGCTTAAAATGCTAGGAAAATCCTCAGTTAAATGGACAGTGCTCGGATTAGTAATAGTCATTGCCATTTCCTTTACAGCTTTGACCAATGCAGAAGCTCTAGTTCCTAATACACCGATTCAAAATTCAGCCAATGCTACGGAAAAACCGAAAGTAATTATGACCGTTAACTCTGTTCAACCTGCAAAGTTACAACCTGAATTAGTGGCATATGGAAGGAATAATATAGAACCATATCCTACTGGCTATTCTTTTTCAACATCCGATGATATACCGAGTATAGCCTTGGGAGCATTTCTAGGTGGTTGGGATAGATTGCCCCTGGATGATAATGTTACGATCATAAAAAAACAAGCTGCCGAACTTGTTCCGGGAAACCCAATCGTGGTTAAATCCTATGACGCCCCATTCACCGATTATTATCTGATACCCATGTTGAAGGAATCAAAGTTTGTGGACCCAATAGTATTCAGTGTGACCAATTCACCCGGTAACGATCAAAAAAAAGCAGTGAAGCTCTATAATCCAACCTATAATGGCGACAAGATGGAGTACTCTGCCCGGGACAAATTGTTTGACGTAGATGGTAGCGATGCCGTCGATATTATGAAGCAGACACAAGGAATTACCGAAGTTCCTGCACCTCGGTTAGTGCTTAAGAGTGACACCAAGCGAGTTTCCAAATTTGATCCTCAAAAGTTCCTGTGGGAATTTAATTTTGAGGCAAACAAGATTCTATATGTAAATCAACAAGGTAAAGTATTGGATACCGACATAGTACCCTGGTACGAAAAGTATGTTTCCCCAAAATATGACCCTAAAGCGGTTAAAATTGAACCCAATAAGCTAACACGGGACGATGGCTGGAGTTTGAACGTACAAAGCATTATATTTGGGCAGAGTTTGCCTAACGACCCTACATTAAAGAGTGGAACCATAGACTTTTCTATTCAAAATAATGCTGGGGAGGACCAGATCTTTATGCCGAAGGGAAGTATTGTTGGTATCATCAGTACCGGAGGAAAAACCTACCCATTGTCGTTAGAATTAGAGTCAATATATATTGGTTGCCAAGAGTTGAGGAATGGGCAAAAACAGACTGCCATTAAGCCCGGGTTACTTAAACTTGGCTCTGTGTTAATGTTAGATAGTGCAGAAACACGTTTCTCAAAGGTCATGTACCGTGATGAACAAGGCAATGAATTTGTAATTCCGGTTGATCTGACGCCCGAGCTAAAAATAAGTCCACCGATAATTAATGGGACGATGGAACCTTACAAAATCCCAGATAAGGATTGGTCTTTGGCCATAACACAATTGCAATTCCGTCATAACACCGAAGATAAGTTTATACTTGCTGCTTTGGGCTTTACCCTAACCAATAACAGCGGTGAGGACACGATCTTTTCACCAAAAGGAAAGATCCTGGGTATCACTGGCACGAGCGGTAAGTTCTACCCCTATGATGCTACCAATAGTTCCAGCCTGGAGCAAGATTATGCAGCCGTTTTGGCACAAAAAAAGGAAAGGGCTAAGGAAACAGGTCAGCTTTATCAACCCGGAGTACTGACCCTTAGTCCTGAAATCTCAATAAATGTGAGTGAAAAGAACATTAGCAAAATACTCTATCAAGACGAAAACGGCAAGAAATTTGAGATACCTGTGTCTGGAATCTCACCCGTTAGCAGCTAGACAAATAACAATAAATGTTCAGTTCCCATCCCAAGAGTTGTATCAGAAATAGCCAAACCAAATCCTGATACAAAATAGGACAAAGAAAGTCTCATAGAACATTTGTGCACCAGCGTTAACTTCAATTGGGTGAATGCTGGTGCTTTTCACAACTATAGGACGCAATAGAAACAGTATCTAATAAATGAGTATGTCACATCATTCTTATACTCCGATGCTTTGATAGGATAATTTGGTGCAAAGATATTTATAAAATGGAAGAAATGTCTCATGGGTTTTGCTTCAATTCATGACTATATTAATAGTTTAGATGAGAATGAGAAAAAATGTGTTAATGAGTTTGTGGCTTTTATGAAAACTGAATTTCCACAGATCAAACCTAAAATCTGCTTTGCTATGCCAATGTGGTGGACGGGTGCGAAAATGTACAATGGTTATGTAGCAATATCGGCTGCAAAAAAACATTATTCCATTCATTTACACGATGAAAATTATCTTTTAAATATGCAAAAGGTCTTGCCGAATTGTAGATTTGGAAAGAATGTATCAATATTAAGTAGGTGATGAACTATCTATTTCAGTTGTCACACAGAATGTGAAGGACTATTTTAATAGCATGTTATGAACCTAAATTTAATATGCAATATTCTTATTTCGTAAAATATTCTATTGCTAACTGAACTTCGCAAAATCCTACTAACTATATCTTCCTTTGCCTTCAATATTTGAGAATTAAAGAAATAACAAACACTCCTGAACAATCGACCATAATTAATATTTGGCCAGTGGCTCAACCACGACAGGGTGGCTCATTTTGAGCGAGGCTGAACTGACCCCCAAATTTTAGACATATTCCAGCTAAATTATGAAATGTATTACGCAGTTTTCATCAACAATCTATATTCAATTGGACTCATATAGTTAAGCTTTTTCTTTATTCTTTTGCAATTAT